>Ga0126342_10007520_pt1 | contig 19468 bp, 20 predicted proteins | sample Cyp1metagenome_FD_92528 | JGI IMG/M metagenome (GOLD analysis project Ga0126342, IMG submission 92528) | Coral microbial communities from Lord Howe Island, Old Settlement Bay, Australia - Cyphastrea 1 metagenome | ecosystem: Host-associated > Invertebrates > Cnidaria > Coral ... | reverse complement strand
TGGCCAGAACTGCCCCAGCTATGGATCCGAAATCGGACGCGTTGACGGCTCTGGGATAGTGAGGAGCACCCAGATTGGCATGATTGGCCAGAACTGCCCCAGCTATGGATCCGAAATCGGACGGGTTCGACGCTGAGCCTTGATCTATAGTATTGCGGCCATGTAAGCGTGAGCTTTGAGTTCTAGTCAAGGCCTGAGTTGAATTGATGACATGAGGTATACGGCTGGTATTGCAGGTCCCACCAGTGGCAGTGTTGCAACTCGATGCCTGATGATTGTTGTGATTTGTTTGTTGTACCTTTGAATTAGGCCTTGGTATGAGTTCAGCATTTGCTCAGATGCTTTCCGCCAGCCACAACTGTAAAGCGCGGTGGCACTTTTGTTCTTTTAAGGGCTCACAGACAACTTGCAGACAACTTGCGGGCCCTGTCGTTTCCTGCCCAGTTTGGCCGACTTTGTAGGCTTGATAGGATAGGGACACTCAAGTGACTGCAACGATTTGCAGAGAAATCCCGGTCCGATGCAGCCCTCGACTTGAAGCAGTGTAAACAACATTAATTAAACAATAAATGAGGTGCATACCATGGCACTCGGGGCCATGTGGCAGAGACAATTGCAATTGATAGGCTTTTCCTTGGAAATTTGACATGCGATCACAAGACATTTGCCTCAAGTCTTTGATCAGGCGCAAACATGAATAGGGAATTTTTGCATACCTCTTTAAACTTGTCTTAAGTCATTTCTCGCATCATCCATGGCGATGGTATCGCCAGACATGACCGTGTTCACACACCATGTTTCATGCCCTCACATTGAAGAAATAAACAAAAACATAAGAACAAACATTGTTGAACACACCCCATAAACATGAGGGTTTCCATCCATCATGGGCTCCCCAAAATGAATGGTCTCTCTGATATTTCAACAACCCATTGAAATGGATGATTTTGGAGTCCCCCACATTTCTGGAAACCCTCATCATGGTGGTTTCTTAAAATGGGGGATCCCCCCAAGCCACCATAGCGTTCAATACTCAAATGGTCATCCATGACCTGGATGAAACCCTCAAAGAAATGGAACCCCATCTGGTTGGTGGTTTCAAACATGGATTTGATTTTCCATCTCATATATAGGATAATCCATCCTTCCCATTGACGAACTCATATTTTTTCAGAGGGGTTATTGCACCACCAAGCAGCCATGATTTTCCCATGGAGCTCCAGGTGCGCTTCTGCCCCTGGCCCTTCCGCTGGGCTTCGGCCTACAGCTGGACCTCGGCCGCGCAGCGCTGCGCAGAGCGGCTGCACAAGGAGCTGGGCGGACGAATGCGGCTGCTGGTGGTGGAGCGGATCATTTTGCCCATGCGGTCCTTGGAGGTGCACGGTGCCCGTGGGCGACCATGTTTTTGGATGAAATCCAGGGAAATCATACTGGATGTTATGTGGATATTATCATGATTCTTATGGGATGATATTTGATATATATATAATTATATACATATATATATATATATATTATAATCCGATATAAGTATAACATACTACAACTATGGGAACATTGGGAGTAAAGCAACAAAGTAAAATGCCAGAATATCTAAGTTTTTTTCGCAATATGGTCAGGTTTTCTGGGCATCCCTTGCTACATCCCACGAATCGCGAATTCTGGAAACATCTAAGTGGCATGTTGAGGTCGAGTTGGGGATATGGATTTGTGAGTAGGTGAATTCACCTGTGGGAAAACATGACAAATTGCCGTGACTTTAGTGGCCAGGCGATTGATATGGAAACAAATGGGTTGTATTCCTGGCACAAAGAACTGAGAACTGGTGTGGGCCTAGTGAGTCTGCATTCCTGGCCCATAGTCATATTTGGGATGGGGCAACACCTTCATCACCAGATTCAGCGAATGAACATCCTATTCACTACCCTTCGGAAAAAAACAAACAAACATGGTTTGCGGGAAATTGATGGAAATCCATAATTTTGTTCGATGAACTTGCATTGATGATATACCTCCATTTATGCGGGATTTCCCATTGCCATGATTACCGGAAGGTATTCCAGCTAATTTTGGAGTTGTTCATTAGGGCATATATTCACTATATACTATATGGATCATTGGTGGAAACCCTAGTCATATATTCACGTTTGAAATCTCGTGTATGTTGGTCCGGGACCAACGGCACTTGGGATGTTTGTATGCCCCAAAGCAGGAAAATCGGATATGTTGGCAACAGTCATATGCGATGCTGGAATGTGGTGCGAGGCCTATGCTGCGGAAGGAGTGTTGCTGCCAGAGTGGAAGCAGCATTTGGTGCTGGGAGTTCATCATTACAGTTCCCTGTGTGCAGTTTATAGTTCACACAAGAAGTTTGATGTTCTCGAGTCGGGTTACATGAGTCAACAGTCAACATGCTCCTAGGAAAACATGCTCTGACCTCAACAAGCGTTGAAGACCATCAGCTCTCCTCTTACTTCAACGCTGGAAGGCTGGAATGGCCCTGGACGATACTTGGCGTTTGGGCATACGATGCATGGATACCTTCAAGGCTGCGTGAAGAACATTTTGAGGCAGGGAACGGCTCACTGGATGAAGGGGATGGGGCTGTGATAGGTTCTTTTGCAGTGCTGCCTGAAGGCTAAATATGTATAATTCAAGAGTGAAGTTTTCAGTACAATACAGTCTAGACGTCACAGATCCATCATGTTGGAGTAGTAAGTAAACACATGGTCTTCCTCAGGAAATCTGCATACAGCCGGTTGTCCATATTTATTCATGGACTTACCATGCTAGCTTACCCAACAAGGAGATATACCCCTTCCATCGTCAAGTCGAGTCAATGGCCTTGCGCCGCGGTGAGGTGCATCGGTTTCTTTTCGAAGGAAAACTATGGAGATATGGACTCAGATGAACTCAGTGCATCATGGCTGCATGGTCCGTGACGAATCCGGATCCATCATCGATCAGGGACAACTTGAGGATAGCCAGGGATAGCAACCGGCATCCTGGTGAAGTCGCATGGAGGTGCCATAAAAACAAACCCGGTTTGATCATGTTTGATCCAGACATGGAGCCTGAAAAATATCAGTTTTAAGGATCGTTTTGGTATGTCCTGATTTTGACCAAGAACTTGGAGACGTGCTAAAATTCGTTTCCCCACAAGATCTATGTCTCAAAGATGGGTCCCAAGACTCGAGCATTTCAGATATATCAGGAGGTAGACAACTCGAAGTCATGGAGTCCTTGTCAAAGTGCGGTGTTTATGGTGTTTCCACCATGAACAAAATAACAATTCAAGTCGGGTTCTCCAAAAATGTTTGGAACCTCACGATCATCCATGGTTTATTGCTGTAAGATTGCCCAAGGGTAATATGTTTGAAACCTAAAACTCAAACTGTAGACATACCAACTCACGATTGTCCACATCGCCTCGCCTTTATCGGGGGCTAAGAAAGGTACCCCGATGGATGGTAACGGTCCAAGCACAAAGATCCCATCCAGGATGTGATTTATGGCCAATGGGCCTATTTGCTGCAAGACAATGTGTGTCCCGTGTGGATCAGCGAATTTGGGACCGAGCTGAATGAGGGCTACGATTTGGACTGGTTCCGGCGATTTATCGAGATCTTAGGCCGCCTCGAGGCGGTGCGGTCATGATGCTGGTGGGGGCTGGAGCGATCCAGAAAATTCAGTACTCCGCCTCTTGATTCATTGATTCTTTGTGATGTTTCAGAATCCATCTCTGGTAACAGGGTGCCCACCGGGTGGGTCCCAAGCAGCCCCAAGCAGGTGGATTTTGCTTACTGGTCGCTGAATGTGGGTCCCAAACCTGGAGGTCAAGGGGATGAGCAGCTTGGCTTCAGAGGTTTTGGGTGGCGGAGTTTGGAGGGCTATGGAGGGCGAGCAAATGCCTCTGGGCTGGTAAGGATGCTTTGAGAAGTGTGTTTCTCTGAAAATGGGGTACCCCAAAATCTCATGGTTTATCATCATTCAACTATTATATAATATTGTTCCTATATGTTCCTTGAAAATTGCCGTTTGGGGGGATATATACCCAAAATTACCCAATGCTGCGATGCCATCCTGACTGTGCCAAGGAGCTACGGATTTCTCTCGAAGGACTGGACCCCCCTCCTGTCTGACCTTCGTGTAGAGCTGATGCGACAGCACGGGCTGTTGCCGACCTAACGCGGTGGCCGTTGATGGCCGTTGCCTCCGTTGGGTCGACATCTGGAGCTTGGTCCAAGTAGGGCGGGAACAACTTGCCATAAAATGCATTACTGTAAATTTTAAATTGTGGTAAATTTCCCCATGTTCAGCAAAACTTGTTGGGTGAGGCGTCAAAGCTGTATAACCTTTGTCGCCTTCGTCGTGCCTTTGGGTTTCAGGAGTTTTGTTGCGGATTTAAAGCGACAAGCTGGGGATATTCACGGTGGAACTTGCAATGCCACTGTGAAACATCCACATTTTACAGGGACTTGGGAAGTTGCAATGTCACATCCTGACATTGAGTAAACTTGGGTCCAGCGGTATCCAAAAGGGATTGCAACGACGAAGCAGTGGTGTGTTTGCTCATTGTGGGTCTACCGCTACAAGACAGGTTTTCAAGCGTAACTCTTGTCATCGTGTCAAAATTCTTTGGGCATCAGACGCTGCGACAGTGGCAGGTGCCCAGATGGAGCTGGATGATTTTTGGCAAACGCACCTGACTGCTGAAGCCATGGTGCGGGCGCCAATACGGTGGTCACCAAGGATTGACCTAGAGTCTATATATAGGTCCTAGACAACTGGGTGACTGGGTTGACGAAATTGATCAAGAAAACCATCAAATCATATCCTATATATAATACCATTGATGTTCGATCTTGTTTGAATTAAGCAGTGAGCAACAACTGGGGTGACTAAGCTATAGTTTCAAAACACTGGTGCTAGATCTGCCCAAGACATGGATCTCTTCCAGAACGGACCACTACCAGTTCTAGCTTTGACGGTCTAAACAGTCCCAGCACTCAACCATGTTACCATGTTTTTTGTAACATATCTATATGTCTACAATTTTTGTATGTTACCAATGGTTTTCAATATTATATATCCCCATATATATATATATATATATATATGTGTGTGTGTGTTTGTCCTATCTCTCTCTCTATATATATAATATAAATATACAGATTGCATTTGATTTCCACATGGGCTGCTATAAAAACTGAATATAATTCGCGATGACAAGCCACTTAATATATTTTGGGGTGCAGTTGGGGTTATCAACGGATATTAAACTACGGTATAAGTTGGGATATCACTTGATATCACGCCTACAAGATCCTACAACTATGACTATGGACCGACTTGGAGCTGCACCCCGGGGCCCCGGACTCGTACTTGGAGGATCATCATCCACGAATCGTGGAATCTTCGTTTTGCTAACCCTGAATACTAAGTTCCCTAAGTAGATTATCCCATGTAAAAGATGTAACAGTGGTGAAACTATGCTATTCCAACCTCACTTACTAACCACTTGATACATGGGATGATCCTCCAAGTATAGACTATATCCGACTTCTGAATGGTAGCTGGAGCCGTCATCCTTGAAGGCCAGCACCATGCGCAACGCTGTGGGAGACACCTTCCAACTCTTGCTGACGGCCTTATGGCGGCGGGCTGAGTGGCAACAATGATAGTGGTGGGTATAGGGAACAAGCAAATATGAGCAGCACATGAGATATAAGGATTTGAATGAACTATCATTGCACCAAACATGTGGAGGTTAAAATTGAAAGCTCATTCAGATCCACCGACGAAACATCTTTTTCAAGCAGACACTCTATGGTTTCAAAACCTTTCAAAACATAGCCAGTTCCATTCTCCTTGTGATATTCCTGTATGATTGACCCATGACATCGCTGTATGATTCAACAGTCAGTAACAATCCCAACAAAGAGGGCAGGTTTCTTACCCCTTGTAAGTGGGATATTATATTATGATATTATGGGATATGACCCAGTTACTACATGTTACTCCCATTTATCCATTCTTAACTATGCAATCTACTGACCATTATTAAGTAATCAACATTTACCATATTAACCACCATATTATTATTACTATTATTTTATTATTAAATTACTAGTATTCTTAATTTATTTTTGTGATATTATTATTAAATAACCAGTATTAATTTTAGGCCTTGGAACTTATCCTACTTATGTTTATGACATCTTATAACCCACCATTGGTATTAACAGGTATTAACCATTAACCCTTAAAGCCATTACTGCAGCATGTTTTATGGGTAAATCAACGAACATTGGCCATTTTCAATTTCTAACTGTCAGACTGTTAGTTTACCAGAGGGTATCCCATTAAAATCATCCATTTTCAGGATTTTCCAGTGTTGCCATCTTAAACCATCCATTTCGGGCTTTCCCCCACCTGACAAGCCCATTTTTGGGTGACACGGTGACAGGTTGTACACCCGCGAAGCCTGGCTCCGCCACACCTTGGACGCGCTGGCGCTGGCGCTGCAGCATCTGCCGGAGGCGCGAGTTTGGGACCCCAAAATCACCACCAAAAGGCTTTTTATTTCATGGGAGAAGTATGTTTTTTTACAGGAACATGATGTTCCTTTAATAGGAAGATATAAGATGGTGTTCTTTCTTGTTCTTTTGAGGAAAATGATGTGTTCTCCATAGCACAATGATGGGTTGTTTATAGGACACCATGAAGAATCATGGAGAATCTTTGATTTCTGAATTCCATTTGAAGACTTCCATTTTCTCAATCGATTTTAATGCATGCGTTTAACCAGTCACAAACTGAGGATCGTAACGTGCCTCGCTTCAGAGGGATGCTCAACCCGAAATTGGGATGGTCGATCCTTACAGAGGGATCATGTTACCGTAGTGATACTATCATGACATATCATGACTATCATGTGACTTTCTCAATACCCATTCAATAGCAAACCGATCCAAAAGGACGTCGATGCTTAGTATCACTGGGTGAGAGCTCGATTGCAATTGATCGTGCCATTGCCGATTATATCCCACTTACCAATGGTCACTGGTCACTACATGTTACCACAAAGGCCCCCCCAACAGTTACCACAGCTAGAAGTTGGTTTTATAATTCCCATCAAGTATGGTTACTATAGTGATAGTATCATAGATCCCAGTTGTAAAACTTTGGTTTCTTTCAATCCCTTAACTTATAAGATGTTATAAGAAGTTTTCCCATTAGCTATAGTTATAAACATTCATAAACTACAGTATTAAACATGAAAACAACAAAATCAAAGTTATAAAACATAGGCAAACATAGGTTTATACATATATACGTATAGTTGTAAATAACCCATTGTTCTTGGAGATTCCCGTAGCCCCCAACGTGAACGGAGGCTGCCATGGGCGCCACCGGCTCCGCCCCCGAGTCGGCGCCGCTTCCCACGGTGCCCACGGCGCCGCAGCTGGTGCCCTTGGTGGAGGCCCTGGCGCCGTGAGGGAGACCCAGCTGCGGAGGGTTTATGGGTTTAGTCATGTTTATATAGATGTAACATGATGTAACTATAGTGAAGGTAACCACGTGATTTGCCCGGACTGCAACATTGAGGATTCATGGATAAATTGCAAGTATTTTCTGCCTTCGGATTCAGAGTTTCCAGGGTTTTAGGGTTTAGGGTTTTAGTGTTCGTCGTCTGGTAAATACCAAAACACTAGCCCTGCGCAGGTTTTTGAGCATGTCGAAGGATAATATTTGAATATATTTGAACTCCATTCTAACCTTGCAGGCAAACCATAGGGTCTTGCCGTATAGTTATAGACATAGAAATCCTTATGACTGGCGGGCCTCAGCTTCTAGGGGATCTGACCAATGGCAATCCCAAGAATCCACCTATACCGTAGGGATAGAGCCTCAATCCCGCCTGGGAATGGACGAATCTCCGACGATTGGTGCTGCCATTTCTGTTTTTTTCCATGCCCAAAGAGATGATAGTTATCATGACACTGAGTCAATTATTAGTGCTTACCCCATGGGAACAACATGACATGGAACCCCAACAAGAAGAATCTAGGCGTTCGGAACATCATCTTCCCCCGCCATCCCAAGACTTCCGGGTTCCACGTTAGGTGCATGCAGCTGGTGCAGTCGGCTCTCAGCTGGTTTGAAGAGGCCAACATCCATCACACGGCTGTGACGTCGGGGGCACCCAGGAAAGTTGAGACATGCCACAGCTTCACGACTTGGAAAAGGAAAAAACTGTGGGACTTAAACAATTAAAAACACTAGGGACTAGAGATAATGTGGATGAATCATGATACTGTTACTGTGGATGGTTGCGAAATCCTGTACCAGTTGATAGATGGTAAACATCACATTATTCATCGGGTTTTAACCATCCTTTTGGTGGTGCAAGATTTCTTCCATCCACAGTATAATCATGATGAATCGGAGGATGATCCCATGGATCCTAAGTGCTTAGTAAGTGGGGTTACCTTAGCCACTGGGAGAATCTACCGAATGAGGACTTCGGCAGGGGAACAAAACAAACTTGAATATATGTATATATATAATTATTTACTGGTTGGTGGTTTGGAACATGGTTTTTATGACTTTCCATCTATTGGGAATGTTATAATCATAATCCCAACTGACTTTCATATAATTTTCAGAGGCCTTGAAACCACGAACCAGCATATATATATATATATATGCCATATACGCAATACTTCCAAATTTTGTATGTCAGAAACTATGTCAGAATAGCATTTTTCCATAGTAAATGGCTAAACTTTAAAAACATCGCAGCACCTCCCAGGTATCGACCCTTGCTGTTGCCCATGCTGGGACTTCAGAGGCTGGTCGACAGGCCGGAGGGATCATCCCACTGAGTGATCGGGCTATTTTTTGTTGTGCTATGTTGTACCTTGATATATCCGCCAAATATGTACTGATAAGATCTGATAAGTGTGTTGTACTATGTTGTACCTTAATATACTATGTTGTACTATGTTGTACCTGAAAAAATTGAGTTGTACTATGTTGTACATTAATAGTTGTACTGATAAGATCTGATAAGTGTTGAAAGATATTCAAAGAGCACTTTTCTGAAGGACCTCTGAAGGACCATCTACTTCATGCGATGACGCTTCTGTCTCTGTGTCTGGCCGGTTCTGATCCGAAATATTATGTGCCATGGTCAAGCAGCCATGATTCTTAGAATCCCGCTGGGAGATTGGGATGATGACCATGGCACCCGAGATGATTCCAATTTTTGCTGCGCTAAAGCAGGCGACTTGCTGGTTGGGTACAGTGTTGTCTCTTCCGCTTTGGCAAATACCCTCCGGTTATCAAACATGGCAATCGAAAAATCCACCCTTTACAGTTGATTTTCCCATAAAAATCCTTCATTGCAAAATGTGATTTCGGATGGTATCGGTGTTTTTTGACTTCAACCCCTCACAAAAGATAGTGGCTGTTGATGTCGTGCCAGAAGTTCCACGCAGGTATGTGGCTTTCAGAAAGTCTGAGGCTAGCAAGGACACCGCCGGCATTGGAATCTTCTCAATGTGACAAAAATAACCAGGATAAGAACTGATAAGTCGAATCATTTGGGATACATTTGGATTGGAATAGTTGATACTGATCATATGATTACTCATAAGATATGCATACGATTAGTACACAGAATATACTATTATAACATAGATGTATAATATGTAGGCGAATATAGACATACATTCATGTTTCCTTTTACTGGATATCGTTATACGTATCACACATATCATCACGCGTCTCGTGCAGATCATATATGTAATACACATTATGTTATACATGTCATACATAGCATATAACGTATATCATACACATCATACATATCATAAAACATATTTCATAATTAAGAATACACATAAAGCACATATCAAAACAAATGTTCATTTAATTTATACATATATTATAGTACTTTATAGTATTCTATCGTTATATGCTGTTATCATTTGCATATACTATATGTCCATCAGAATCACTTGTTTCAAAAGACCGTTTGCATTTCAGTTCGCAGCCTGGCACCAGGATGAATCACGTTTGGATAGTGCCTTCTGGCTGTCCCTAGGCGGCTGCGATGGACAATTGCATACAATTGCTCCATAAATTTTCGCAGTCTTGCATTGGGAAAATGCTGATAGCCTCTGGTTGTTTTTCACATCGCTATGGTTCAAATCTGGTAATTTAACCATCCATCATCCATAAATGGGCCATCCTCTACATCCATGTTTTCAATTGCCAGAAAGTATATCAGCCATGTGTGATCATTTTTAATAGGTAAACCATCTATTTCTATGGGCCATCGAAAAACCATGGCTATGTTAGTCATAACTAGAGGGTAAATCACCCATTTTTAATAGGTAAACCATAGTAGATGCACATGTATTTGAACGTACTGACTGAATTCGCATCATCAGCATGACGACTCCATGTGTCCAGGTGGTGGCTCCTTTTTTAGCTCACTCTCCTCCAGAAACAGTGTTTGGAGACCCAGAATGCTTCAGGTGCATGGTTTTTACCCTGCAGCATAGAAATGATAATTAGCAAAACACAACTGCTTCGAGTCTGAAGAAGAATCACATGTTCTTGCAGGCGATATGAACACCGCACAAAAATATGAACACCGCGATATGCTTGTCGTAGGCAGCGAAAACCCACCAAACTTTTTGACGCCACTTAGATGCGCCGTGCTTGGTTAACGGGTGAGGTAACAAGGTTATATCCCAAACACAATTAGCTTTAGATATGGATTTTAAGCATTTTTAAGCCACTTACCATAGTGTTCACGAGTTTTCTTGTAGCCACATACCAGTCATGTAACTCCTATATGGCCCATCATTGAAGCACCGGCGCTTTTTTGTTGTCGCTGCTTTTCCCAGGCTATCACCAGATTGGCCAAGACACGCTGCAATGTTCTGCTAATCATCAGGCGGAACCACGTGGCACTCGGGGTTACTACCGATTTTTAAAATGCGGCCGATATATCAGCGGAGGTGTCTGGAAATGATGTTGGGGGATGATCACAAGAATTGTTACTTTCTGACTCGTGAAGTATAGTAATTTGAGTAAAGCAATCGTAAAGTAAACCGGAAAAAAACACCGTTCACAGGTGGTATAAACCATCAAATACCATCAACATCTTCGTGGTTTATTGCTTTAACCATGGAATTTGTCCACGGTGAAATCCCCACGTCGGGTGCCATGGATTTTCATGGCTACAAAAACTGGTTGCACATTTGAGGGTTTCCATAAATGGAGGTACCCCAATAGCTGGATGGTAGTGGAAAATCCCAATCTAAAATGGATGATAAATCGGGGTACCCCTATGACTTAGGAAACCTCCATTTCAACATCAAACAGGATCTTTGGCCAGACCTCATTCTGGAGGCCAGATGAGAAGATACCCAGCTATCCCAAGCACATGTCTCTGCCCGGGAAGCCTGGACAATGAAGTCTTCGACGGAGAATTGGGTTATCATTGCCGAAAACATGTTGTTTAATGTTGTTTAATGGTCGAACGGATTGATTGGTAATTAATGGTAATTATATAAATATTGCAGGTTTTCTGCATTTAGTGATAAATACTGAGATGACTTTTGTTATTTTGTTTACACTATGTTTGCGAAAATGATGATAAACCACTGCATGGAATGGGGTGCCCTATGTTTGGACAAAGTCTCATGTTCATGACCACCAAGGGAGTTGGACTTTCTCAATGTTGGAAAAGGATAACATCCCGATCTCTATCGATCACATTCAGATTCATGGCATGTATATAATATAAAATTTACATTGCTTGTATACCTATCAACAGCTCATTTATCTGTAATATATTCACTTGTTTTGGTTTATCAAAAAGTCAATGTTACCATAATAACAAAGGCTATCCTGTCAATTCTTCCTGGATTTCACCAATTCCCGCATTCGTGGCATTTAGGCTTTGGTACTGTAACATAGCTATGGAAGAAAACACATTTATTTTGAATAGGTAAAACCGCCAAACTAAATGGGCCATGGCTTCGAGTTCGGGAACTTCGAGTTTATAGGTCTCAGTTCCCCAAGTGGCCCAAGCGGTTTGCCAAGGCGTGGTAGCAACGTGGACGACTCCCTCTTCCCCTTGGAGAGCTTGTTTCGCATCTCGCGCATCACGCGAACGGTGAGACCGGGGACCCAGGGGGCCCCAGGGGGGCCCAGGTGACCCAGGGGAAGCATTTGACCACATATTCCCATAACAATCTGTGATTTACCAGCATATTTCACCATTTTGTTTATCCCATATAAACCAACAAAAACACATTGGTGACATATTTATCTTAATATTTCATCCCATGTAAACCAGTAAAAAACATGGTGACATCATGATATTTAAACATATCATCATATATTTCACGATGTTCACGATGTTTCTCCGATGTCACCCAGATTCCATGCGCCGTGCCATGCGTGGAGTGCCGAGGCACTGAGCTAGATGTGGATGGCACTTGCGGTCTCACCAACAGCCGCTGGCCGGTGCCTGGCTTGGGATGTTTTTGTCGGTCCCTGTCCCTGGTAAGTCTAAGAACTGTTGGTGAATGGACGGTTTTCATGTTGGCTGAATGTTGATGTTAAAATTGTTGTAACTGTGGTAATTGTGATGTTAACTGGTGTTGTAACTATGGCTTCAATTGGAAATAGCGATTTAAGGCGATTATTGTTCATTAAGACTGGTGGTCCCTGGAAAAATTGGGACTGATTATTGGTTGCAAAGTCCCCATATGTGATTGTATAAATTTGTTTAAACTGGGATGATTGTGAGGATCCGGCTATGATGCCTTGTTTATTGGGGATCATTGAAAGCCATACATGCAATGGCGACCTAATGGGGATATAGCCTGCATGGGATATACGACCAACTGATCATAAGCCACAAAAAATAGTGGGATAAACTCGATAACCCCACTGATTGGACTTAGGCACAAGTGTTATTTTGACCAGCTAAGTGGCATGATCCTCTCAGTTGTCTCAGGTGATCATCATCGAGGTCTACTCGGTGAGTTGTTTCTCAGAGGCGCCATGGCACTTCGATGTAGATGTTTCTGGCGATTGATGATGATGGTGATGATGATGACCCTTGTTTTGTTTATTGTTATATAATTATATAATGTTATATATTGTGTTTTTATTGTTATTGATTTGTTTGTTTGGTTTTCTATGCATACTATGCTATGCTATTATGATTTTGATTGTTTCTCTATTAATATACAATATACCGACAGTAGTACCAATATAGATTATGATGATGGAATTGTCCATACATATCCATATATTTGGCCGAACTCTTCCGGTTAGTGCATGATGGTAATTCAGCCAGATGTACTCTCCTTTGATTTATCCATATAAATAAATGACTGTGGATATTTTATTATCTCCTATTCTTATATGATATTAGTATAATATATAGTATATTAGCCATAAGAAGAACATTTTTCAGTGAATCGTATATTCCATATAGCATCATCCAAATATAGTCTTATCCATCATATACTGTGTATATATATACAGGTATAATCAGGTATATACATATGATTATATATATATATATTATAGTTACGGACTGAAACTTGGAATGGGTGGACAGGTCTTCAACATATTTACACTCTGGTAAACTAACATTAACTATGGAAAATCACCATTTTTAATAGGTAAATCATCTATTTCTATGGCCATGTTCAATAGCTATGACCGGATGATCTCCTCTTGATCTGTAGATGTGGAGGCCATGGAGACACTTCACCTTCAACGGCAGCTGAGACCCAACGAGCTTTTGACGAAGGTGGAGGAGCGGAGCGAGATATGACCAGCAAAAGTGGAAACATAGGGGATTTCAGATGGGATTTAAGGTGGGATTTCAGATGGGATATGTGTATAAGATTAGGTTAGATTAGATTAGATTAGATAGATAGACAGACAGATAGATAGATGGACAGACAGACAGATAGATATCCAAGATGGAAACACATCGATTTGCAAATGTGAACTTAACCAGCAACATGATGATTTAACCAGCAAAAATATGATTTTACAGCCCTGGGCCCTGGGGTTCTATATCATTTAACTGATTTAAGTAACCAAATACAGGTACAAAATACAGGTATGTGATCGGAATATGTATAAATACATATTGAATATGAGAACCAACAACATGAGAGAAATGATGGTTCTTCTACCAGCAGAATATGAAGGTATTAAATCAATCATTCTATGAGGACGGCCATAGGTTTGTCTCAAGTCGTCTGGGATTGAACTGACATGAACTGACCATCTCGGACAAAATATGGGACATGAAAATCATTAAAACATTGGGAATATTACCTGGAAATGGTGGCACTTTTGACAGGACAATTCTGATAAACCGTGGGCTTTTGGGATTGCTGTTGAAAAGAAACGTTTTGAACCATCCTGCCATTCCCGGAATTGGATACTCCAGTTCACAAAGCCTCCAAATGGTAGCCTTGACAAGTTTGTGATTCGTGGATGTTCATGGTGTATAAAGTCCCCATATATTCCGATGGTTCCTCTCTGGTTATTCAACATAGCTATGCAAAGTGGATCAAAATGGACCATATTTCATTGGATGATTTGCCTGTATTGAAATGGCTACTTTCCTACAAATTACCTGATGGTATTAACAGCTATGGTATCCCACCAAATTTGCTGAAAGGAATGGGTTGCCTCGAGTCCGTTGGAGCACGCCAGGGCGGCCTGGTGCGTTCGGAACAGCTGGGCCAGGTGGTTTGAAAGTATGTTACATTTTCCCATCCATTCGAAAACATGGAATAAGTGGGACTTTAAGTTGGATCATGAACCCATACTGGTTGGTGGTTTGGAACATGTTTTATTTTCCATTTCATATATGGGATGTCATCCTTCCCATTGACGAACTCATATTTTTCAAGATGGTTATTGCACCACCAACCAGTATAATGATTAACCGCTATTAACCACTATTAACCACTATTAACCACTATTAACCACTATTAACCATATGTTGAATGGATAAATTGGATAAATCTGCATCATTGTTCTGACCATTCCTGGCATGGTCAGAGAGGTCAGAGTACAAAAAGGCCGCCTGGTTGGATCATCTAAATCCCTGGTGGATACAAAGGTTAGGATCAACCACAATGGATCAATCAGATCAACATAGATCAACATAGATCAACATGGATGGTTAATGGTGGTTAATGGTGGTTCATGGATGGTCAATGGTGGTTAATGGTGGTTAATGGATGGTTAATGATAGATAATGGATCCACTCAAAGAACACGTCCCATATTTTGTTCATGGACAAGTCGGATGATCATTCCAGGGTGAATCTGAGCGAACGGCGGCGTTCGAACGGCGGCGCCCAGGAAGCTGAACGCTACTACTTGGCGGGGCTCCTACTGGCGAAGGCGCCGGTGCCACCCTGAGATGGGAGCAGCAGGAAATAGTGGAAATAGCAGGATTGGATTATCCCATCATTCTCCCATTATGCCATTGATCATTTATTGATCATTTATTGAGAATTGATATTCCATTGATTATCCCATCATTGACCATCATCTTGATATCCATTGATCATGGGAATTGTCATCGAGAGTTGATGGTCAATGATGGGAAAATTAGAGGGGCGAATCATCGGGAGGTGATGGTTGATGATGATAAAATGATGATTAACAATGCAAGATGGCCCCCCCCAAGATAGCGTTCATTTGGTTTATATGTGGTTGAATTCTATGGTTTATGGTAGATATAACTATAGTATTCATGGGGATTATCATGGTTTATAAACCAACTTATAACTGGGGGGCCCCAATGGTTAATGGGAAAACAACCAACAATACTGGATGAAGAATGGATGAATAATGTATAATCGGATATACCCAGTGGTTATCTGACATAGCTTGGAAAATGGATGACACTGGGCCTGTGTTCCATAGCTCTGTTGGTTTACTGGAGGGTATATGCACAACGGCGAAAACTTAAACATTCTGATTTTGGGATTCCTACGTGAAAAAACTGATACATGATATATATGTATACATATACACATACACATTAGATCCATTAAATGTGTGAAAATCATCTTGTCTGAGGTCGATACAAAAGGCCATCCCGTTTAAGTTTTGTTCCAGTAAAACAGGTGATTATGAGGTCGGGTAAATCTATAGAACTGGAATCTGATTGGTGAGGTGAATCCTATGGGATCCTCACGGTGGTCCTCTCTGCCCAGTGAATAGTTGCAGGCTTCAAGATCTTCCCACACTAGCAAGGTGGGATGGTATGGGCTGGTCATTGGGCTGGCACCTGGCCTTTTTAATGATAGAGCAGAGGAACACATCTGAAATCTTCCTTAATCTGAAATTTCATGAAGTGTGGTGAAAAACCAGGTGAAAAATCAGGTGCTATACTATACGGATGTTGTCACTGTGACAGAACATGGTGTCACTAGAGTCACTGAGAGGCAGCAAAGTTGCCACCAGAGCAACAAGTTTTCCTAGAGAAGGCACCTGGGAACAACTGGAGACATCGGAGTGGGGATCCAGACACCAGCCCCGTTTTTCCCAACAAAACCAGGGGATTAATTTCTCTTGGCTCCGCAGAAATGGTTTCCGGTGAAGTTTTTCCCCAACAAAACCTATCCTTTGATCATAACCTTTTCTATGTACCCCATTATATCATCCTTATAAAATATCTCATTACATCATTTACATCACTATGGTTGGTTTATCCCTCATCCTTCCTAGGTCCTAGTCCTCCATATCATTTGTTTGAAATTGTATATTCTTAGATGAAGTTTAAATATGTTTAAATAGTTCATCCTCTTATAAAGTCCTCCACATCATTTTTATATAATAGTATATTATCATATATTATCCATATTCCCCAAACAGTGTGTCCACACCGAGGGGTTCTTACTGTAGGTGTTAAGGCCCGGTGTTTCAATCGAGGTTGTAATCGGAAGCGTCCAGCATTTTCCCTGTAAATTTCCTACAAAATGCCTCTTGTGACATGTCCTTGTGCATTTCGACTGCGCAGGCGCGCACAAAACGATGTCCCGGAGGTGTCCCCGGTCGTTTTTCCTGCAAATTTCGATGCAAAATGGCTCTTGTGATTTCACCTGCGCAGGCTCGCGCAAAACGGTGTTTACTAACTGTTATTTTCCACACAAAATGGCTCTTGCGCAATGTCCGTCTGCATTTCGACTGTTCAGGCTCGCACAAAGTGCGCTTCCCGGTCTTGGGATCGGTCTTCCTCCTCAACATCCTCCTCCTCAACATCATCATCTTCCTCTCACCATCATCATCAATATCATCATCATCATCATCATCACCATCACCATCACCATCACCATCATCTTCATCATCATCATCTCCATCATCCTCATCATCAACATCATCATCATTCTTATCATCTCCATCCTCCTCATAACCGTCATTATCATCAATATCACCATTATCATCAACATCATCATCATCATCAACATTAATTACCATCATCATCCACATTAATCCACATAATATTACATGATTTTTTTACTCCCTGTTTGGGGTCTCTTGCCAGGATAAGATCATTTTTTAATGATTGGGGATATCCTCTATATATCGCTATGGTTGGTTTCAATCCCCACCCTGCCCTTTTTTTGGTGCCTGGCCAAGGCGCAGAAACTCTTGGGGCAGTCCTTCGAGGTCAGTCGTTCCGCGGGCGACCTGGACCTGGCCACGCAGGTGGAGGGGCCAGGGGAGGATCTGGAGGGAAAAATGCCCGAAATTCAGCCCAAAAATACGAATAAACATATAATTATAAACCTGGGATAACATGGGTCGAGAAATGTCTAGAATCAGAAATATGTGCAAAAATGGGAATAAACATATAATAAACCGTTATAAACCTGGAATAGGCTGAATCTAGAGAGTTTAGAAACCTGGGTCCAGAAATGTCAATCAGAAATATGTCCAAAACTGGGAAGCCACCAAGAGGGGATGGAGCGGGATGAATCAATATAGAGATCCAGCGGGAAAATCTGAATTCCCCATGCCATGCCAGGCGCTGTTGTCCAAGGTGCCGAGCGCGGAAAGGGCTGAGAAACACCAGTTGGTCATTTTTTCTGTGGTTTCAGATTTGATGATTATGTCGTGGTTCATGTTTTTCTTCGATTTGGGATGAGGAATGATGATGATGATGATGATAATGATGATCATTATTATTTTTATTCAAATTCTGAAAAATATACCCGTTTTTTGGATGGTCTGAAACCACCAAGCAGCCACCTTAGAAGAGTCTGAGATAGCTTATGGTCAGCCTTGTTTGAGGAGTGCATCATAATTGATTATTTTTAGGATACATTGAAATCAAAAACCATATGTATCCACATGAACCCTCATTCTTGCGGTTCTTGCTGCTCAGAGGTTATTTCCCCATATTTGGTGCGTCAATCCCCATTTTTCTGGGGTTCAATTGTGATAATGTAATGCCCACTTAACCAGCATGTTCATAATAATACCTGGGAAATGCACATGAAATCACCATTGTTTGCTTAAATCCCTATGAAACCCATTCAAATCCTATCCGTAAACCTATGTTTCTTGCTTCAATGGCGACTGTTGCCGCACTGACCATCGTTAGGTGCAGATTCCTGGGGGATCCAGTGGCGCAGAAGGGGCAGAGGGACGCAAGGTGCTGGGCTGGTGACGTCAGTTCAATGGCTTGGTGTTTTGTGATTTTTCGCTATGAAATGCCATGAAGATACGGTTTTTAAAGATGTTTTTAGATGTGTTTAGTGGAGATTTAACCAGAGGTTGGGATTTAATCAACTAAACTTGGGATTTAGTTTGGCTTTTAGCTATGTGTCAATGGCTGGACTTAGGGGAAAATCTTCACCGGAAACCATGGTTGCCACAGGACAATATAGAGATATATAGAGGCTTCCGGTAGATTTTCCCATCAACCAATTCTCAAAAAAAAATAGCTGTGAAATGCCATGACGATATGGTGTTTGAATGTTTTTCTTGGAGAATATACTACCCAGCTCAGCAAACACCAACTATTTTGGCAGCCATGAAATGAGCAATTTGTCACGCATAGAGATGTTGCGTCATTTTTCTTTGAGGTGCCATGTTTGTAAAGCCCTTTTTGCATGGTTTAGTGATGTTTTGTGTTAAAAAAAACTCCACTAAGCCAGCAGACATTTATATATAACATGTACTGTATATATATAAAACATATATATATAAAACATATATATATATATAACATATATAAAACATATATATATATATAACATATATAAAACATATATATATATATATATAACATATATATAACATATACATAACATATATATATAACATATATATATAACATATATATAACATATATATAACATATATATACCATACAT
>Ga0126342_10007519_pt1 | contig 19468 bp, 16 predicted proteins | sample Cyp1metagenome_FD_92528 | JGI IMG/M metagenome (GOLD analysis project Ga0126342, IMG submission 92528) | Coral microbial communities from Lord Howe Island, Old Settlement Bay, Australia - Cyphastrea 1 metagenome | ecosystem: Host-associated > Invertebrates > Cnidaria > Coral ... | reverse complement strand
CTCCACACCAATCCTTCACCATCTCTTTTCTCTTTCTTGCTTACCCCATGCCGTCTTTGCCTTTCTTTTGTTGCTTGTTGGAAGAAGTTGACTTGTGGGGTTATCCGGTCCTTTAATTTTTGTATTTGTTCATCCATTTTCGTGCAATCTGATGAGGCCCAAGAGCTGGCCGAGAAGTCAAGACGGCAGGTTCATTGCTGAGCCGATTCTGCTGTAGTTAGTTAGCGTTTGAGAGTACAGTATATAGAACACTTACCTTTTGGTAATTGAACATAACTATCGAACATCACTATCTTTTTAATAGTTTGGATTTGAAGAGCATCTATGTTTGCGCATTTGCCCGTTCTGTAAATTGGCGTTTGTACTGGTGGAAACGCCGCGAGAAGCTGAATAGTGTCTATAAATGTCTATATTGTACTATATTTACATTGAATTTCCATTTGACACTATCAATTACATATATATATATATATATATATATTTTTTTTTATTTATTTGTTTATGTTTTTACATATCTTCTCCGTGAAGAAGATACGCATTGCGACAGGACCCCGCTGCTGAAGCTTCAGCTGCCATAGAGGCTGCTGCTGGCGCACAGCCTCTGCAGGTGCTGAAAATGATGGGGAAGTAGGATGAAATAGGGGCGGTTTAACCAACAAAATGGAATTATGCCAAGCATTTTACGGGGATAGAATGGGATGTAATACGGATGTAACATGATGTAACTGGATATAGAAGCAACAATGTGATATTTAAGTGGTTGTGTCTAAAATTTTGGCATGCCGCCAAATGCAATGTAAAATATGATTAACAAAACTTTACTTGGCAAACCCAAATTGTGAAAACTGCGCATGAGAAAACAAGAAGAAGTGGGATCTTGGACTTGAGACTGAAAAGATTGCCACCAAGACATGGGGGATGTTCATAAGGAGCCGAGATGTCTCAGCAGCGGTAGAGAGAAAGAAAAAGGTCTCGAGAAAATCTTCGGCCTAGTGTCAACAAAAAGAATGTTGGAACTATTTGAGATACAGTCTCAATCAGTCTCATTTCACATGCATCCATGTATATTATATATACGAAACGGTATACACATTTTGTTATGTTCATATAACTTATATCCAGGCCGTCACAAAACGAACATATTTGAAACACCTTAAGCGTCGAAGCAGATGTAGGTTAGATCCGCAGCTTCTCACCCTCCCCAATTGGATCGCTTGGCTGTCGCGGTTGCGCCAGGAAGAGAAGTGCTACGAATGGCTGCGGATGCTACGGGAGGACAAAGCAATCCACGCGGGCATCATCGCTGTGGAGGTAGATGGAGTTCTTGGGCAGTTGGGCCATGGCTGGTGGGTTTCTACCGTACTGAAATTGTGGATATAATGTATATACACAGAGAGAGAGAGAGAGATTTTGATTGATGCATACTTGTGCATTACATACACGCATGTATGATATATATATATATATGCCGTATATACGTCTATAATTGTTTGATCTGATTGGAGATTCGATGGTGAACTCCAATTAATTGACTGACGTTGGGATAGTTTGAGATCACCAAACAGATGAAAAGGTGATTGAAAGGGTGAAGCTTGAGGCAAGGAATCTGGTTCTGAAAGACCTTGGGCATGTTCCGTAAGCAAATGCTTTGCCTACCTGGCAATCCTCACAAGAAGTTTATGAAGCCTTCAGATCATAGCAACTGTCCCAGTAAGCAATGAGATGAATATGGTGAAGAGGTTTGGAGCGGCTACATGTGAATTTGGGTGCCAAAAATTATCAAAAATTACATAACCCGGTCAGTTCAAAGTCCCCAGCTGGTTTGGAGCTACCCCCAGCTGGCAACCTCCAGCAAGCCTGGCCGGGAAAACTAACATTCTCCAACTGGAAATCATGTTGGAATATGTTGAATGGCACTTAGAAAAGAGGGAATTGTGATATATAGTCTATAGGTCAGAAAATGTCAAGCTCCAATTTGTTGATAAGTATCCAAAACGTCAAACCCATCAAATTTGAAGGATATTGGGATCATTCATTTGCAGGATGGTTTTCCCATTTTCAGACCTCCACCTGCAAGACCTAAGGTAAAGCCACCAGTGAGAACCAATCCACACCAAGTCAATAAAGTCAATAGCTACAGGCCGATAGCTCTCATGGGACTTGGGACGAGACATCCCATAGAGCGGATGGAAGAAATGCTGCAGTTGATAGGTGGCTTATCCCATTATTTGTAGGGTTTCAAAATATTTCAACATCTTTCATCCATCCAAGCTGCAGGAGTTCTTCCATCCCATGGAGAGCATTAGACAACAACTATCTCCATGTTTTTTGGGTTGTTTTCTAAAACATCAACAATTTCTCCACTATCCCATGTTTAACGCCCATGACTTGTGGATAGTTGTGGTCCAACTGAGCCACCTGGATGGAGACATCCCATGACTTGCCCCGCGGAGGCCGAGTGCGACTACTGGGAGGCGCAGCTGCAGGACCACCTGACCGCTGCTTTGCCACGCTGGAAGAGCAGCCGGGAGGGCGTCCAACGCCTGGACGCGGAGCTGCAGGCCATGGAGTCCGGTGTCAAAGCCTGGAATGGGTTGCGAGTTGCGTATGGAAAAACGATGGGAAAGTGGATGGGGAAAAAATACGGCAACAAGAAACCAATAACTTTCGAGATTTGTCCCATAACTTTCCCAAATATCTATGAATTTTCCCATTTTTTTCAGTGCACAAAAGTGCGCCAGGACTTGGCCTTGGACGATCGGGGCACCTCTGGCTGCTCGGTGCATGGGCAGTTTATTTTGCGCTAAAAATGTCTGGCTATGGAATGCTATGGATAAATATTGAGTCAATCATGGTATATTGTTCCTGTGAATCATGTCTTTTAAATCTCAAGGTTTTGTTTTTTTGATCACTTGGCACCGGGTCATGCCGACGCATGTTGACCTAGCTGCTTGCTAGGAAATTCTAAGTAAAATGCATAATGTTAGTGAGCTCCCCACCTCGAAATTTACCAATATGTATCCCATCCCCCAATATTAAGCATCCCGTAAATGGACCCAAATATGTGATGTCATCCCCTATAAAACCATAGTTTCTTGTTTTTTTGATATGAATTGGGTGAAGGGATTACTAAATACATCTAAATACTGAGCCAATCATGTCATGCCCGGGGCCAGCCCCAAGTTTCGGAGCTGAGGATGCGACAGATGTTTGGAAGTGCTTGATCGGGATCATCCCAGACAGCCTTTCTGCAGCTAGCCATGGATCATGGATCTCGGAGATGGCTACCCTCTGGTAAACTAACATAACTATGGAAAATCACCATTTCTAATGGGAAAATCAACTATTTCAATGGCAATTTTCAATAGCTATGTTGAATTACCAGAGGGTATACTAAAATGCTTCATGTTTCATGACGATGCGACAAATTCCCGGAGAGATCCGGAGAGAATCTACACCTGTCGGTTGAAAGCACCTTACCATCATTTAACTAACAGACAGAGCCTCTTTCAGTCAGAAAGATCCGGAAATATGAAAAGCTGCCATAGGCTGCCCAGAAAAAAATGGAGGTCACAGTTCATCAGTCCCCACGGATTGTTGAATACTAGCAATGACCAGCCTCTTGTGGGACGGTATCCCAATGAGTTGACCCATACAACTTGTAAATCTCTTTGGCTTATTATATATATCTAAATATAAATATATATATATATTATATATAAATATAAATAAAATGGAAGAAAAAAACAGCGCCAGTGCCAATGGGAATTGGGCACCAATGTGAACCACTTGACTTAGCTTCAATTGAACCTATTGGCACACTATAATAGGCTTCAAATATTGATCAATCCATGGTTTTAACATGAATTTTAACAGCACTGTTTGTTTCTTAACCTGTCCCCTGTCAAAATGGCAATGGATGCGCACACAAAACGCAAATTCCAAGAAAAAATGGATTGATCCCCTGGATGATTGGTTCTTTCAGAAACTCAGTGGCTTAATGTAGCATGGTGGGGGGCAGCACCTCCTGGGTGAATGCATCTCTGGAGTGCAAGACGTGCCGCCAGAGAAGCCCGCATGGCTCTGGTGGTGGCCAAGCCATTGAAATATAAATTTGTGGGCTTGTATCCCCTTCCCACTATATAACCAGATGAATCTAAACCCTCTAGGATGTGGGTCAAATCTTCGATTGGTTGCCAGATGTTGCCAATATGTTTTGCCCAAAAAATGTTCAAGTATCATTCAAGAATATCTTTGAAAAAAACCTATATGCTGATGAAGTGGTCCATCAACCCCCACATGCCGGAGGCCTGAGCAGCTTGGGAGATCTTGGGATACATATTATCATCATGATATATCATGAAATATCATATATAAAAAAAACCTTCGCTGGAAATGCAATAAACATAATTTGGCCAGAGCATGTAAAAATAACTGTCGAAGAAGGCCAGGGCATATATATATATATATTATTTATCTACTTATGTAGTTTGTTTGTTAGTTAGTTTAACTATTTTCGGAATGGTTTCTATCGAAGATGTGTTCGAGACGGTGGTTTCAGACATGATCCCAACGGACGATTTTTTCAGCTGGCTCAACCACCAGCCAGCCTATAGGAACATATGTTTTTAAGAAAATATATGGGTACATACCACCCAAAAGAATAATTATGGTTTCTAATTATTCCAATCTTTGGTGAAGATTGAAATGATTTTCCTCATAATTACTATAATTACGTGCCTCTCCACGCCTCCACGACTGCTCTGAAGAGGCCATTTGCGTGGCATCTACGCTCTGCTCGAGGATCTGCGAGAACGCAATGACAAGATAGCGGCGGCTCAGAGCGGTCTGCGGTGGCAACGACTCACTGAGGATGGGGGTGGTCCGGAGATGGTGGGCTTAAGCAAGAACAAATGGGGCAATACAATAAACTAAACTATATTATCTATATTAAAATCGACGTAAACTATCGTAAACTTATAAATCCAAGAATTTCATGAGCATATGGAATGGTGTGATATTTCTGATCTCCCGAGATGGCGCTGGAGGGAGAGAGAGAGAGAGAGAGATATATATATATATAACTTGATACGCATAATTTTGATATTGATATTGATATTTCCATTATAATATTCTAATTATATATTGGAATGCATAATTTTGATATTGAATAACCAGGGCAATGATACGCGTTTTCTCCAGATATTGGGGTGCACAGCCAGCACCCGACAGGAGGGACAGTGCCGCACCACAAGTCCTGAGAGAAGCCCCGACAGGAAGGCAAGGCTGCAGGGCGATGGGTCGCAATGGATTCCGTTACGGTTTCCCTCCCACCCTCCGAAAGTTTGAACATAGTTGAACATAACTATGAGACATGTCCTATTTATAGATGATTTACCTTTCAACATGGTGATTTACATGGCTATGTTACTATGTTTCATTACAAGTGCCCTGGAAAATGGGGCCTGGATTGGAAAAAGAAATGCTTCCTTTCTTGTCATTTGAAGTGTGGAACGACCAACTGGCCAACCGACCAACCAACCAACTCACTGATACCAACAGTAGGACAAGAGGTGAGGTGATGTCGCTTCGCTGTTGTGGCAAGACTGGGCAGGTTGAACTTAGTAACTACAGATGTCAGCAGCGGTGAGGATTGCGGATCATCATCATCATCATCATCATCATGATCATCATCATCATCAAGATCAAGAACAACATCAACATCAAATCCAAACCAGTGATTGTGTTCCACTGCTGTTGGCCCTTTTGGATCCAAAAGTGGGTTTACGCTGGCTCAGGCGGATGAAAGATATCTGCCTCCGGGTCCCAAGTTCTTCTCTGTAGTCCAGCTACTGCAGCCTGAGGACCGGAAACCTACTCGAAAACTTCCTCGCAGGAAGCACCAGGAAGCCCTATAGCCGATAGCCATGAAGATCCACTCAGTGTATGAAACAAGTTGCTGATTATCCACCATGATGCATGATGGTACCATACTGTATATTCATGCTATATCCGATGGCGCCCCATTCCCGCCTTTTGCTCGACCAGTCGCCGCCAGGATCCACCACCTCCTCCAGAAGTGCCGCGAATGCCAAAGGCGGTGGTGTCCAGAAGCGAATGGTTTCCTGACAGCAGCTGGGAGCTGGGAATTTTTTGGTGTCACGATAACTGGGCTTACCATCCACTTACTGTAAGCTTACTGAGGGAAAAAGTACCGTTGGAACTCGGAAAATGGATGAAAGTGGCAAAAAGTGGCCGGAAGCACCAGGAAAATGATGGGAACATTTTGTTCAGAGCCATGGACATTTTAGGGATTCAGGGGGCAATGATTGATGAATGCAAAATGCCAGAATTGAGTCTAGAGTCAATCCAGTGATGAAATCTTCTGTGTTCTGTTTCCTGAGGATGGTCGAAGGCGGAAAAGAACACACATAATGAAACCATCAACTATTGCATGGGGCTTCCTGCTCAACCCAGCTTAGAGATGAAGTTTTTGGATGGGTTTGGTTTGAAGGAAGTGGCATCTACATTTGTTTGCCAGCGCATTCTGATCAGCAGCCGTCAGCCCAATTGCACAGTCGAGGTTCTCACCATGGAATCCGCAGGTGCCCAGCTGGTCCCAGTTGTTTGGCTTTCAGGTTTCCCTCACTGGGGAGGTTTGCTGATATTTTGTCAATACAAATCTCCTTCGCAGGCGGACAATGGACACTCCTTCCTGCCAAGCTTGTGACTTGGCCACCAGGAATGATAAACGTCGCTGTACTCCTTGCGTTGCTGTTCCTCAAGAATGCGGAGTATCGGTGCTCCAATTGATGACCTTGAGGCACCATGAGCTTGGAATGTTATTTCCTAGTTACGATACAATGACCATAAATCATATGCAGTTGCCTCAAGTTCTTCCATTTTTAGAACTGGCCCACGAACCACACATTGGAAGACCGCATCACAGAGGGAACATGAGGGAACATCGCTCGCCACGAGGATCAGTAGCCGGCGACTTCAACCTAGCGAGACTGGGTCGCTGAGCTGGGGTCGACCTGGCAGTTATTGCTTTGAGCCATCCATTTTCTCCTCAGGAGATGGAGATCATTTTGAATTTCGAAGTGGGTTTGGCGTGGTCTGGATAACACTTCGAGATCTACTCCACGAAGGGTGAGCCAATGCTAGATAAGGGATCATAATACAACGTATATTTGGCCAAACTGAGTTCCAATACGGGTGGAACTGTGCAGGGTCATGTTTCTGTTTTTCTCAAGTACGTTCATGTGCCACCCGGTGCTAATTATTTCCCCATTGCCAAAGTACGCGCAATACAGCGCTCACAGGAGACTATTGGGATCCCTTCGGCGGACCCTTGCCCTCGAAGACACCCACCAGCGCTGAAGTCCTAAGACCCTCGGCTGGTGAGCTTCACAAAGCACTCAACTCTCGTTTTCCCCACAGGTACAGTTTGGAAAAATGCATCGTTTAGGTGGTACAAACCAGTGATTTCGATGTAGGTCTTAAGTTTTATGTTGGTATAAAGCAATAGTTTTTACCATGTCCAATATATGCCACAAATGAGTGGTGTATATAAACATTATATAAACATATTAATGGTGGTTAATGGTGGTTAATATGGTGGTTAATATGGTGGTTAATGGTGGTTAATATGGTGGTTAATATGGTGGTTAATGGTTGTTTATAAACATATAAAAACCATCTCCAGTCATGGTAGGTAAAAATATCGGTGAATCCCAGGACGGGCCTTCGAAGAGCCCTTGAGCGAAGTTCTCGGCGGACGCACCGCGGGAAACGCGCGCCCCTCGAGCGCTCCAAGGGCACCGCGGAAGGCGTTGAATGGAGAACATCCGATGAATGGGGGGATCAACTACGGCTGAAATTGTTGGGTATCAATGTGGTACCCTCTGGTAAACTAACATAACTATGTAAAATCACCATAAATGATGGGAAAATCCACTATAAATGGTCATTTTCAATAGCTATGTTAAATTACCAGAGGGTAAACCCAAGAACAAACAAAAACCCGAGTCATCAGAATTTTTATGGGTGCTATAAATCATCCCAAAATGGTAGGTGTGTGATGGTTTATGACATTGGGTTCCCACATTAAACCCATTGTATACTGTATGGGGAGATAGTGAGGATATTTCGGGGTAGGGATGGGGGATATTGACCATAAATGATTGGTGTGTGCAAGAAATATGGTGGAGGAGAAAAGCGGGTGCCTGTGATGAAGATTGAAATTTGCAAATGGTCCTTGGTAAACGGATGCATTTGGCGGAAGGATGCGCTGAGAACTTGTAGATGGTTTGTAAGCTGATGTAGCTGTAGCTGTAGAACGACTTCAATTGCGTCTTGCAGTGCGGATATTTGGTGCAAATCCTGTCTTGACAGATGGCGATGGAGGGGGAGAGAGAGAGAGAGAGAGATCTCCTGTTCTACAGAACTATGTGTTGGGGGTCATACCATCATGATTAGGCCAGACTGGCTTCATCGTCAGTCTCGTGACCCTGGCTGGTACTAGCTGAAAGGGTTCAATGTCATGTTGCAGTTTGTGCTTGCGACCTTGACACGGATGATGGTCCTTGCCGGCTACAAAAAGATGTTTTGTTAGAGTATAGATAGTATAGCGGCCTCACCACAACGTGACCAGAAATGGTGGTCTTTCATGGAAACCCCAAGAAAATCCAAGAAACATAGGAAAAAACGAACAACAGAGATTGGTGACATATTCATCCAGTTATGTTACCTATATAAATATATATATATATATATAATTATATAGAGTATTATCATGTAATTATCACAATGTATTACCATATATTATAATGTCGTATTATATGATATTATATGCTTGCATCCCAGATCACAGCTGCAACTCAGAGTTAGGTCGCCTGGGTCCAGCTGGTAGGTCCCTTCATCACTGGAGAGACGGCAATGCCGGTCCGGTTGGGTCACGTTCCTTGCCGTGGCGGCCGTGCTTCGATGTGTGATAGTAATGAATCATAGGATTATCTATGGATTATCTAAAGATTTACTCGGGAAATTTGATAGTAATGAATATTTATGATAGGATATCTATATGTATATCTATCATAAGATATCTAGCATAGGATATCTATCCACTTATACCTATCTATATTTTTTTGAAAGAGTTACTGGTTCCATCTTGTTCCACCGGGATGATCCGCAGAGATTGAAGTACCAAAGCTGGATCCCAGGTTTGAGGCAACAGTTCGAACACCCACGTCTCCAAGTCCATCGCCAAACTATGCGGCCCCTGGGCATATCAAAGTTCAGGTGTTTCAAGTCCCAAGTAATCCAAGTGCAAAGCATGATCGATATCTGTCAAATGATGCAGGGCCAGGGGTGCCACTCACAGTTGCAACTTGTCCAAGAGTTTAATTCACTTGGCCGTATGTATGGACTTACTTTGGACAAATTGGAACGTGAGCTCAGCATAGCTTAGCTTTACAATCTGTTGGCTGGAAACCGTCGACTATTTACATGATATTCGCTTACTTTGAGTTGGTCTCCAGGGGTTTGAAAACGCAGTGTTTGATCAAGTGCGACAATGGCAATGGCAATGGTACCCTCGAAAAATGGTCAATTGTCCCAATATTCAGTCAAAAGTCATGCGTTCAATTGATGTCAGATCCAATTGATACTGGCACATACTTTCCAATAGAAAATTGATAGATTATTCACTGGTTCATTTTTCATCATCTTTCCAGATTGATCTTCCACTGTCGGCACAGCCTATCCCTCACCCACAGTCCATGGCGCAGGTAACTGCGCCCATCCAGCGGCCCCCAGAGTGGGAAGCCCTGGACTCGTCCAGCCCTGCTCGATGGGAGCTTTGATCGAGCTGTGATGTGGGTTGCAGCGTGGGAAGGTTTGGAAAATCGCTTGAGTTTGGAATACTTTATAATCAGATACTGTAATAGTTTTTAACTAACATATAACTAACATATTACACAAAAAGATGATTCATGATAATACTCACCCAAATCGTCATAAAGAATCAATTGTAATCACCGATTGAATATGATTTGCATGTTATGTTCATGTATATTCCAAGATCTCACTGTCTCACTGTGGATGAAACGCTGGAACCTGTCCTCCTCAGGAAGTTGCTTGGCCGGACTCCGCGGCCGCGTTTCCAGCCCCAGCAGCCCTGCCGGAGCTGCCTGCAGTGGCGTTTCCAGCGCCCAAGGGCAGCGAGTTGGGCTTCGGATGGGGTGCCTGGGACACCCAGGAATCCGTACAGCTGAGTGACTGAGATTCGGATGGAGAAATGTGGAGAAGTGGAGGGGAAATTGGAGGATGGATGTGAGCAAAAAATTAGCAAAAAGAGTTTGGCGTTTTTTGGCCGATAGGATGGGAAACGGATGGAAAGAACATGAACTTGGCAACGTTTCGATGTCCCCTCCAGGCAGCTCCGTGAAATTCAAAGTTGCAAGGAATCAGATGCTGGGATGCTCTCAGGGTCTTCGTGGTGTAGTTGTGCCAAGTATATAATGTGCAAAGATTCAAACACGGTGCTGTGGTTTTGAGGGTGGTGACAGGCGGATAGTCCTGTTCAGTAGCAAACAACGCGGCCTTCCCGATAGCCTCCCACGCAAGACAATGTCATGCTGGAAGAAAAGTGACCGCACTTTTCCTGCGTTCGCATGCTTGGTGGCTGGCCATGTTGGCGCGTTTGAGCAACTTTCAAGACTTTCCAAGCCCCTGCAATCAAAAGCTGGCATTTACGGAGCTCAAATTGGTAAGTAGACAGAGAAGAATATAGATAACTGATGGTAATAGTACATACTCTTATTCACCCACTCCAGGTTCTCTTGTCATTCCAAGGTGGTCCCACTGATGCAGCACAACTCCAAGGTCTGTGGGGTGGTACCAGCAGCAGTGGCACAACTGTCCCCAACTGTACTGGCTGCTTGACTCGGCCAGAGGTAACCGTCTTGTTGCTCTTTGCCACGTCTGGGCAACCGAGATCAAGCTGGTGTACATTTGTGATATTTGTAGATATTTGTGTCATTTCGGTATCTTTGAAGGATCAATCTCATGGGGAGAACTGTTGTTTATCATATAGGTTTATCATAGGTTTTATCCTCATACCCTAAGGATCCATGTATGGAATAGTTACCTACATTGACCCCTAAAGTAATTTAAAATAATCCCAATGTAGGTAAATATTCCATACATGGATCCTATGGGATAGGTTTCTCCATGTTTACCCACCAGCCATGCCGAAAAACCTCGAAAAACCATCGAGGCATTGCGTGGTGGCTGAGATCGACAGTGACCAGGTGGAGCGCGTGGTGACTTTATTTGGGGCTGGAAACCTCAAATCTTGACATATATGGCTGGTAAACATACAAAAAACTATGGAAAGATCCACCATTTTTCAATGGGAAAATCCACTATAAATGGTGATTTTCCATAGTTTTTGTATGTTTACCAGAGGGTATATGGCTGATATGTGGCTGATATCTGACTGATATATGGCGGATATATGGCGGATATATCGTATATGGCAGCTCCATGAGCTACAGTCATTGTCTTATTTTTGAAGCAGCTCGAGCAACTGTTTTGTGAGAATTGGTGGCTCGAGCAACTGTTTCGTGACAATTGGTGCGACCTATATATTGCTCTGATCAATAATGATCCAGATGCTTGCTCTAAGATATTTTGAAGGAGGCTTGCTTTGGTCAAGTAATTATGTGAGCAGCATGTAGGCTTGTTATTTTCATCCAATAGCATGTGTTTCTCACTTTCAAGCCCTTCCAGACCCACACAAAGCATCAAAAAATGCCTCCAGGGCCGACATGCCGCCCCACTGCGGAGACAGCACCGCGGCTTTTGAAAACCATCCGCAGCAGTCAGAAGTTGTCGTTTCGGAATTGTTTCGGATGGTGTCCGTGGCGTTTTGGGCATTGAAGCCTTTCAGAGCAGGAGGTTTGGAGAATTTGCAGACCCCTCCTGGCATAATGAGGTTCAACAGATGGGTCAGTGCGGTGGACCCTACTCAATTATCTCAATTGGATCCGGATTCAGTTGGTGTATTGAAACCGACACAGCAACACCTGAAAACCGGTTTTCTGGTACCCCATTGGTTCCCTTTTCTGTGGGACTCCCGCAACCAGCTGAACGTACCGAGGAGCCATCGCAGTTACAACTTTTCAGATCTGAAGGTGGGACACCATGCTGACGGCACTGGTGGAGCTAATGGATTCTGCAACAAAATTGATACCATGATGCCATGTTTTTTGTTTCTTCTGGCTATGTCAGAAGATGTTGAAATATGTGTTTGACATGTTTGACCCCTGCCTTCCCAGCTCTACAGAGATGGGGGAATAGGGGAGCCAGGCTGTGTTGCTGGCAGATCATGTCCTACAGCTGGTGGCCCTGGTCTCAATTCCACTAGCTTTGCTGGGAGAATCAGGACCAGTTGCGCAAGCATTAACAGCTTGCCCCTCGGTTACATAGAAAAGAATGTGCAGGGCATTGCAGGGCACATGTCCAGTGCTAATAGCCAGGAATGGCTGGTGTCCCACTAGGGATGCTGCTGCTTCTTGGATCGGCTGAGGATGAGAATGGAAGCTTTGCCACTGCCTCAGACATGGAGAGATGTCAAGAGTTTGAACAGAGTTTGGCCCATTGATAGGTGGTAGTATATATATTTATATATGTATATAATGGAAATTAATGGATTTTGATGTATTTTGGGCATGGTGAAGCAGATGGATGCAATCCAACTGAATTTTGCCCTAGGATTGTCCATGTCCTGCCAAGGCCATAGAAATCTCGCAGCAGTATCAAGCCGTGCTGGAGGTTCGGCTTCAGAAATGCTGCGCTTCGCATACAGACACCATGTGTTTGGCAAATGCTACTGCTTCGAAAAAACCCGGCCTGGTAAACAGCCACAAAAAGCTATTGAAAATGGTGATTTATTTCGTGGATTTTCCCATTAAACATGGTGATTTTCCAGTTCGCTACGTTAAATTACCAGAGGGTATTCCGGAGGATGTAGTTATACTGTAGACTGTAATATACTGTAATATTGTATGCGTCACAATTCACCATGTGTACATGTTTGTATGCTGTCCAAATCCATTGAGACCTATTAAAACCCAAGGAAGATACCCATCTACATAGGATCCATTTCTGGCCCTCAGGCTGTTCGTGAGGAGCTCATCGCAACCTTTCAGAAAGCTCAAGTTGAAAGGACCAGGGGGAGGCCATAGTTTGAGGGTAGGTGATTGAAGCAACTTCAGATTTGAGTTTTTTGGCCATCGATCATGTACACAAAGAGCTTAGCCCCATTTTTTTCGATTTTGGGACAAGAGCCTGCTTTGTTATCCTTTCTTCATCTATTGTTCTATCTTGAGGCTTTGTCACGTTTGATCACCCATAGTGATTCATATAATAAATTAATAAGATATAATTGGTGGCAAGCCCAATGCCATAAAGCTACCATGTTTGCATGGTATAATACCAGAATTTATGGATGGTATAATACCACTTATGACCAAAAACAGCTTTTTGATGGTGTGATCAAGCCACTGGGGACGGTGTTTCCATGGGTTTACCATGGAGTCACAGGAGCTGGGGGAAGCTGTCGCTGCAGCTCATTGAAGCCAAGCGAAGACAGAGGTGGGCTCGCTGGAAAGCCAAAAAAGTGCGATTCTACTATCTAAAATGTGGATATCATGGGTAAGTGAATTTTACCTGTGAACATGTACAAAATCAATGGATTGTTGGGGGGAGGTCTGGCCCGTTTTTTCTGGTTTTTGCATGGTTTTTGACCCCCCAAATTTTGATGTGTGTTTCCTGCAGATTTTCCCTGAAACTAGACCAATTCTGAGACACACGATCTTGATACATCAGCGGTTGGGGGTTTGTCCAGAGCCGCTCGCCTTCAGCGAGCGAATGTTGATTCTCTACATTTCCTTGAGACGGCGATGCAGAGAGAGAGAGAACATATTGAATAAATATGATTAAACTTAAGTCAAGCGGATGGTTCAATGACAAGAATGATGTTTCTATATGTTTCTATACCCTCAGAAATCGGTACCTCAGTGACCCATCAACAGTCGCTGCTGGTGGTTTGTATCTTTGGGTTCGGCCAGAGGCGACTTCAAGATCCAAGGGATGGCACCAGTCAGGTGGGGATAGCAGGATAGCACCATCCAACATGTGTTGGTAGCTCCAAATCTAACAACATTGCCATTCATGGAATGAATGACATACACATGCACGTTTCATGGTTGCAAATATGTATTTTGTGAACCATGGTGTTCAGATTGAAACTTGGCACCACCATTGCACCTGAACTTTTCGATACATTGGAGCCTGAAGACGTGCAGTTTATGTTCTGCGGACCTTTGTACGTCATGGCTCAAGTCAGTACCAGCATGGAAACCCTGCTCGGTGAGCCATTCTTGGAGTGGAAGATCAAGAAGATGTCAGCCATTGCCACTTTGAAGTTCAAAAACTGCTGGAACTGATGTGTGGCCAGCGAAACTTTTGGCCACCCATACCAAAATTCCCATAGTGATGTTAAGTTTGGGTAAATATCCTCGCTTTGGGGAGGTTTCCGTATCAATCACCATGATGTATTAAGGATCATGTTTTATAATTTTATAACAAGTGCTGGCATTGTAGGAGTTGTATGTCAAGATGTTGGGTTCCCCAACCTGGAGATCTTGGTTATTTCTACGCATTGATGTATTGATGTGTAGGGACATGTTTTTTCAGAAGTATGAAGCATCTAAATCTATCTACATTCTTTACTTTTTTATCTAGAGTTGCCACCGGTTTTCCCATCATTGTCGCTTTTGCCCGTGGAATTTGATGCTGATTTCTCTGATCCCAGTGACACCATGCCAAGACCCGATCTTCTTCGGTGCGGGCGGGCCCTGAAGCCGCTGAAACTTCCACTCCGGTGCCGAAACCTGTCCCAAAGATGTGGTTTCATCCCCTACCTCCATGATTTCTTGGGGTGGTTTAATATGAACCAGGGAAGGGATTACTGTATATTCTGTTACTTAATATTTTTAATATTTACTGGTAGAAATATCTAGAAACATATGTGTATAGTTTTATATTTTTAATGAACACATGGGATTATAGTGGATATATGCATCTAGGGCATGGTAACTAGCCAAAGTCAAGCAGTCGGCCACTGAGAAGTATTCAGTGTTTGCCTCCAAGCCCGAGTTGTATATAGACCTGCACCCTACAAAAAAAGCACAAGTAAATGCTCATTTGAGGGAAAAAAATGTTGTTTGAGCCGTGTTTCATGTTTTAAGTGAGCGTAATTAGCATTGTTTCATGTTTTTTTCATTTTGCGAGTTTTCAAGGCAAAAATTCTGCGCATTTCCGGGGAAATGAGCGTAAATACCGTACCTGGGAAAAAGCGCAAATGCCCGTCCATCAGGAGACAAATGCAAATGTTTGGTTAAGTCAGCATAAAAAGCCAGGATGAGCAGAAATCCGACAAAAAATGCTGCAGAAAATAGATGAAAATGGGTGCCATTTAAAGATCCAGGATTTTTTTAACACCGACTGACACCCCAAAAATCATGGCAAAATGGCAATGCAGGGCTAGAGACTCACGAAGCATTGATGGAATTCTGCCAGGGAATAATCCTTGCGGTCTTCCCGGGTGCTCTTGAGCCCTAGCATGCGAAACTCATCCAAGGAAACTCCATCCATGTTTGCAGCTCAAATGCATAGATTGAAGATCGATTTGACATTTGAGATATGGTGCAGGACGAGTAGGGAGCTCCACTAGGAAGAAACAAGTTGCAAAATTGGTGAGTGCTTTGGAAGCGAATTTGATTTTGGAGGTGAAGATGAGAATATTCTGTAGAAGAGCACTTGGTGTCGTTTTTGACAGACTTGAGAACAGGAGAGTCTCGAAGACAAGGAGATCGCTGATTGATGGCTCTGGGAGCTCATTCAGAACTCACCACCTTGACGTGGTAGAATTGCGAATTCGCAATTTTGTGGGGTGCCACCCCCGCTTTTTGACCTTTAAGGATAAACCCTTTAGGATGAGGACTTTGTGGACATTGGATCATCGCTTTCATTGCGACGCTGCATGCGAATGAGTGCATGACTGCATGTTTTTGAGCAAAGAGTGTGGCCCTGTCAAAGACTTGATGGCTACAAAGAATGCTTGATGTGGAAATATAGTGGCCACCACCGCGAGAGTACGTCACTCAAAAGAAATTACTAATTCTGCAAGCAAGCTTTCTTCATTATGCACCAGTGCTTATAACACATCTATAGCCATGTCTACTTTTGCGAGAGCGCCTAATTGCATTCTACGAGCAGGGTGACCCAGATGGATTTGGAGCCTGCCGACATGCCATTTGCTGAGGAATATGCGACGCTGTGCGAGTGAACCTACAAATCTTTGGAATGCTCCATGGGAAGCGCTGGACGATGAAATTTCCAGCATCTTCAGCTTCTGGGCAGAATATCGGCAGCTATGGGTTTGATCATGCTGAGGCTGCACCCTCGGAACATGGGAATTTTCTGGGTGAACTTACTAAAGATCTCTCGTGTGATTTTGGTTATTGGTCCCATCAAATGTGTTGGAACATGGTTGTTTGCCAAATACTCATAGGACACCTGCTGTTGGAACATCGACAGGTTCTATTTTCCAGTTTGGAGTACCAAGCATGCGATGAAAGGTTTTTTCAGTGTGGTTTCTTCTCCAAGAGTCCACTCAGGTATGCTCAAGTTACTAACCGTTCAACCCCTTAACTCTCCCGTAAGTTGATACAGTATCCGTTCCCCACTGAGGCGACCTTCGCTCCCAAAGCGCTGAAACAATCGAAGAGGAACTGGCCAAGGAGCACAGATATGCCAAGGCTTCTGAACGGAATCCCCTGACAGTTCTCCTTTTAGATGGGGGATTTTGGGTTCAACGGGACTATGGTGTGGTGTAGGACATAGGACCATGGACCAACCACAATGGAATGGAGATATAATGGGAGATTTGCGTTCATAGAAGATCATAAGCATATATGGCTGCGAGTCAAAACGTACAGCCCGATCCATACCCTGAACCCACAGGCCGATCCCCCGATCCATACCGAAACACAGGTGATCCAGACCAATCCATACGCCTTTGATCACCGCGGGCCGATCCATACCCAAATCTTGGCGCAACGCCATATATAAACGACATCATGCGACATCATGATATTGACTTTGAGATACTGTCTTTGGGGTTGTCCAACAGGTGCTGGAGTGAATGCCAGATGGTTGAAATGGGTAACCAACCATTTTATCCGGATTCGTATCGGAGGTGATTGTAGGTGATTTTTGCACCTGCAACTTGGCGTGGCTTCCTATGATTCCTATGATTGTCTGCTGCAAAGCATCCCATCCTTAGCTACCCAATTGCATAAATCACACCAACTTTTTGTAGCGAGTCCGCACTTTGGCTGCTCAACCCCTCATAGTTGATCATCGGGTGCAGAACCTACTACACTTATTCGTGTGTTATTCTTAGTCGTTTGTTTGCTGCCACCCTGCCCTACACTTTTCTGGCCAAGCCAGCCCTTTACGACACCGAGATTTCCCATATAGTTTACAGTCGAGCTTTTGGCTGCTCGAACTTTCCATAGCCGTTCAAAATGTTCATTGTTACTTAATCCAAATTTGGGGTTGAGAAACTCTTCATATTCTTGAGCAAGATTCTTGCTTAACCCTGATTTTGGCCTGAACTTCGTTTGTCCACCTTTGGGTTTTGAATGTTCACCATTTTCCTGCCCAAAATCTCCAAACCCACAAACATCTATAAAAATCTTCAAGAATCCGTAGAAAACTCCAGACATCCATAGAATATCATAGTTTTTTTGTTTAAAACTCCATATAAACATATATAAAGTATCTACTAAAAACAGCATCAAAAATCATCAAGATCCAGCACCAAAAATTCATCGAACCGTTTTTCCGGAAAGGCCGGCTGTGTGCGTCGCGCCTTTCCGGAGCGAAGCCTGGCTTTGTTGGTGACCCTGGCGCTGGAGATCCCAGTGGCGTTTATCATCACGGGTGGATCCCAGGCCGGTTTCAACCGCCGACCTACCATCACCGGAATGGGGGTTTCCTGGAATGGGGGGTACCCCCATAGCTGGATGGTTTTAATTCGGGAAAATCATGGAAAATCCATCTATAAATCTGGATTAAATCTGGTTGGTGGTTTGGAGCCATGGCTTGGAAAATAAACACCCCTGACTGATCTGACTGGTTGGGATGATGATCCAATCTGACGAACTCCATCATTTTTCAGGGGGGTAGGTATACCACCAACCAGCTGAGGATAATTTGAATCCCACTTAAATTTATGGTGAATGAGATTTTATCATGGGATTTTAGTGGGATGTCAATCTGATTTAATAGGATAGTTAGTATGGTCACCGCCCGCACATTATGTATATTCTATTTTCTGGTAATCATCTTATCTCATCTTATCTTATCAAACGTGGCAATTGAAAAGGCCACGATAAATGATGTGTTTATTCATTTGTGAATGGGGCATTGTCCAGTGCCACGTTTGATTACCAGAGAGTATCTATACAGCATTTTTATTTTCACGAAAGCTAGCGTCAGCTAGCTGGAGTCTTCTTGCTTTAGCAAGTATTCCGGGGGCTGCTCAAGGACATCACGTGATTTTTCACGCGAAAGGGGGGGACCCCCCCATCATCGTCATCATCATCATCATCGTCATCATCATCGTCATCATCATCGTCATCGTCCTCGCCATCGTCCTCGCCATCGTCCTCGTCATCGTCATCGTCATCATCATCATCATCGTCATCGTCATCGTCATCATCGTCATCGTCATCGTCATCATCGTCATCGTCCTCCTCATCGTCATCGTCCTCGTCATCATAATCATCGTCATCATCATCATCATCATCATCATCATCATCAACATCATCGTCACCGTCCTCGCCATCATCATCGTCATCGTCATCGTCATCGTCATCATCGTCATCGTCCTCGCCATCGTCCTTGTCATCATCATCATCATCATCATCATCATCATCATCATCATCATTGTCCTCGTCATCGTCATCGTCATCGTCATTGTCATCCTCCTCATCATCATCATCATTCATCATTCATCATTCATCATTCATCATCATTCATCATCATTCATCATCATTCATCATCATTCATCATCATTCATCATCATTCATCATCATTCATCATTCATCATCATCATCATCATCATCGTCATCGTCATCGTCATCATCGTCATCGTCATCGTCTTCTTCATCATCATCGTCATCATCATCATCATCATCGTTAATTATTCAATTACATTTTATCATTATTGGCAATTATTGGCATTATCACGAAAGCTAGCGTCAGCTCGCTAGAGTCTTCTTGCTTTAGCAAGTATTCCGGGGCTCCCCAAGGACATCACGTGATT
>Ga0126342_10007518_pt1 | contig 19469 bp, 20 predicted proteins | sample Cyp1metagenome_FD_92528 | JGI IMG/M metagenome (GOLD analysis project Ga0126342, IMG submission 92528) | Coral microbial communities from Lord Howe Island, Old Settlement Bay, Australia - Cyphastrea 1 metagenome | ecosystem: Host-associated > Invertebrates > Cnidaria > Coral ... | reverse complement strand
TGGGGTTTGTGAGAATTCTCAAAATATTCAACCTGACATGTTTTGATTCCTGTGTTGGTCACAGCAACGCTTCGAGTTCTTCCAAGAGAACTTACAATAGCGTGGCATGACGCATGAGTGGAATTTCCAGGAGAACTTACAGTACCGTAGCATGACTTACATTGCGTGGCATGACGCATGAGTGGAAAGTTCCAGAGAACTTACAATAGCGCGGCATGACGCATGAGTGGAAAGTTCCTTCGAACTAACAGTAGCGTAGCATGACGTATGAGTGGAAAGTTCCAGAGAACTTACATAGCGTGGCATGACGCAAGAGTGGAAAGTTCCAGAGAAATTACAGTAGCCACGGAGAAGCATGTCCTTCCTCCGCAAGTTCACATGAACGTTATTACATGCCCCACCCCACCCCACTCCACCCCACCCCACCCCCCCGATGTGTACAAAACACCACGGCCTTCTAAAGGCCGTGGTCCAACTATACTCTTCAACTATGTGTTCAGCGCTAATCGAAAAAGTCTGGAAGGACGTGAAATTCTGAGTTTGAGTACATTTTGGCCCTTTGAAGGTGTGAACAGTTCGGGGAAATGCTTTGCTTGTAGGTGGGGATTGAGTCATGACTGGAGAAGCACCCTATGAATGCTAGCCCGAATCATCATGGTGGGTGTTTTGACCCAGCTTTGGGTAATTCCACGTGCTATTCCGTGGGAAGGCTCTGCCTGGTTAAACCTTCGAGATCTACCCAGCCATTTTGGATCACATTTCCGCTTGAAAACGGGAACTTTGGTGCGTTGGGTGTGTAACGGGGCTTCCTGCAGAGTCGGAGAGTATGTCCAGCGGCTCATGAAACATACCCAGGCCGATGCTGTTTAATTTCGGGAGTGTTGCAGTTTATGGACAATTTGGGTGTCTCCTTGTGATGTGCCACCTTTCACCGGTGTGTGCCTCTCTTGGTTTGCATCATATGGAACGTATAAAGCTGAAAGGGAACATTAATGGTCTGAGCACCAAGTCAATGCATGCATGTGTCTTCAAAATCAAGCTCAATGTTTACACTACTTTGTTATTCAAGACCTTCATTGTATTTTGTGTTTGTTCCATTGAAAGATCAAACAGGTCCCAGGGTGCAGCAAAACCAGGCCCCCGCCATGCGAACCGATGGTCGGAAAGTCACCGCCCTAGCTTATGAGCTGCATAGGTCGGTTCCGGCTGATCATTGGTGCGTCACCTATTGGGACCTGCTATTTCTGCGGCAAGAGGTCCAATCTGCCCTTCGCTGCGGCGAGATTCAGCCGGGGCTGGAGGACGATGTGTCGGAGGACTATGGGCCAAGCATCTACACCGTGAATGAGCAGTACATCAAGCCAGTGACGCAGGATGCCGGGAAGATGAGTTGGGCTCTGATGCGAAATCCAGATGGTTTGCAGTGCGACTTGTTCATCAACCATGCTTGGCAGGAAGGTGTCTTTGAATTTCTGGCCAAAGTGAGGCACAGTTGGCCAAGGAGTGTGCAAACTGCTTGGTGCTGCATGCTGGCCAACCCTCAAAACCTGGATATTGCCTCTTTCTTGCAGTCGCCCAAGTCGTCGCCTTTTGCAATTGCGCTGCAGGCTTCCAAAGTTATGTTGGTGGTGCCAAACCGGCAAGAGAGCGTCTACACTCGACTTTGGCGCCTGGATCAAACCCAGCCTATTCTTTGTTGCCTTTCAAGATCTTTCAAGCCTCCTTGAAAAATATGTCCGCGGAGAATGCACACTGGTAAACCATGATAAACCCATGGAATTTGGGGTACCTATATAATTTTCCATTATTTGCTGAAACTTCTTCAACACCATTTTCAATCCGGGGGGTTCAGCCTAGCCTGCCACCTAGGTGTGCTTATGAGGCTTATCTTGCCCAAGAAGAGGGAAAGACTATTCTCATCGCGCATTCCTCCAATCTCCATCAGATTTTAGCCGCTTTACGTGGGATGGCTTTGGCTGCCATCTTTGGTGCTTCTGTTGGCATTGTGGCAACCTTACTGAACCTTGGGCAAACCTACGGAGTTCCTGCGCTGGCGTGTCTCGTGGTCGGTTCGAGCCTTGTGATCCACGATGATGTCTGTCGAAGGGTCATGCACCTTCTGGGCGAGATACTCTGCTGGACTCAGGTGACGCACGGTTTCGTCAATTTCTTTGATCTCTACTCGGCAGAGGCACGGGTTGGCAAATGTTCTTGAAGACCTTAGGGAATACATGGGAATAATTACTTTACTGCCCTGACAAAATCTGACAAAGTATGTTGACATATCATTTGGATCGATCGATCTATATATATATATATAATAAACAATATATATTCGGACGTTCTATCTGGCATCTATTCTGGCATTCTATCTGGCATCTATTCTGACATTCTATCTGGCATCTATTCTGACATTCTATCTGGCATTCTTTCTGACATTTCCTTTGGCATTCATTCTATTTGGCACCTATTCTGGCATTCTATTTGGCATGTATTCTGGCATTCTCTCCGGCATTCTGACATATTCTGGCATTCTCTCTGGCATCCTGTCTGGCACCTATTCTTACAATCTCACGTTCTTTCTGGCAGGTAGACTTGGCATTCTTTCTGGCATGTGTTCGGGTCCATGTGTGCCCGGCCTGATCTGGAGCTCGGCCGAGCTTACCCCATCAGGTAGCTGGCACTTGCTGTGATATCCGGGTCCGGTGGTGCCCACATTGACGACGAGCTGGCGGAAGGAGGAAGGAGTGGTAACTTTCATTAAAATCTAGAGACCATCACCTGGCAGGTAGGAAAGTACGTCTTTTTCTGGGTAGCCGTGGTGAATTGCAGGCTATTCCTTTAGCATCCTTTTGAACACCAATGCTTCACTGAAATCAGTCATCATCATTGGGGTCCCATTGGCACTATGAAATGTGATATTCCATCGGGTTTGCCTCTCTTTTAGGGGGAGACATTTTGCCTTTGGGGCTTTCATCCTGGTGTGTTGCCTCAATGGCTTTGTCAAGAAATAGAGCACCACGAAAGTTCATGGTCAATCACTTGTTCCCCACCGAAATGGCATTAATGATTGGCATCCCCACCCTGAGGAGTACCCCGACAAAGACAAGGCCGTGCCTCACAAGGTAACACAGGTGCTACATTTGTCCTATTGGGTGATGACGTCCTTGGCCTTTTGCGTCATGGAGGTGTGGGGCGTTTTTTTTTGTGGGGGGGGGTTGGAAGTTAAACAAATCACCAAAATGCTGCGTTTTTTTGCCATGAAAAACATGGAAAATCAAAAACGACCAACAAACACCAACAACAACGTGATTGTGGTAATATCTAACAACCCCCATAAAAATCGAGAAATCAACAACATTAAACAACCCTGCTACTAAAATAGTGATAAATGACAGTTTTACCTACTTGGGGGTTACTTTATGTTCTTTATATGGTGGACTGGTCCTAAAAGTGTTTGAATCCAAACATATTTCACCAATGACAGGTTGATCGCATCAATGCGAGATCTGCAGTGTCGGAAGCAGAGGAGTTGCGACAAGGGTACCAAGGCAATGGGGGATGTGTGCCACCCGCCATTTACCCATATGATATTTCCCATAAAATATTTGGGGAACACCATTCAAGTACCAGATCACATCACTATTGGAGGGTAATACCACAATTTTTTCGATTAAGCAGGGCTACCAATCCGGGGTCCTACAATCAATTATACAATAACAGTGAACATGCGTATGTTACGCCCATGTTTTCCCACAAAATGGAGGACAACACACACACACAATTGATGAGGAATCGGAATTTATCCGACAACCTTTGAGTGGTTTCACCCATTTGATGGGCAAGACTCATTTATCCGACCTCCATCACAAGGGGGCTTTAAGGTTGGGAGACAACAACCCTGTTGCAGGTTCCATTCAATATGCCAAATGTTCGCAAGCAGCGGATGCCGCCAGCATCCGCCGAGAAATCGGTACCCAGGTGGATCGCGTTGACCATGCGATCCACGTTCTGCTGACGGCCGGCATGTCGACCCCAGCGCTGAGGGACATAGCCCACAGAGTGGACATCGAACATGCAGCATTTGCAGAATTTACCGGGGCAGTGTTTTTGCTGGGCCCTTTCGCAACAATGGCAGTCACACTGTCGTTTGTGGACCTGTTCTATGGCAGATGTTTGTGGCAGCGTGTGGTTCTTGCTGTGATGTCTTTGCTTTCCAGGTTGATTCTCTTTGTTTGGCTTAGTTGGAGCCATTGGGATGAGCAGCGCTTCATTCTGAAGGTCATGAACAAGTTTCTCTGTTTGGCAATGCTTGGCTGGCTGGGTCTGATGTTTTGCTTTCTTGTTTTTGGCCTGAGCTTGGACAATGTATTTTTGACTTGGCTTCTCATCACGGACCTTTGTCTGCTGTCCATGCTCTTGTTTGCCTTCCTTGGGGTGAGAGGCATTGCAAAACTTCCTTGCGGCTTCCGGATCCTACAGATATGCTTTAGTAGAGGCTGCAATGCATGCAATGCTCGGACAGTATCTTGCTGGTTTGTTGATGTAACACTGTATTTGTTAGCCTTTTTTTCAATTTTGATTTATGCTTTTGAGCGGGTGGCTGTGGCCCCAGGATATCCCAAGTACTGCATTTGACTTTGGGGCGCCAACAGCATAGCCTGAATCACCAGCTGTGGTTTGCGGCCAGATTTTTTTCCGCATCTACTTCAATAATCTTCAATATCTGAAATACAAAAGACACACCCATTCTTCGACAAAAACCATGGTTTCTCACAGGACTTCTGGCAATGCTCCCAAAACCGAAAAGACCAAAACATATGTTTCCAGGTGCATCTGAAATAGTATATAGTGTACAAGGGTAATTTGACTTGACTTGAGCAAATCATTATTAACCCATGGATTTAAAGGTACCCTCTTTGAAGTCAACCCATGGCCAGCAGCTGGTGGTGCACCTCAGTTGGACCATAGCCATCGGGTCATTATCCTGGATTCAGAGCTCTTTAGCCTCTTTTGGATCACCAGAATTTTCATTCTGGTTGGTGGTTTGGAACATTTTTCCATATGGGAATGTCATCATTCCAACTGACGAACTCATATTTTTCAGAGAGGTTGAAACCACCAACCAGCATTGCTTTCATTCTATCATTTTTCTTTTCATGGGTGCTTTTTTGATGGTGATAGGAAGTGGGTGCTCTCTGCTGAATGGTGGTCCTCCCCCAAAAAAATACTTTAGATATCCTTATACAATGGTTAATGCGAACCACACCCTGATGCCACAATGCAACACAGTGTCCAGGTATGTGCACTCTCGAATCTAGCTGCCGATGACGATGAGTCGTCGGAAACGGAGTGATCTGGCACCGGATGATTCGAATCGTTCTGAATGCAGTGGACAGTCCCCAGTTCGACTGCGGAGACCGCAGAAAAAGGGTGCTTGAGTGTGGTTTATTCCGCGATCTCACCCCAAAAAAAAAAGTAGAATAATAGCCAAGCAGCTAGACTCTTGGAGATGGCGATGGGGAAAATAGCCAAGCAGCCAAACTGTTGAAACTACATATAACCCATAAAAACCGACCAAAGCAAGCTTTTTACCCAGCAATGGGGCCTGCCCTCAAAAAGGTCCTACCCATCCAGCAGTAGATTCAGTAGAGAATCAAATTGGACACTTGGACTTGGACCATGCCGAACCCGGAAAATTCATGAAAATCGTTTGAACACATTTCAATATCCATAGGATCCATGGTGCTGGTATATATGCTAACATTTGGGGTATATTGATGGGATCCATGTTACCATATATAGCATACATGGATCCTATGGGATATATTTGGTAATGTCATCTACACCCTCCCGTGATCAAACATAGGGAAATGCCCTATAAATGAGGGTTTCTAGCTGTGACAATCATCCCAATCATCGAACTAAGCGTGTCGTTTCGATGATTTTCCGGAAAGCCATGTTACCGCAGGCTAAGGCCATGAATATTCCCATCATATGCCCATTAAACAGCACTAAACACCATTAAACCACCATTAAACCACCATTAAACCACCATTAAACCACCATTAAACCACCATTAAACCACCATTAAACCACCATTAAACCACCATAGACTTCAGGAGTTCCAGAATTCCAACCCCAGATCCCTTCAGTCGCTCTCGAGCCAAGGCGTGGAACCGTCCCAGACGACGCTTTCAACCTGATGATGATCCCTTTGAAATGCCACTGGGAAACAAGGACAGCTGGGCCGAAGGAATTGGAATCGACCCTGTAAACATACAAAAAGATGTGGAAAATCATGGAAAATCAACCTTTTGTAGAGCATTTTCTTGGGGAAACCATGGGTTTTCCACATCTATGTTAGTTTATTCTAGTCTATCCCCCAAAGTGGTCCTGAGTTGTTCCAGTGAAGACGATGCAACAGAATATTGCTTGTTCATGTCACCATACTTCTTCGCAAACGTGTGCATGCGGGGGTAGATACAAAGGAATTCACATCCATCTTATTGTGCATGTACTAAAATAAAACACATCTTATATAGCTGATGATAACTGGCTGTACTTATGTTGGAATAAATAGCTTCAAATAACTCAAACCATGACCAGTCAGAGATCTTTGTCTTGGTTCCTGACGTTGGCACAACGCCGTTGACGAGAGGACTTAGATGATGGTATGCTCCCCATCGACGACTTTGATGAGGAGATGCCTGGGGATGCCTGGGGATGGGAGGCGGCTCAGTCAGTTCCATGATTGTCCTTACCATCTGGTTATGACTAACAGTTCGCCATGGACAATCACCATTTTTAATAGGTAAACCATCTATAAATTATTATTACCATCTGGTTATGACTAACAGTTCGCCATGGAAAATCCCAACCATAAATATGGAGGTTTTAATGCTGGGAAAATCATCTATAAATGGGCCATTTTCCATGGCTATGTTAAATAACCAGAGGGTAAGAATGGTGATTTTTTCCGTACTTATGTTATAGAGGGTAGTTGTTGGACGGTGTTCCAAAAGAAAGTGGTGTCGGATGACTTTTTCATTATTGTTTACAATGCCTTTGGTGAGTGTTTGCTTCATTTTCCCGGGATCGTAGACGTACACTGGACACCATCCACCGGACAATAGATTTCAATATATATAATATATGTATATGTAATATTGTATAATGTTTGCAACCCAATGCCATAAAAGCATATGTCACAACTTCCATTTGAGGTTGGAATCCCCCCGCATTAATGGTGATGACTCGGAGAGCCACATGTGGGTCAAAACATGTGATTGCCGTATATTATTGGGGAACCAAGATCCATTAACCAACGATTTTAGGGTACCAAAGGTACCGGAGTTTTGACGCATACCCACAATATCTGGTGGTTTCAAACATTTTTTGTTTTCCGTAACATATGGGATGTCATCCTTCCCATTGACGAACTCATATTTTTCAAGATGGTTAAAACCACCAACCAGATATTTTATATGATGAAGATCGCTTAGGCCGCTTAGGCCGCTTAGGCCGCTTAGGCCGCTTAGGCCATTTCCTGTCCAAGTCTTTGAGATATGATGTGACCGATGGTGACCCTGAAACCGGCTGGGCTTCCCAGTTATGAGTTGGTGGGTAACCGCCATGAAATAGCGATAACTTACCATAAACATCCATAAACCCTATCGTCATTGGAGGTACCAAGTTGACCACGGCTTTAAGGATTGGGGGCACCGCCGGCAGTATGAACTTCCATTCCTACAATGCTCGGAGTCCGAAATGACAAATCGGTTCTTGTTTTGGGTACCGGCTTTGAAGTGCCTTTTGGTATCAACATGCCCAGCTGGTCCATAGAAATAAACTAATCTGGCGGAAAACAATGTCAAAACTATTTTGGGTAAATACCAATTTTTGCAGGTCAGTAAAGCGTCAGTGTTTTTTTTAAATGTCATTATATGAACATATATGAATCAGAATTAGGCTTGTTGTGCTTTGTTGTTCAATAGGGTTTATACAAAAGCACCACTTATTATATAATCTTGGCCAAAATCTTCCTGAGTTTTTCACAGATGTCGGAGACCCAGTGTCCGTGCAGGACATTGGCTTTGATGGTCCTATGCCTGAGCTGGCGTTAGGGGGTAAGCTGCCACCTGTCGAAGGCTGGTTGTGTTTTCTATTCTGGTGTTGATGCTCTATTTTCTATGGACATGACTTATATATTCTGGTGGATATATATATATATACATATATGTGTATATATAGATATACATGATATACAGAAATGATATATATATATATATATATATGATGTATTATTTTACCATTTCTATATGCCAAACATATCAAAGACTGGCCTCCAAAGGATAGCCTGACCAGGCAACCCCTTCGGCGAGAACTGGGCCGAGCTGCCGAGCGACGTAGCCTCCTCCTTCAACAAGTCCAAGCAGGTGGGGGGACGATGGGAGGCCAATTTGCCCCTCTGGAATGATGGTTTTATATGGTTTTTCACTGGATTGGTTTAAGGGAAAATCTACAGGAAACCATGGTTTTTACCATCAAATACAGGGCGTTCCTGTAAATTTTCCCATCATCCAATTCTATGGGTTTTATGGTGTGTCAAAGCAGTGGTTTAATGCTGTTTGTTTCATGGTGGATGACATGGATTATTTCATGACATGGATTGTGTTGAAACATGGTGTTTTCATGACACGTCAAATGTCAATAGTGTGATTTACCCTGGTAGTCGGCCATGGCTGGCAAAATCCCCTTAAACACTGAGGAGGTCAACATGGGATATATTGGGGTAATGAAATTCAGCCAGATTTATTTGGCCAAAAGAACACACATTGGAAAATACTGCAGTACTACAAAAATGAATGATATTTCAGTGTGGATATCCCGGTGGATTCAATTAGCAGATTAGCAGGTCATATGTTTGGACTTCATGATTTGGCTGGCAAAGTGGTTTGCAAACTCAGCAAGTGTTTGGGATTTGCAGCTGCATCAAACACTTGGATTTAAGCAGCAAACGTACGGGGATTGGAACAGGTTTTGATAGAAAACAGGTTGTATTGACCCATTTTAGCACCTTTTTAGCATGGGAATTGCACCAACATGCTTAACTAATCTAATGATATGGAGATGCGTCAACCCATTTATGGATGATAAGATGTCAATTTTTATGGACCGTGTATTCCGTATTGCTCTCCATTGATCCTATATGAAGCCATATCCCAAAAAGAACACTCATTCCTTTGGTTGGTTTTAGGCTGAAGCAGACCTGAAAGGCGATGCACGGAGGCTTGCAGTTAAGACTTGTTAAGAGATCTGACAGTTGTGGATTGGAACTTTGAAATGGGCCGTTCAATTTCGACAATAGAATTCCCCAACTACAAAATCCTCAAGTGTCCACTTATCTGAGGATCTAAGTTTCAATCCTCAACTATAAAATTCGACTTCCCTTGATCAAAGCCATTTCAATTACCTGTGCCTCGCCGCTAGGTCAAAGAAGCGCCAGCTCCACCGCGCGCGCAACGCGAGAGGGGCAAGAAGCACTTCTGGTGCCTTTTTGGGCCTTCTGGGACCCAAAAATGGTGATGATTGGTGATGAGGGAGTCAGCTGATGAGAAAGATGGGGACTTGATATATTTTGGATCTCCGAAGAGACCAACCTTCACCCACAACCTTCACCCAGAAAATTGGGAAATTTAAAGACGACCTAAGATATATTTTGGGGACCTTGCAATGATGAAGAATGATGGGAATTGGATTGGGGTAACTATCGCAGAATCAGTTATACCCTTTTTCAGGGCCCATCCTTGGGCTTCAAATCTCCCCAATTTTTTTTGACAGAACGAGTACCAAACTACCAAACATGGCTTCAAGTCGTCAATAGGATAGAAGGGATAAACAAAATCATGGGAGTTGGTTAAGTAATCGCCTCTATTCCATTGTTTTCTATTGTTTGTTCTATCCGATTCTGCCCGAAGATTCTATTTATACTATAGCAGGAAATTCTATATAATGTCTGCTGGCATTACGAAGAAAATATATTATAGTTGCATCCTACAGATATATCTATCATTAGCTTATATATTATATATGCATTATTAATATTTAATAGGGTATGTTCATGGCCATATTCGATTGCTATAATATTGTTTTATATTGCTAGATTATTGATATGTATAACTGTATAACCAGATCGATTGTTACCCTGTAAAAAGTATCATTATTCGATTCGTGTGCTTTACCTTCCTTAACGCTTCAGGTATGGCATGAGCAGAGAAGAGATCAAGGACAGGGTCACCGGTGTCGGTTTCCATCGGTTTCCCCCGGGAAATATCTGGGAAAGCCCCAAATTTTGTTAAAACTCATCTAGATATTGGATTCCAGGTTGGTTTTCAGAATGGGATTTAACATATCTATAATGGGATATATATATAATTGATATCTGACTTGCCCATTGGAGATTGGGATTTGGTGGGGCATATATGTAAATATAATGGAATACACTATGTTTAATATCCAGTTAATATAATCAACGACAATGTCCATTTTGGGTACGTCTGACAACGGATGATACATCAACTTATTGCATTTTAATTTGGAAAAGCAATTATTCCTGACATTTTTGAATGCCCTAACTTTCAGACAACCCCCTCAATGGGTGATTTGTTCCGTTGCGGAGTTCAATTATAACAGATGTTGTTGTTCATGATATCTCAGGATTTAATGTGATTTATCTCTTGGAGCTAAGAGAGAAAGAGAGATCACGTGTTTTGGTCAGATAAGGTCAGGGAATTGGCTTCTGCCACTGTTTCACGGCAGACATCGACATGACCAAATCGTTCAATGCTAGACATCCGCCACTTTGTATTAAAGAAACTTATTGGAATATCGGCTGAAAATGGTTGCATGGAATTCGGGACACCTCTTTCAGCCCCATGGTTCAATGCTTTTCAATCCAAACGGATTCCTTCAAGAGTACTTTGTCATGTCATCTTAAAATCTGTTCATTCAATTTAATCCACTTGAGGTGAGGAGGGTGGTGATGTCCATGTAGGAAATGTCCAATCCATGGAATGATTCTAATGACTACTCTTCTTTGGTTGAAACCGCCAGATCCCCATGGTTTTTTCCACGATCGACGTGCGTAGTCAGTGCATGTCAGTGCTGCATAGGAAGCCAAAGCCAATGGTCGAGGTAAGAAGGCTCCAGCTGAAGGTGCCCCAAACATGGGCGCAGCTGACCCGATGGATTGATCCATTGAGGTATCCAGTGGTGAGCAGTTCGGAGCGCTGGTGTCCATACTACCATCACCCAAGCCTTCAAAGGGCAAGTTTAACTTCGACATACGGAAATACTCAGTTTAACCATGGTGGGCCCCCCTTGTCTTCCCCTGGCATTACCTGTTAAGCCGGAATATAGTGTTGGATGACTCATGCGCAGCAGTGTATTGGGTGGAAGAGCTGACAAAGATTTTGAAAAAAATCGAGAACAGAAATAGATCCTAGGTGGTGCCCCCGAAACATGTTCGTGTGAAGTACCCGTGAAGTTGCGTGAAGTACCCATGAAATACTATGTTTACCCGTGAACTGCTAAGTTTACCCGTGAAAAACCAGGTTTATCCGGCGCTCCGCCTGAGCTGGCACAAACCCAAAGCTTTGACCGATCCTGCACAGTACTTCGACCCAAAGCAACCAATCCCAGAGCCCAGGACACACAGTTGCCTGCAAAAAAACAAGACCGTGGTTAAACTTAGTACTTCACGGATAAACTTAGTATTTAACGCGAATGCCAAGTTTAACTTGGCATGTGTTTAAATGCTAAGTTAAACTTCGACGTGGGAAGGTCTGGGAGTCTGGGATCATATATTCCCCAAAAATGGAGAGCCAGTTGGAGCTACGAATTGAGTTTCCCAACCACCCTTATCCCATCTCATCCCATCATTAAATCCTAACATTCGCATGGCCTACATGGCCTACATGGCCCAGATGGCCCAGATGGCCCCGCAGGGCAAGGTGAGAGGAGCTCTTTCATGCGTGCGCTGGAGAAGCGTGAGAAAGCCAGGGGACGATCCGTCCGGAGCCGCAGTGTTCGTGTGTTCTGGGACGGGGGTTGGGTGGTTGGGGAAAACATGGGGATAATGCATAAAGATAAGTATAGCCACTATGGTCACCATAGCTTTAAAATAGCCACTGGACGCGGCTTTGGCCAAGTTGTGGTTGTTTTTTGTGATAATGCATAGTCTGATATAGTCTGCATAGTTTTGAGATGAGAAACAATTGGATACCAGTGGTATCCACTGGTTTTGCCATTGCCAAGTGCCTTTGGACAGTGAATCGATTGGGAGGTGCTGACTAGATGAAAGTGGAGATTTTGAGCTAAGGACAAGCTGCTTACAGTACTGGTAGGAGGTAGTGGATAGGTGATAGCAGGATAACCAGTGGAGACCATTTGTTTTGCATGCTTTTACCAAGGTGGTATTTGAACAAAAACCTCCTACACCCTCCAATAGAAAAAGCAAACAAATTATTTCAGTATTTTTACTCATATGTTTAATATATACTTTTACATTTTTTTTACGGGGTTAATGAGGATCTAGGTAGACTGATTCGGATGGCAATTCTTTCAAGGTCATTGCTGTGCCGAGGTCCGCACAGGAGATAGAGCAAGAGGCAATCACTGCAGATGGTGGCCATTCTTTGTATCGATGTTTATTATCGATGTTTATTACCAATTAAAAACATCCAATTTTACAGGTGCCAAATTTTGAACCACTACCGTATGGAACCCTAAGAATGAATATAACTGGCGGGTTCCAGCAACAATCTCAAACCACCCATTTGAAGCGGTTGCATGTGGTCTATGCTTTTTTCGCAGGGGCACGTGTTTGTCAGGCTTACTCCTTGGGAACAGGCAATGATTTAAGCTGAAATTCACGCATGGAAGGTTGCAACGCTGTTTGTTTTGGTTCTGTTTTTGGTGAGACAAAGGCACCCCCAACGACACACTTGTGAAATTCTTGCCACCCTCCGCATGGCGATGACGTGGCCATTTCGTGGGTTACATGCATTGTAGACGTGGCAAGAGTCCTTTGGATCCCAAGCTGCCCCAGAGCCAGGCCGCAAAGAGACGAAAGAGGCAGGGCAGAAATGTTCAGCACATATGGATCCTTATGGTAATGTAATTTCTGTATGTCTAATTATGACGCATTCGAAAAATCCGAAGGTATAGATAGATCGGGTCATGGACACCCATTCAGTATTTTTTTCTGCTGCCTATGGCCCATGTTTTGCTTGATGGTATGACCTTGGTCCTCACACCAACGAACCACTGGGTAGATTTGCTCCACGGTTTCCGAATGGCTTTTTTGCGCACGGCTTAGCTTCGGCAAAGCACGGGAATACCCGACTAAATGTTGATGGTTTGAACAAACAAAATGACCAACATGAACAAACCTAGAGACCGTCAGTTGGCAGGTGGTGAAGAAACAATGAACACATATGGCAAACCCCTAGTTTCTCATGTTTTTTCTTTTTGGGCCACTTCATCTTGGCCATGGATTTACTGCTTGGCGCAGGCAAAATCGCCGCAATCTACCAAGCCTGGAGCAGAGCCTGGAGGTTGGGGAATGCGATGCTGATGAGTCGTTTGATGTGGTATGGAGGTGGGTCATGGGCAATTTATGCAACGATTTATAGGTCATTTACCTCTTGGCAGTTACTATCCGCTATAGAAAATCACATTTTTTTTGGTAAATCATGTGCATATATATATATATTATAAAAGGACCATGTTCCATAAATTTAGATTAATAACAAGAGGGTATATACCATCAAAGTGGGATAAGAACAATTCATATGATAAACCCGCTAGCATACCATCCCCAAAAGTCCCGGAAAGAGGTAGCACCAGATGGGAGGTTTCTTTTTTTGGTGTACCACATGAACTGGTCATCTTTGATTGACTATATAGTTGTTTGCTTGCTTGATTTAAGCAACAAAATTGGGAAGAAACCATCAAGCATAGGGGGATGTTGCAAACAGAGATCACAAGGGACCAATGAAATTGAGCCATCAAATCCTCCTTTGGCCCTGCTCATACGGGAACCAGTGGGATTTAGCCAGGAATGAACAGATTTTGTACGTTCCACCTGCATTGGGATTTCAGGGGAGAGGACTTAGAGGACTGTTCTATTTCAGCCAATGGACATGGATCTCAGGTTCAGCTAGGATAAAGCTACTGCATCACTGGTATGACCTGTAGTCAAGTGTGGCCTTCATGAAATCAAGAACAACACCGGCGTTTGACACAGGTCTTTGGGTATTGAATGTGTTTTCCCACTTCCTGTTCGTTGGCATGTGTTTGAACATGTCCTGTGCGCAGAAACAATGCCAACAGTTATGGCAGATGAAGTTTTTTTTCCTGTTCGACCATTCCCAAGTGGCGACTCCTCCAACATCAGAGCGCTTCGTTGCTTCAATCCTCGGGCTGCCGGTGAAATGCCCATGCTCATTCCTACAAACTGCACGTGGGTAAAGTAATAGGATCCACCAACTTTACATAATTTTCCACCATAAATGGGTATAACATGGTATAACTATCAAAATATGGGTGTTTTTTGGTTTACTGCCTTACTGACATTGTCGTTGGTTAGATCCTTGCCTGTCGTTGAGTAATCACCCTGCTGTCACGAGCTATTTCCGTTGCAGCTGTTGCAGGCAAAAAGCCGCCGCAGGCGCCGTGGCTGGTGCTGTTGCTCCTGTACGATCGTTTTTCAGGGAAGGGCTTCTAAATTGGAGAAATCTATGATTCCAGCACCACTTTCCGGCAAAACCACCCGCAAGAGTTGTACATTTCAGTATCCAATCCAAAAGTGATGCGGGAAATTTGGATACCATATTACATCATATTACCCATTGGCCAACAAAAAAACCAATCATATCAAGCCTGTTACTGTACATCCAATCATAGCACCCACATTAATTGGTTGTATTCGATCATTGTTTTTATCATACAATTACTGATATGCGTATGTATCTCTCTCTCTATATATATATATCTTAGATGGATCACACATGAAAAACGATTATGTTCCAGGAATTAGTGTTTCGTTTCGTTTTCGCCAGAATGATGCCCGTTTTTGCCGAATGATGCCAGTTTTCGCCCGAAGCAAAATCAGCAAAATTGCAAAAATACATGTTACAAGCCGTCGACCAAATTTTCTGCAGCCAGCACAGATCACTAGCTGGCTGAGGTAAAAAGCAAAGGACGGTGCCAGTAGAGAAAATTATCATAGATGTTGATGCACTGTTTGTTCAATGGAGATTTTCGCTCGGCCCGGAGGCTGATTCATTGCAGGCGAAAATTTCAGCCCGTATGAAGGTCTAGGTATATATATGATTATACAGATACATGATTAAATAATTATATAATATATTTATATGTATATTCTATCTGTGTGTGTGTGCCATATGTTTCCATACATATATCATAGATGGCATATGGTAGATCTACAGCCACGCCCCTGCCCAAGTCGCAGGCTCCACAAGGCAACGTTGGCCTGAAGCGACGGATCTTGCGCTGAGCACCGAAAATGGGGGAGAGCCCCAAGCCCTCCAAGTTGATCAGTTCAGTATCATTTTTTTAAGCCCATGGTTTTGGGATGTTTTGAGGATGCCCCCCATTTTAAGAAAACCACCAGATACCCTCCGGAAATCAAACATGGCCTGCTGCAAAATCCACCATTTCGTTCGATGTTTTTGCCATTGACACCTCCATTTAGTTTTGGGATTTTCTATTGCCACGTTTAAGTACCGGAGACTACCCACATTGGGCGATTGTTATAGCACGATTGGTAATCACAATGGCCCATGTAAGGACCAGTGGAACATCAGCCACAACACTAACACCATGTTTGGATGCCATTTTTTTTGGCATGACTCACGGTTCCTGTCAATTTCCAAGCTGAGCCCTGAGCCGAACTGAAGCAACACAGAAAAGTGCCATGGCTTCTGGTGGGTTTTCTGTTTCCCAGTCTTCCCAGGCTGAGCATCCAAGAAACCATGGAAGTCCCAATGAAGTTTGACAAACAAATGGTCCAAGAGACATCTACTGAGTCTACTGCACATGATTTCGCATTTGGATAGTGCTTTCACATGATAATATATAATAATAATGATAATAAATCAATATATGATAATGCCAGCATAAGCAATACTGCAATAATTATATGTAATCATATGATATCATGAGTATTGCAGAGCCTGTATTGCTGGTCAATCATGGCTGGTCTATGCTGGTCTCCTGACGACCTTTCACATCCGTGGCTGGTGGTTTATACCCTGGGCCTATAGCTTCCTGTTTGGAAAAGGATTGATGTTCGGAACGTCTATGTTATGGATTTGAAGTGCAATGATTTTGATGATTATGATGATTATGATGATGATGATGATGGTTATGATGATTATGATTATGATGATGATTATGATGATCCTACACATGATTTTCATATTCCAGCAAGATACACATCTTTTTCTCCAGCCATATAGAACTTCACTGATATCCGAGATGCCATTCAGGAGCCACTGGAAGCTTCCCAAACTTCGGCCTCGCCAGGGCGACGCAAGTGGCTTGGCTGGGAAATTCATGAAAGTTGCCGAACTAAAAAATTTAGCATCTATGTGGATGGAAAAATCATATATATATATACATACAGTATATACAGTATATATTTATATATAAGAATATATTGAACTATATGTATACAGCGTATATATATATATATATATATGAAAAAAATGATATATGGTGATTTTCCATGTTTGATTCCCGGAGTTGATTTTTCCAGCAGCTGGAGGGTATCCATAGGATTTTCGCCAGTTGGGGACATCATCAGCACATGAAATATCATGAAATGGCTAGGTGAAAATTAGCAAAAGATGAAGGGCAGGTTCATTCTATACCGGTTGGAATGGCGTAAATGTTTCAAAAATGTAGGGAGCGCTTGCCTTGAGAGTTCTGAGGCGTAGCTTTGGCTCAACAGCAACAGCCTTTGCTCGATGATCTTGATGAACAAACAGCACCAGATGGTAAGCACTTATTGGCACCTATCATATTTCTATGTAATTCTATGTGTATATTGTATAATTATATATATATGTATACACATAACTCTGATAGAATGTCCATCCAAGAGTCATGCATTGCACGCACAAGATGTGCCCTGCATTTTTCTACCTTTTAAACCTCGCGGCCAAAACATTGGCAGCCATCTGCGCTGCACCAAGCGGTGGGAAGTGATGAGTTGGCTCGACCTGATGCAGTCCTATCTGGCCCCAGTGTGCAAGTGGATGTGCGACCCGTCCCATCCAGATCATCCAGCTACTGAAGAGCTGGTGCAGGTGATTTCTGGGAGGGGCTGACCGAGCCATGGTCAGCAAGCTGGATAGAGAGAGAGAGAGAGGGAGATACTCTATATATATCTTTATTATGATGATATACATTATGATTCTGGTGCCCAAAGATATATGTATACATATATATATATATATATGTATCAAGCTGGTTGCTGCTGGCGAAGCATGGATATGTTCAATCCCTGCTGAGGGTGATGGAATTGAATATGAACTGCTGAATATTTTTGCAAATGGTGTTCTTTTTTGGATGCCCGATGCCAAAAGTGGACGTGCAAACCACCAAACCTGCAGAGAACGAGATCCAGGAGAAATCCTAGTTCTATCTAGTTCCTATATACATTATATACATTAATATATTATATATATATATGTAAATCCTAGTCCTATCTAGTCCTAATCCTGTATATATATATATATATGTATATTTATGTATATATATATATATCTGGTTGGTGGTTTGGAACATGAATTTTATTTTTCATATCATATATGGGATGTCATCCTTCCCATTGACTTTCATATTTTTCAAGATGGTTGTTGTGCAGATAAATATTATTTCAGTAATTAGGTATTCTAAAGACATCCCACTGGAAATTGGAAGATTTTCCCCCGGAGCCTGGCAGGTGCCGCTGGTCTCGGCTATGCCGTCCATGCTCACCAGCCAGGGGCCCGGCGGGAAAATGAAAGGCGCGCAAATCTGGGAAAGGGCACGTTTTCTGGGTTAATCTCAATTATTTTTTTGCTGCATGGGATATATATATATACACGTATGTGTGTGTGCGGTATATGGTGTCCATTTATATATATATATATATTATGTTTTTCTTTAATGTTATTATTATCATTATTATTGTGTTTTATTACTATTATAGATGCACTATCGTCCAACCATTTTCAAACCCCCACGCTTATTTGTTGTTTTTTAAAGATATTTGCGAAGAGAAGGGATAATGGGTATTGGGCTATGAGCGCAGGAATATGCCAGGGGTTGTGGGTGTCTAGAGCTTTGACAATCAAATATGGGGGTTTCCTACAATGGGGGTACCCCTAAATGGATGGTTTATAGTGGAAAACCCCTTGAACATGGATGATTTAGGGGTATATACACCCATTTTTAGGAAACCTCCATATTTTGGAAGATGAACCCGATTGGCTAATAATTCAAGGGGTTGATATAACAAACAGATCCAAACAGACAATAATGCCCCTGTGCATGGGCACAACGATGAATAGATTTCACAAATTTAATGCTGGAGAAGACATCAATGGGCTTTTCTGTTTTTGAGCGTCTCATGATATCAGAACATGGCATGCTGCTCAACGATTGGTTTCAGCGGTGAAGCATCGGATCTGTTTGACGTTTGTGGGGATGGTACTACCATATAGATCATGTAGCACTTGGCTTTCTTGGATCGGGATCACTTTAAGATGCTTTAACCTGCTATAGATAGATGGACAGATAGATAGACAGAGAATTAGATAGATAGATAGATAGATAGATCGATAGATAGATAGATAGATAGACAGATAGATAGATATAGATAGATTTGGATAGATATAGATAGATTTGGATAGATATAGATAGATATTGATAGATATAGATAGATATAGATAGATATAGATAGATATAGATAGATATAGATAGCTATAGATAGATATAGATAGATATAGATAGATATAGATAGATACAGATAGATACAGATAGATATAGATAGATATAGGTAGATATAGATAGATATAGGCTAGGTAGATATAGATAGATATAGATAGATATAGATATATATATATATATTTATAGATGGATATTGATAGATACAGATAGATATAGATAGATATAGATAGATATAGATAGGCATAGAGAGAGAGAGAGAGAGATATATAGACATATATATATATATATATGAGCCCGGTCCCCGGACCCCCCCACCCCCCCCCCCCCCCCCTCCCCCCCCCCTCCTACCCCCCTCCTACCCCCCTACTCCCCCCCTCCTCCCCCCCTACAACCCCCTTCCTACCCACCTCTACCCACCTCCTACCCACCTCTACCCACCTCCT
>Ga0126342_10007517_pt1 | contig 19469 bp, 11 predicted proteins | sample Cyp1metagenome_FD_92528 | JGI IMG/M metagenome (GOLD analysis project Ga0126342, IMG submission 92528) | Coral microbial communities from Lord Howe Island, Old Settlement Bay, Australia - Cyphastrea 1 metagenome | ecosystem: Host-associated > Invertebrates > Cnidaria > Coral ... | reverse complement strand
TCTTTCTTCTTACTCTTTCTCTTCTACTCTTTTCTCTTCTGATCTTTCTCTTCTCTCTGCCTCTGCCCTGCTCTGCTTTTCATCTGTCCATATTGTCGGAAGTTTGACTTCTAAACTTCCTTCTCTATATATATATTTATATATATATATCTAGATCTATATCTAAATATATGGAAATATATGAAAATCATTGAAAATTAGCTGGTTGGTGGTTGAGCCCTACCCCTCGGAAAAATGAGCGAGTTCGTCCATTGGGATTATGACATTCCCAACTGAATGGAAAAATATAATTCATGTTCCAAACCACAAACCAGAATAAGAATTAGTCATGTTGAAGGCAAAACCAATAGTTTTATGGTTTTGGATCCATAATCAATCAATATAAAAGTGCATCCTAATCATTAGTCGTTTAAATATGTTGAAATGTGGAAATCAATGGTTTTTGGGGTCCCCCAGTTTAAGAAACCTCAATGCGGGTGTAACCTGCAATATAGGGAATGCAAGGGATATTCACAAACCAAGCAGTTTGGCACTATTGGATACCCTTGCAACAGACCTGCGACGGTCATCACCACCAAGCCGGCGGAACAGGCAATGATCACCCATGAATTTCCAGTCAAGAAGATCTGGAAAGATGTCAGTGCGTACTCAGCTGGAGACGTCACAGCTGTGAGGTTGTAATAAACCAAAATTCCAATGGCGAAAATGCACGAGACCAAGGACACCAAGCTAGGACGAAACGCCGCGTATGTCCCAATCGAAGAGAAGAGGGGATACATATTGTTCCATTTAGCCAATGACATGGAGGAAGTGACCTCATCAAGGTTCATCTGGAAAATCTCGAGGGATGACAGCCAGGTCTTCGCGAGGTTGCTATCATTTGCCCACATGGGCTTGGCTGAAAACAGAATACCCAACCTTTGATTTGTATATAATGTTCCCTCTTATTCTGCCATTTTGGGGGCATACTAACCATTTTCAGACACACTCCATTGAAGATTGAATGATATTGATGCTTGTATCCCAACAAAAATTAATCAATTCTGATCATTTTTCCATGTTTTGCCTTGTTACAATGTAAAACCATTGATAGATGGGTTGCCCATTAAAGTCTCCATTTGCATATATATATATAATCTATATCTATATCTAAATATATATATATATACATTCCTTAAAGGTTGGGGAATAAGTACACAGGGTTAGCCTTTAACCCTCACTTCCGCAGATACGCTCACTCTTTTTTCTTTCACCATTCTCTAACGTCTTCCAACCTGTATTCCTACAGGATAATGCATTGGGTATGCCTATAGATCTATCAGCCCTGCTGATGGCGGCATCCTGTTTCAGTCAGCTTAAGATAACTGGATCCAATCCAGATATCTATTCGCACCCGACTGGAACAGTGGCCCCTCCAATCTATAGGTATTCACAGCTTCCTGTGCATAGACCCCATCTGCAGCGCAGACTTCAAGTTATAAGGGAACCCCACAGGGGACTTGATAACAGGGTGGGTCAAAATCCCTGATTTAGGGAGGGCAAGGAAAACAATGCTGCTATTTTGGGTCAATATTTACTTGAGCCAAAATTGGCATTGGTTTTACCTTATTAAACCAACCACCAAGGAATGACCACTGTCCACCCAAGCCTGCCAAACACTAGACAGTCATATGTTAGACAGGAGATTTCCAACCTACCCACCTTTGATGACACCGGATAATCACCCCGCCAGGTCCCCAGCTCTTCAACATCGGCAGGATGACATGAAAGGGTACCTAACGTGGCGTCACTGGTGGAAGCAACCCCCTGAAATCTGAAGAAAATGTGAAAGCCATAACTTGGGTTACCTTTGAAAGTCCAATGGTTATCATCTTATATCATTTTGCCCATTGAAAATATATGAACATCATTGAAAATTAGCTGGTTGGTGGTATACCTACCCCTCTGAAAAATATGAAAGTCAGTTGGAATTATGAAATTCCCAACTGAATGGACAAATATAAAAATGTTCCAAACCACCAACCACGAAAGTCATTGGGGATTATCATCCCAATTATCCGATTTGTATGGTTAAGAAATTCCCATTTGTATGGTTGAAACAAGAGATCTCCCAAATCTACCAGTGAAGGAACCCATCAGAGATACGATCGGTGTGTTTCTTTTTCGGAAAAACTTGCTAAAAAAACTGTTTCATGCTAAAATTCACATGCATGTATCTGGGTAAATTACAATATTTCACTAACAGGAATTAAGGCCATTTGGGGATGATTTCTCTTATTTGCCATGATTCCAGTGAGGTCGCAGTGAGGTCATTATAATTTACCCAGATGTAACGTCTTATATAATTACTAACACAAGTTTGTTTTTTTTGTCAACTATGATAATGACCGGCTCAACATTCATCTTTGATGTCTGACGCAACACATCTCCTGATCATTGTGATCATTGTGTCAGGTCGTTGTGGGACTTGGAGGGACACCTGGTGATACTTTGAAACCAACGAAGCAGCTGTAGAAATTGTAGGTAGCGACTTGGATTGATGAAAAAACAACACAGTGCATATGTGTTTTTTGCTTGGTGCTAGATGGTGCTTGTGTGTACTCATTATACTGTTGGGTGTAGGCTTGTAAACCACTTGTCACCAGTCTGCAACAATCAATACCAACCGATGTGAATAAAACTGTTACACATACACATATGTTCAATATGCTTGCTGTCTGCGCAAGACCAACTCGCAACATTCCGAACGTAAGATCAAACAATATTTTGTTGCGGTGAAATAGTAAACTATCCAACTTTGTGTGCCCTAGTTAGTCTTTATCCGTTTACCCTTTTGTTCATCTATCTTTGTGTCTTTTTCTTTGTTCGCACCTCGTCCAATCTTAAACACAGACCGCAAACCAAGGTTTACCAAACTAAACATTGAAGAAAATGCTATGTCCCCATGCTGGTTGCTGCTTCAAAATATACATCTGAACCATCAGGCAATGTGGGACCCCCAAACCATAGCTAAGTTGGTGCACATAACTTGAATAACTATGCTTTATGATATTATCATACCTATAACTCTAGTATTCATGGGGTGTAGGAACCAGGAAACATAACTGGGGGGGGCACATTGTACCAAGCACTTTCACCGAGCTTGGACCCGGCGCACCATGTACTCCAAGATGTGGAAAATCCGCTTCGTCGCCGCTTGCCTCAGGGCAGATCCAATGTGCAACGTGATGCACCAGGTTGTTTGCTACATAGCCTCTGGTCGTTTAACAGAGCTACGGACAGTGACCCATAGAAATTGATTATAGAAATATATTGAAATGATGTTCTGCCTCTTAAAAACATCTTATTTTCCATGGCTAATTAGCTACATGAAAAAAAATCCAGGCTAAGTTGTTTTGCTAATTCTGGGACAACTCTATGCCAGAGTTGAACGTTCGGTCGTATGGGGACGATTTCCCCTATAGGATCACCAAATAAATTAGATTCAAACTGCTGGGTTTATAGTAGGTTTATCGGTTACTAATAACTGATTGGTGGTGCAATGTGCCCATCTTGAAAAATATGAGTTCATCAGTTGGGATGGATTCTCCCATATATGAAATGGAAAATAAAAATCATGTTTGAAACCACCAAACAGTAATAAGTACTAGCTAAATGAGATTATGAACCAACAAACGCAACTGGAGGCACCAGCTTGTGTATATTTCTGGGTAACCTTCATAGAATTCACAAAACAGCAAACATGCGTATGGTACCCTGGTGAACACCAGGGTAGAGCTGAAAAAAACTGGATCTTCGTCCCGAAAGAAATATGGTACAATGTGAGGCCCCCAAGGTAGCTAAGTTGGCGCACATAACTCCAATAACTATGGTTTATGGTACTTATAACGAACCAGTTACTGGGGCGAATCTAAACCAACAAACATCACTGGGGAGGCCACATTGTATGGTAGATTTTGAATGGTTTTGACGTTCCCAAATGATTTTTGTTGCGCTGGTTTCCCTTACTTAGCCGAGATTGACAAATGAAGTTGCTAAAGAAATGCACCTCAGACATCTGGGGCCGGTCTTGGGTTGAGATCATTGGGAAGTCAAAGAATGGCAAAAACTCAACATGACAACGCAAGCCCCATCTATGGAATACGGGGTATGAAGCCATAGAAGTCAATGAAGATAGGCTAAAAACGGTTAAGATATGTTGATATGATATAGGAATGTTAAACAGAAAGCAAAAACATGCGGACATTATGTACGTGGTACGAGTACTGACTCATTTTCTCCTGGACCACAATGCACAAAAAATATCAGAAAAAGCGGAAGGAAACGCTCGAAATATAACAATCATGTTTTTCCCCACTTGTAGTTTCTGTGAAAATAGGCTAGCCCTAAATTACAGTAATCATCGTGTTCATGTTCCTTTTAAAAATGTGATTTGACGATTCTGACTGTGTTGTTTTTTTCCGGTGGAGAACAAAAAAAATACGTGTTGAGATCCCGACTGTTCTTGATCATAGAAGAACTTGGACCTCTGCCCCTTTTCCATAAAGAACCTTGGAGGATCATCAGGTCAATGACCATTTCAGGATCCTAGATTGAAGGTACCTACCATATATATAAGGCCTATGTAAGGCCTATGTAGGGGAATATACCCACAAAATATGGCCTTATATGGTACAGTACCTCCATTTTAGGATCCTGGATTTCCCATTGATCAGGGCTCTTCAGAAGTTTACGACACAAACATTGCCATAGAAACTGAAGGATCATTACTGCACATATGCATCCGATGGACCAAATCTACAGCGGCTATTGATTTTTTTTTCGGATCATTCTGGTTCCAAAACACGTCCTGAGATCGATCAGAATTAGGTTGTCCAAAAATAGGGTATCCCGATTTCCAGGGTTAATACATATAATATATAAATGTATATATATATATATATAAAATTAATGTTCCGCATTCAACTTCGCAACTTTGGGTATCCATCATGTTTGGACAAACCAGATGCATCTGGTGTCTGTTCCAACGCAGGACTTCCGGCATGACAAGGTCAGCATGTTTCTATGATACGACATAAAACCAGCAGTCTAAACGAAAACATGTTATAGACTGAAAGACAAAATCAAAGAAAATCAACATTTCTACAATGTCGGGCCCCCGTTTACGATAGCGTTCAGTTGGTGCACATAACTTCAATTTCACCATGGTTTATGACACCTATAACTACGTATAGTATTCATGGGGTGAATCTAAACCAACAAAGATAACTATGGGGGCCCCACTTTTTGTCACTCGCATCTCAGAAAATGCAGTCATGGACTAATCATGGACTGGTGAGTCCCCCGCCCTTGACCAAACCCATCCTGAAAACCCCCTCCATGAAGACAAAGGTAAACCACAGGCCGCGTGGGAACAACTGTTAGGTTTAGTCTTTTCCTATGTTTTCTTGTAATGTTCTTTAAACATAGATGCGAGCTATGAAAAAGGTAACTAACTATATATTATATAGTTATATAGTCATCCGAGTAAATGCCAAACCCCAACAATAATGTCCTTTTAGAAAAAATGGAGAGGCCGGTTTGGTATACCATCTATCATCATTTACCTGTTGTTAAAGGGGTTTCTTCAAGCCCCGCTATTAATCTGGTTGGTGGTATACCTACCCCTCTGAAAAATATGAGTTCGTCAGTTGGGATGATTATTCCCAACTGAATGGAAAGTCATAAAATTCATGTTCCAGTCACCACCAACCAGAATAGTATATATACATATATAATAATCATATATATATATATATACATATTATATAAATATATCTATCCCATTGAATCCCATAAATCACCATTTTTGTTCCAAACCACCAACCAGTTAATCAACGAATCGGAACCATGTGCTGAACCTTGGAACCTGCAAAAATAAAAACATAGTAACATAACTCAATTCTCCAGTCGTAATGGATGTTCCATTGGGAAAATAAACACTCATTGGCAAATACACAACTACAATGTGAGGCCCCCGTAAGATAGCTAAGTTGGTTTATAGCTCCAATTTCACTATGGTTTATGGTACGCAAATAACAAACTAGTTACTGGGGCGAATCTAAACCAACAAACATAACTATGGTGGCCCCACATTGGTTCTTTACCCCCCCCCATATTTCTTGATGATTTCTTCAGCGAACTAGACATTAATGTTGGGAGAAAAAATCCAGCGAACTAGGCCACGTGGTTATGACACCGGAGTTTGATTTTCCATTCAGAACCAGTCGTCATCATGGGTGATTAAATCAACCATAGTGGGGGTGTAATGGTGATATTTTGCAATCTATGAATCAGTACTGGCCATTAGTATTGGCCACTAGTGACCATCGAAGTGCTCGAAACCATTGCTTCCCCATTGTCTATCGTATACCTTACCCATCCCTTAGCCAGAAATTAGCCATTGAAGTGTATTCATAACCATTGAAGTGTATTATCCATTCAAAACCATTTATGAACCATTATCCATGGTTTTCCCTTGAAAATACCTATCCTTTACATTCCTTTACCCGTTCCCTCAGCAACGCCCCGCGGCCCGCATCGCAACGCATCGCGGCGCGCGAGGGACTTTCGCCGGCCCGCCAGCAAGGTCACGAAGAAGAGGATGGCGGCCTCATTGATCTACACGAAGACATGAGGATATCAAGGGGATCAAAGAAAATGGACCATTGGTGGTTATAATGGTTATAATGGTTATAATGGTTATAATGGTTATAAACTATTATGGTTACAATGGTTAATAACCTGTTATAAACTTATCTGGTTGGTGGTATACCTACTCCTCTGAAAAATATTAGTCAAATGGGAGTATTGTCTCATATATATCATATATTGTGGAAAATAACATTAATGTTCCAAAGCACCAACCAGAAATGAACCATTCATGGTTGATTTACCTATGAAAAAAGTGGTGATTGTCCAAAGCTATGCTCATGTACTAGAGGGTAACTGTTACAGATGGACATATTTTACATATGCTCACTATGTTGTACCGTTTAACTGCACACAATAAGTAATAGAGATTTGGTCGATAGAAAGTCGGGATGTGACCAATAAACATTTAAATTTGAAGTAGCTGGTGAGTATCCATGTTTTGGATACTCACCGGCTACAAGGATGGACCCATGACATTTCAGTGGCCTATCTATATCCGTCCAGACAAGACAAGAATAAAACAAGAAGAGATTAGATAAGATTAGACGTCCACCCATCATGCACATTTGAACATCGCTGTAGTGGACATCCACCTCACTGCACAAGCGCTCCACTAGAGTCACTAGATCTGTCTTCCAATGCAAGCTGTTGCACGGATTTTCCACTGTGACAAGTCTTCCTTTGGAAACACAATGTAAAATGACTCCTCAAACATCTCGTTTGCGAGCTCAACTCGACGTCTTTGAACGTGTGCCAACGCCCGGGCCTTCATTATTCGCTTATTTGAAGACTCGGCATTGTCTCTGTCTGCGTGGAAATGAAAGCTGTTTGTGAGCCTCTTCAGCTTTGCCGCTCGACTGTTTACCGTGTCGCTTGGTATTTTTAAGGGAGTCCTGAAGAGGCATTTTATGCGGAAATTTACATGGAAAACGCGGTGGGCCAGAGTGAGCACCTCGATCAAACACCGGCCTTAACTCCTACCGTAAGAAGCAGTCAGTGTGGACACACTGTTTGGGGAACAACAACATAGTGTGTCAACTGCTTTCCATAATCCAAAGTCGGAGTCATCTCGCGCTTCAGCTATGTACACGCATGTGTTATGTTATGATTGCCCTCTGGTAAATTAACATAACAATGGAAAGATCCACCATTTTATAGCGAAAATCACCTATTTCGACTGGGCCATGGCTTCAATAGCTACGTTAGTCATAACCAGAGGGTATATCCATCAATATCCAGGAAAATTATCCCATGATTATCCCATTATCATCCCATCAGTAAACCATATGAAAACCATATTAAACCAGAGGGTATGTAACAGAATCTCATCCTCATACTGAAATGGGCCCCCAATAGATCCAAGACGTCCCACCAGTGTTTCGCCCCTAGATCTCAGGGTATCGGTGGCTGTCCCAAATATTCAATGGGAATGACTCAGGATCCAATACATGGAGGTACGTAAACGTACCATATTTTTGGCCATATGTTCTGGGGATATTCCCTGAAATTTAGGCCTGAACAAAATAGGCCAAACATATATGGGATTGGTACCTCCAATGAATCGGATCCTGAAATGGCCATTGAAATATTCATGGCTTCATCATTTCACTGCTGAAACGGCTGTTCAACAAACGGGGTCTAGCCATGTTCAAACAATCCCAGAATGCGAAACTGTGACATCTTCTTCCGCGTTGTCAGACGGAGAGATCAACCCACCTTGGGGGGATATGGACATTGCCAAAAAATGCTAAAAACAGGATGATTTCTCCCCTAGATCTGGGCATGTACAAGATCCTGTTCCGTAGTTAGCTAAGTATAGCTAAGTTATAAAGCAGAAGTGGCTGAAGCAGGTCTTATGGTACAGTAGATATACCTATAGTCTGAAATATGGGTTGATAAACCAACTTACAACTGGGGAGCACCAGTTTGTATAATTCCCAAGGACAACATATTTGGGGATGATTCTCCCATTCCTAACCATACAATGTGGGGCCCCGTAGTTATGTTTGTTGGTTTATAAACCCCATGAATACTATAGTTATATCCACCATAAACAGGAATTAACCAAGTTATGTTATAAACCAACTTAGCTATCTAGGGGGCCCCACATTGTATGGTGACGTCGGACAGGGGGTCAGGGTTTGGTCACTCTTTTGTTCTACCCAGATAATATCCGATCGTTCTTTGTTCATTTATATTCCTATCAAATATTCCCCTTCATATCCCGATGATGTCCTCAAATTTCGTTTATTCAACCATCTACATGAATGTCTAAATCAGAAATAAACCATGTTTAAGAGAATCTGGGCAAATTTAACTATATCTATCATTATTTACCTGAAAAGTTCGGCCGGTTACCTGCTTCCCCTTACTATGAGTGAGGTCACAGTGAGGTCACTAGAATTTGCCCAAATAGCCATATACTGTATCCATGTGTATATATATGTGTGATATATATATCCACATTATAAAATATATATATATGTATATATAAATACAAATACATTTTAATATATATATATATATACACCATATATCGATAAATCCTCCATAAAAAGGCGCCTTTGTATATTTAATACAGGTCTCACAACAGGTCTCACCTAGTCCACTGGTGTCCACTGGTGTCCACTGGAGTGCACTGGGAAGCGCAGGCTGTAATCCAAACGTCTTGCTCGTGGAAATGTAACCGCCTCATAGCTTTGGTCCCGCTTCGTGTCAACGGCTAGGGACAGGATGATTTTATATTGAAACAAACCATGGACAGTGCGGGTACGCAATTTTGGGAAAACGTTGCATTGTGAGGATCTGATACTTGAATGGATGATTTTTTGAAGGAAAATCGACTGCAAACAATGGTTTTCACTGTTAAGTCTAGAGTCAGTGGGTTCGATCAAATTTTCAACACTGAACCACTTCTGCATGGCCACACAGCAACAATTTAAGACGCGGTTTGGCATTGTTTGGGGCTAGATATATTGGCATAGTTGGATCACTTCCCCCAACTATTGTTGGTATCATACTGGTTGGTGGTTGAGCCCTACCCCTCTGAAAAATATGAGTTCCTCAGTTGGGATGATGAAATTCCCAATATATGGAAAGTCAAACAAATCATGTTCCAAACCACCAACCCCAGATTGGTATATGTTGGAACAATATCATAGTTGATACCAATATTGTTGAGAATAGTTGATACTACAATATCCCAATACCCAATACTTGGTAGACCTATGGTATCAATTGTTGGATATACCCTCCAGTAAATTAACATAGACCCTGCCAGTTGTCGGGGTTGGAAGACTAGTGTGACTAGTTTCCACTATAAATTGGTCATTTTCAGGGTCTATGCTAATTTACCAGAGGGTAATTTCCAGGGTCTATGTTGTTTGGGAAATGGGCGAAATGGGCGGTTTGAAACGGGGTCGCTTCGGCCGAGCCTTGCACTTTTTTTCAACGAAAAAAGGGCCCAAAGAAGAATCTCCCAACTCTCTGCGTGGTGGTGCTCCATCGTTTTTTGTTGGTTTATACCCTCTGGTAAACTAACATAAGTATGGAAAATCACCATGTTCAATGGGACAAAGTTCGTTATACCTACAAAGTTGGGCTCCCCAGTTATGTTTGTTGGTTTATACACCCCATGAATACTATAGTTATAGGTATCATAAAAATACTATAGTTATAGGTATCATAAATCATAGTTATTGAAGTTATAAACCAACTTAGCTATCGAACGGGGGCCCGACATTGTAGGGTTTTGTAGTACTTAGATTTTATGACACCCTTAATTATACCTTTATAACAAAATATCAGAATGATTAAAACTAACTATATATGTTGTCATCAAAATAATCAATGTGAACAACATGAAATTCCATATTTGATCTAATATTTCTCCATCATCATCCTGTTTTTTTTTGGTCAGCAGTTGTCGTCAGCAGTTTTCGTGGTGACGCCAAGTCACTGAGTCCCAATGAAGAGAGGCATGGAATCACAGACCGTGGCCAGGAGATATAAGAGGATTAGAACCTGACGTGACCATTGGATTGGTTTTGTTGGGAAAATCTTCACCGGAAACCCATCGGTTTTTACCATCAAAAAAAAGGGCTTTCCGGTTCCAATTTTCCCATCATCCAATTCTATGAGACGTGACCAGGGCGCCTTTTGAGGTATCCATCCACTGGAGATTCCCCTGTAGGGTGATAAAATGTGCGGATATGATCCCTTTTTTTGGCCGTGTTGGTTTTCTATTAAAATCCTGTGAAAATGCTAGGAATATTATATAACCCATGACGGATCCATGGTGCTGGTATATATGCTAACATGACTGGGGTATATTCATGGGATTCATGTTACCATATATAGCGTACATGGATCCTATGGGTAATGTAATGGATGATATATCAGCAGCACAACTAGAAACCTTCCATTGATATGGCAATGCTCACTCCAATGAATATTATTTTATGCTGGCTTCTTGAAATGGGAGACCCAAGAATCACGGCAATGCAGCTGTAGAAATGGAGAGATTTCATGGGATTTCAATAAACCAATACGGGATGTATCGCAACAGACATACAGAACTTAGAACATTCCCGCATATCAGGAATTTCTCTTCCAAGTGCAAACTTTGAACATCACAGTCATCACAAATCAAGCCATCCAAACTTAGAACATCCGAAGTCACTTCAGGACTACAATGTGAGGCCCCCATTCGATAGCTAAGTTGGTTTATAACTCCAATAACTATGGTTTATGATACTTATAGCTATAGTTACTGGGGCTTATAAACCAACAAACATAACTGGGGGGGGGGCACAGCACATGGTATGTATACTCTCCTGTGTTTCAGGTAGGGAAAAATGCCAGTCCGTATACTTCCAAACGGACCCAGAATCCACTAGGTTGATCTATGTTTGTACAAACAAATGAAACATGTGCCGTTCCTATCTTAATATGTATGTATAATATATATATATATGTATTACAATGTTCTATTTTATAGCCACCAAATCACTATATTGCCTAAAATTGCCTAAAACATATTCCGTTTTATAACCCTTTTTTTCACTATTTTGAGCAGTTCCAAGTTAAATCCCATAGTTGATAATGACAAACCCGTATCTCTGCAAATAAGAGTCGAAATAAATCTAGGGAATCTTCGGCCCATCCCCAAACAGTTGGCAGCGGTTTACACATGATTCATGGCAAGTGTTGAAGAAACAAAAAACTACCGTTGGTTTATAACTCCAATAACTATGGCTTATGGTACTTACAACGAACTAGTTACTGGGGCGAGTCTAAACCAACTGAACGCTATCGTGGCCGGGGGCCTCACATTGTAGAACTATCCCCACCATCCCTGGATGGGAAGTTGCATAAGATTCAACAAAAACTTGCAGACTACTCCAGGTAAACCCTACAAGTCACGTAAAAAAGGCGATGTGTTGCACGTACAGTTCGCTATGGAAATTCACATGGTTCTAAATATTTACCATATTGTAAATTCACAATGTCGAAATATTTCGAAGATACATGGGTCATCATGGGTCATTATCCGATAAGCGAAATGTTGAATTACCAAAGGATCATAAAGGATCCCATCACGCGACTGCAGGAACCAAAAAAACTGGCGACGAGATGACCCAGTTGATGTACATCATCCTCAGGGCCGGAATCAGCCTGGCGGCGCCAAGCAAGACATCACTGTGCGTGGGTGGTGCCGTTATAAAAGATGCAAAAAGATAGGTAAGTTATTTATAATGGTGATATAATACAAAAACAAATAATGGTAAATAAGATTTATAACTACAAGTATACAAGCATTGACAATGCAGCATTGACGGTGGATATATCTGGACAATTTATATGTAATAATTCACAAACCTGAAATCAAAAAAATCACCCTACTAACCATCATTCCAGTGACGTCCCAGTGGGTTGGTGGTATACCTACCCCTATGAAAAATGATGGAGTGAAAGTCAATTGGGATGATGACATTCCCAACTGAAGGGAAAGTTAAAGCAAATCATGTTCCAGTCACCACCAACCAGTATATGTATATATATATATATATATACAGAAGATATATCCCAAAAATCACCGTTTTTGTTGTTTTTTGTCACCACGTTCCATAGTTTTCTCTCGCGAGGGATTGATGCAACAACAGGGTCAAATTCGGGTGCCGTAATCATTGGATCATACCACTGATCAAATCGATGGTCTGCTTGGATCTTTTTTCTAAGTCGTGCCCGCCATAGAAGGTTCACTGGTTGGTGGTTTCAACCATCTTGAAAAATATGAAAGTCAATGGGAAGGATTATCCTATATATTATGGAAAATAACAAATGTTCCAAACCACCAACCAGTTCAGGATTTCATAATTGTCATCGGAATGGGCTCTGATGAGAATTGATAGGACTTACTGGTCTATTCAACAACAGGGTCATATACAGAAAGTTGACTCGGAAAACCTTCAAGGTTTTCAACATGTCGTAAAGCTTCGTACTTGATAGGAGGGTCTGCTAGACAAAAACACCACATTCACATGACGGGATATCATCTAGGAATCTAGGTCAAATCTACCCATTTGGGCAACCCCCCAACAAAGGGTAATTAAGCCCGTCGTGTTGAAGTTAATAGGGGATTAACCACCAGTCAAACGGCAAATGTGATGCTGGTGATGCTGGTTAACTCCCCAGCTGTCCATTGGTTACACAACATCCAATTTTTTTGTTGGTCAGCTCCGAGACTTCTGGGTTAGTTATCGTTTCTGACATTTAAATCGCAGGTTTTTGGGGATACCCCATGTTCAGACCCCAAAAAAACATATTGCTGGTTATATATCCCAAGATATCCCCATAAAGTCACCAGAAAATCCTATCAAAACCTCTAAAATCCGATTATACCCCATGCAATCTCATTAAATCCAATTGAATTCCCATTAAATCCCATGAAATCACCATTCAAATCTCATTAAATCACCATTTTGGCGTGCTCAACGTATGCGACAAAAATTCACCTTTGGACACCGGCCGCGCCTGGACGATAGCAGCAGGGTGGCCATGACGATGTGCACGGTGGTTTGGCCCTGCAAACTGCAGTCCTCACCAGCGGATCAATTGGAGATCTGGACGAAGCAAAGACACGAAATCGTTAAATGGAATTTAATGGGATATATGTACTGTATATAAAACTATGGAAAGTGGTGACTTAACCGCCAAAAACGGTGATTTAATGGGATATATCTACTGTATATATATATATATATACACTGGTTGGTGGTTTGGAACCATGGATTTTCATGACTTTCCATTCAGTTGGGAATTTCATCCCAATTGACGAACTCCATCATTTTTCAGAGGGGTAGGGCTCAACCACCAACCAGTATATATATATATATATCTATACCATCTGGTTATTTAACATAGCGAACTGGAAAATCCCTTCTAAATGGAGGTTTCTAGCTGGGAAAATCATCTATTTCTATGGGCCATCTATACCATGGCTATGTTAGTCATAACCAGAGGATAAAATCGTTAATCCTAAATCTCTGGTTCAATAGAATGATTCCTAAATCATTTTTTTGGGTTTCAATGGTTTCACTGGCCATGTTTTCCATAGGTAAATAAATCATTTTTTGGGTGTCAATGGTTTCACTGGCCATAAATAGGTAAATGATCGAACTCAATGGGCAATCTATAGCAAAGTGTTAAACATTACCAGAGGGCATTTTTTGACTGATCAGATTTCATTTATATTCACCAAAAAAGTGAAGTTATATGTTCCCATGGATCCAAACAGGAGAGGTGAACCAGGTGAACCATCCAACTTCGGCAGTACCAAGTTTTATAATACCCGATGGTGGACCGATGGTGGATGATTTGGGTGATTTTCCCCTACTCATCACTTGTGGAATCTTGTGGAGAGGTCAGATGTGATGCTAAGTGGAAAAAAAAAACAGAAAAGGGGTAGTGATAACCATCGACTATTGAAATTGGTTCGAAGATTGCACTCTAATGAATAAAACTCATATCAGCATTGTTGACAGGGTGGTGACATCATAAACTGTTCATGTTAACACCTCTAACCTTTGATGCGATGCACCCTTAAACATCCTTAAACTATGATATTATAAACTCTGAGACAAATTTGTCCGAATAGTGGCCTCTACAGAATGAATTCAGATAGCAAATATCATCGTATGACTGAAACAAAACAACTAAAAAATATTGTCTGGACATTTCCTATCTCGTATTTATATGTATTTATACCATCCAAAACTAAGCCACCCTTGGGGACAAATTACTATGTTGATCAGCCAGAATATACATGTGGTCAGAGAAAAACTCATGGTAGCCGAATCCCTCTGATTCAAGTCTCACAACTTGCAACAGTGGCATCTGTAAAATCTTGGTGAATGACGTGTCAACGATGTAAGCCATCAAGCTACGTCTTTGCGCGGGTGGCAACCAAGTGCATTTTCCATATCAGGGATAAATCCTCAATGTATACCATCTGGTTATGACTAACAGTTCGCCATGGAAAGATCCATCCATTTTTAAGTTCGGTAAACCATCTATTTCGATTAGGGCCATGGCTTAACCATGGCGAACTGTGAATGTCATAACCAGATTGGGTAAACCACCGGTCGTTGTCTCAACGGCACTTTGGGATGTTACCGCTGGTTGGGGCTGCCTTAAAGGTCTCCATTCATCATGCGATCATTACATGCTGCAATGCTGAATGGAATCTGGCCATATGTGGCCATAACATGCCATAACTTGGTTTACGAAATCGCTAAGTTAGTTTCATAATAAATTAAGGTGAATTCTGAGAGGTTTATGGTGGATATAACGAACTCGTATTCATGGGGTTTTCATAAATCAACGAACATAAATATGGGGGGCCCCACATTACTGGTTGGTGGTGCAATAACCATCTTGAAAAATATGAAAGTCAATGGGAAGGATTATCCCTTTTTTATTATGGAAAATAAAAATTGCTTCAAACCACCAACCAGACTAGGACATGCTGAATGGAATCTTAGGGTTACCCTCTGGTAAACTGACATAGCTATTGAATAATTATGGCAATTTATAGTGAGTTTTCTCATTAAGAATGGTGATTTTCCATATAAATCACCATGTTTCCTATGTTTTTTCATGGTTTTCCCATCGTTTTTTCTCTGTTTACCAGAGGGTATTCTCCATATCTATGGGGATCCTTCCAGCCTTGGAAGCCTTGGAGAGCTGGAAAATCATCGACAGCCCCGGAAAAACGTCCCCCGCGTCCATGTTGAAAGTCGCCAGCAGCAAGGGCTGGTGCCTCGGGGATCGCCGTTTTTGATGAACGCTGGTAAATTAACAGTTCGACCCTGGCAGTTGTCGGGGTTGGAAGATGAATTTCCATTGAAACTATAGGCTATTTTCAGGGTCGAACTGTTAATTTACCAGAGGGTAATATCTACTTGTGATGGTAAACTTGGGTAAACTTGCCATTTAAAGCAGTCACTGTTTGAGAAATATATATATATATATATATATTATGTAGAGAGAGAGAGAGAGACTCTCTGGCAATTGAACAGTTTGCTATGGGAATTGGCACAGTTATAGATGGTTTACCTATCAAAAATGGTGATAAGGGTATACAATGATTGTCATTATCATATATATATATATTATAATATATATATATACGAGATCAAAAGCGTGGATAGCATGATACGACATGCCAAGATTGGCGGACAGGCACTTACCAACGCAACTATATACATATAATTACATATAGTGGTTGCTGTATTTTGCTATGCCTCCGCTACATTATGATACGACATACCTTTTTTGACTGCACTTACCGACTGGAAAATCAATGAGCATGACCATGATGGGAAGTCAAGTCATAAATCAAGAAGTTGCATTTTCTATAGCTACAATGTGGGCTCCCCACAGTTATAAGTTGGTTTATAAACCCCATTAACTATAGTTCCAGTTATGTTTGTTGGTTTATGAGCCCCATGAATACTATAGTTATAGGTATCATAAACTATAGTTATTGAAGTTATGAACCAGCTTAGCTATCTAGGGGGCCCCACATTGTATGTAACAATGTTAAATTACAAATTCTATTCAAACAGTAAACAAATAAGCTTGGGCTGAGCATTGCGCTGTATATCAGGGTGGTGGTATCTCTGTGCCTAACAAGGACATTCAGAAATTCCCAACAAAACATGACTTTTTTGGATGCATAGAAAATTGAGATTCGATAAAAACACCAAAAAATGCGCCATTTTTGATGGTGAAATCAGCAACTGCTGAAATTTATGCATTTTATGGATGATCTGATGATCTCATCCCGATTTCACAGATCCTACCGTAGGTACTAGCCTCTAGTAATTTAGCTATTGAACATGACACATCTGGTTGGTGGTTGAGCCCTACCCCTCTGAAAAAAATGAGTTTGTCAGTTGGGATGATTATTCCCAATATATGGAAAAATAAAAAATGTTCCAAACCATCAACCAGCACATAGTTACATAGTTGATTTACATTGATTTACCTCTTAAAGATGATGATTTTCCATTGGTTTACCTATTTTAAGGTCCTGAAATTCCCAAAAACATGTACCAACGGCACATGTTCCGCGACAGGTGGCTGATGGCATTTCAGGGCACACGCTTTGATGAGGTCTTCGCAACTGTGGCCTCAGGGCGATGCTGTGATGCGAAATGTAAACAAAATGGGGATCTAAACAACAATAGTGGGATAGATCATTCCATAGTTGTTGATTATATTCCATTGTTCTTACTATCATTGTTGGTATTTATCAATGGCCATTTCAGGAACCGATTGATTGGAGGTACCTAGCATATATGTTTGGCCTATTTTTTCAGGCCTATGTAAGGGAATATAACCACGAAATATGGCCTTATATGGTACAGTACCTCCGTTTTAGGATCCGGAAATTCCCATTGATCTAAACAACAAATAGTGGGATATATAGTGTGTGAATATAAGGCGATAGATAATAGGATATGTAATTGTAATGGAAATATAGTGGGGTATAACAAACTTACTCGTTTATGGTTCTCCATCCCAAAAATGAATCCTTATAATGGGTATATTGGCCGGCCTTTTTTGTTGGGCCGACTAGCCAAATGTTTTTTTGACCATGGCACAATCATGACAATACCATGTTCGAAGGTTTAAAAAACCCATCAACATGGTGGTTGGGAATCTGGATGAAACAAATCAAGCGGTTTTTTATCCATTTCTATGGCAATATATGGCAATCATGGCCATGTGGCCATGGCAATGGCGCAAATCACCCAAAAAAAAGTAGGGGATCTTGTCAGATTACCCTCTGGTTATGACTAACATAGCCATGGTATAGATGGCCCATTTATAGATGATTTTCCCATTAAACCCTCCATTTCTACGGGATTTTCCCTTCCAGTCATCCCCACTGGATCCCATCGGGTCAATGTTGGGAGCGGTTTAGGATCCCACATCACCAGCCGTTGTGTACATTCAGCCGATCCACTATGATAGTGTATATTCCTATTGCTATATAGGCTTATACTAGATTATAATCATACAGGATGGTGCCCCCCAGCAAAATGTTCCTTGGTTTATAGCACCATCTAAATATTCTGGTTGGTGGTTTTTTCGCCCTACCCCTCCGAAAAATGACGGAGTGAGTTCGTCAGTTGGGATGATGACAAACCACCGGATCCACTATGAAAAAAATTGGCTGTGGCAGATAGCCTCAGGTGAACTAGTGGAGGTTGAATGGGTTTATAGTGGGTTTACTATGGAAAACAATAGTTTTATGGGGATGATAATGGGATAATGATGGAAACTGGAAAATGGCGCAGTCGAAATAGTCGATTTAACCATTAAACATCTTGATTTTCCATAGTTGTTTGTATGTTTACCAGAGGCTAGTGGCTAATTGCATCTTATTCCGAACAACGTCAGACAGGTGTTTATCACCATCTTCCATGTTTTAAACGTTCAAATAATTATTTATCAAACTCAGATACTGTAGGTGTTTTGAAAACACATTCTATTCATTTTTTCAAAAACACGTTGATTCTTGGATTTGGGGTTGCCATGCACAAGTGCTCACAAAAATCCTATTGATTTGGGCGAGATTTTTTGGGTCGCTGGTACCCCCAACTGAAAAAAAAAACGTCGGTTGATATTTCAGTGGTCTAAGTGGTACAATGTGAGGCCCCCGTTCGATAGCTAAGTTGGTTTACATAACTCCAATAACTATGGTTTATGGTAATGTCAAGTTAAGATTAATAATCCCCGCGGTATTAATCAACCCCCTCTGCCCAAAAAAAAATGTAATTTAAAAAAAGGTGGTCCCCCAGGATTAATAAACCCCCCCGATTAAAAAACCACCAGTGCTGAAATCAATTTTTTTATCCAACAATGTTTATTTCCAATTCTATTTATTTCCAATTTGTTTTTACATTTTTTTTAATCATCATTGTTATACTTAAGGTTTAAGTTGATCATTGAAAAATTCAAAAAATGACGATTCCCCAAATGATCGATTTCTAATTAAAATCTGTATTAAAATCATCAGTTTGGATAGCTCCCAAAGGGTACCCCCCATGAGCCCATGTCCCCCATTAATAATAACCTTGGTTTGCCCCCGATTAATCAACCACCTTTCTGATCCATGGGATTTTAACAAATCCAATAGAATTCTATTAAGATCTAATTGACGTAAGCCATATCCAAATTTTTATGGTTCAGAGTTGCTTATT
>Ga0126342_10007516_pt1 | contig 19470 bp, 20 predicted proteins | sample Cyp1metagenome_FD_92528 | JGI IMG/M metagenome (GOLD analysis project Ga0126342, IMG submission 92528) | Coral microbial communities from Lord Howe Island, Old Settlement Bay, Australia - Cyphastrea 1 metagenome | ecosystem: Host-associated > Invertebrates > Cnidaria > Coral ... | reverse complement strand
CCCACGGGGGGGAAAAGTGAAAATTCCCTAGCTTGGGGAGCCCCCACGGGGGGGAAAAGTGAAAATTCCCTAGCTTGGGGAGCCCCCACGGGGGAAAACCACCCTTAGCCCCTCTCACGGACCTAAATAAACCTGCGGTGTGGGCGGCCACCCCACGCGAAGCGGGGTGAATATATGGGTCCTGTCCTTTAATTGGGAGAAATGATGATCTAATGAAGAGATAGTTCTAAAACTAGTCAATGTGGCTTATCCTCGTCTTCCCTCTGCAAATGGAAATTCCGAGGGTATACCGGTATACCCCATGTTCAATCACACCCAAATCGGACTCTAACTTTCAGCAATTTTTGGGCTGGCTTTTGGTACCCAAATAAACAACGATGATGAGAACCACCAATAAGAATCATCACTGGGGTGGTTTTTTTGAGCGGAAATCCAATGGTTTCAGCCATGGAGTGTTTTGGTTTCCAGTGCATTTTCCTGTCGTTTTTTTTTTTCTTTCCACTCTGAAACAAGGAAGAAACCATGACCCTTGGTGAGGGTGGTGACAGCTAAAACATTACGGTGACATTCATGGCAGAATCATAGATTCTCATGGGGAATGGAACCAACAATAGACGACAGGAACGTATTCCGTATTTTCAAATGGGGATGGGTCAAAACCCTGGTACCTAGTGAACCCCAAAATAGCTGGTAAATGGATGTTCATCCCACTAAAAATGTATCTATAGGTATTGACCCATACCCAAATGTAGCCACTATCAGCAAGCAATGCAGTACTGGCTCCCCCAAGTTCCAAACCCTTTGGAGAGCCGAGCCACCAGTTCGTCCACAGCGCTGATAAAGTCGATCCTGGGCGAGCCACATGGTCCCTAGTGGTCCGGCCCTGCAACCAATGAGAACTTGGTTATGTCCAGTGAAGTGATACAAAACCAGATAGGACTGGCGGGCCCTTCACAGTTCCAAGATCTTGCATCCTTTGGGAGGCATGCCACAGTTGGCCAACCCAGCTCATCCAGCGAAGAAGTCCAACTTTTGGCTGCACACATTTACCGATTGTTCAAATTTTTGCTGGGCAAAATACCGAGTTAGGTTGTCTGCTGTGTTACGGAGACAAACACTATCAATAGGCAATTTACAGTCTACAAGTACACATAGTGCTCTCCATCCAGGCTGCGAGCTGGTACAAAACCCATATTGCAGAACCACCAGAAAATTGGCATTGACTGCAGAACCGCGTAGCCGGCAGATGTTCATCCTACATCCCACAATTGTTCAATGGTCAAATCCCAATGTTTGATTGTTAAATCCGAATCATTTGAAAATCCCAATGGCTAGCGTACACAAAAAAAAAAACGCGCTTCATCTGACAAAATGCTTGGTTCTGCGAATTTCATCTTGTCTCACCTCAGCTAAACCATAGAGAAAAAACATTAGTTCTTGTTTTACTATTAACTAATATATAAACATACATCAACTGTTGATACATTGACATTGTCTGATTTCATCCATACCTCAGCTCAGCATCTCTCGTTCTTCCAACGTTTCGGCTGCCCGTTGCTCTTCCCGCTGCGCTCGCTTGACGTCCTTGGCCGCGCCGGCCGCGCAGGACTGGATGGAGGCTAAGCGCGCGCGAGCCGCGGCAAGGGCCTGGGAAACCTCGGATGATTCATGGGATTCAATGGTGTTTTACCATGCCATGGCTGTTTAATATGGGATAATATGGGATAATATGGTATATACCCATATGCCATTGATCTGGGATATGGGATTATCATGCATTATCCCCATGGGAAATGAATGGGAGATTACTATAGGATATGAATGGGATATGATATGACTAACCAACTATTGAGTAATCTCCATGACTTGCTGGAAAAAAAACACCATTTACTTGGAGGATTTTCCCATTGAAACCTCCATTAGAGGATTTCCCAGCTAGCCACGATTGGCGGAGGGGCGGAAGGGATCTAACTTATATGTAAAAGAAAACATATTTGGGATGATTTGGGAATGTTGAGGACTAAAACTGGGGCAATTGACCATGCAATTTCCGGAGTTGGCCAAACCAGGGAACATTTGACTTATAACCAACCAAGAATGGTGAATAGCTACTATCAATACTTGGGATCTGACCAGCAAAACCGACAGTTTAACCAGGAAAGTTGCCAAGAGATGGAGATGAATCGTTTCCTTTGAGGTTCTCAATTATCACAAGACCCTGCGGTCCAGTGACAGCACTTCGCACTTCTCCAACACTCTCGGCTGCTTCCCGCTGCTGCTGCTGGCAGGTCTTTCGCATCTCATCGGTTTGGAGCCACAGTGTCTCGCATGTCTCCTGAGGAAGTGGGCGAAGGGGCAAGAGTCCAAGCAAGGATGTAATTTCCTGCGTATATTTTAACCAGTCTCAGTATCACCGTCATTGCCACCACCAGCATCATCATCATCATCATCATCATCATCTCCCAAAGAATAGTTCACAAAATAAATGATGATAGATAAAACTGATAAAACACGAAAAAAAAACAAAGACTTCCGAAGAAAATATGCGGATGATCCCGTCACCACTAAGACCCCCTCCATCCATCCCCCATCCCAACCCATCTCCTGCATCGGACCAACCACAAGAATATAGCAACAATCATATACTTATCTGTGATTATGCAAATAACATGTACATATACATATATATGCTGACCCCCCCAAAACCTACTTTTTTAATTTTTTTTATGCTTTTCATGCCTTTGGTCTTGTGTGTCAGGCAGAGAAGTGCAGACAACTATGTTTTGGGTGTGGGAAGATGACGCATTTTTGTGAAAGTTGAGTCGTAGTGTGACCGGCAGACAGTAAGCAGCATTTGCAGACACTGGTTCTTTTTTCAGATTTCGCGACGGAAATTAGGCCAAGGTTTTGCCCATGTGCCAGGCACAAAGAGTGCCGCTTTCGATCCAAAGATCAGCGTTTCTGTGCCAATACTCATATTGAGCACTGCGGATGTTCGCTCGCAACAAAGGGGCCCCAACCGGCCGTGCTGATTTAAATGAATCCTGTCTTTGAGGAAGCGCCAGGCACGGTTGACACTTTGCGTCCCCCCTCTGGTCTTGGATTTGCGGCCGGTCTTCGGAGCCTTGTGTGTAGTGATGCGAACATACGTGGGCAATTTCCACACCCATTTGCCATTGACTTTGACACGCTTTTTGCAGTGCCGGACATGGTCGTGCAGGACACCACTCATCTTCAATTTGTAAGACTTGGCCGCATCTGTGTGAAGGACGACAGCGCGATCACGCAAGTGCTTGGTAGCAAGCGGTTTCCACTCCACCTTGCGGATCGCCCCCGGGCCAGGTACTCTCCGGACAGACGTTTGGGGAGTCAGCCTTGTCAGAACCAAGGTATGTGGAGCACCTGTTGAACAATGCCGGACCATTGTTCCCAGATGATCGGCTGCGCAGGGTTGTGGGCCAAATCTTTCAAGTCTGTGTTTGTGAAAGTAGCTTCATCTGCTGCAACGTCAGTCCAAGTCTTGCCATTGCCAAAGACGATGGATTTCTCCTTCTCCTCAACACAACGTTTGCGAAGACTGCTCAGCCTGTTCTCCATGTCCTCAATGGAATGCGATGGATGGCAGGGTGCGAGATGCCATTGAGCAACAGGAAGAGCAAAGCAGACTGTGTTTGCAGAGGAGTGGCTCCAGTACCTCTTTCATCAACGAAGATTGGATGTAGGTGATGAGGGTTGATGTATGCCCGGCAGCCTTTGCAGTTGCACCGATGTCAAGGCATTCCTGTGCCAAGCATGAGCTGAGGCTTTGAGAAGGTGCCTTTCTCACAACGAGGGCATGTTTTGCCTGTCCAATCATGTAGAAGCCGATCTTCACGAAGTAGATGAATCAATTGAGCATCAGTGGCTTGAAGTAAGTCTGCGAGCTTCCGTTTCCATGCTGTTCGGTCCATCCGTTGTTGTTGAACAGCATCCCTGGCACGTACATAAGGCACCTTCTTCCACTCATTGCTCTTTGCCCTGGCCTCCAAACAACAAGTGCCAGAAAAACGCCTCAAATGGCAAAACGTTGCCCACAACCGCGGTGAGTTTGTGAAGCACTTGGGAGGAAGCCCACAAAAAAGGGTTCTTCTTTGGGGTAGACAGTGGGATGGGTTAAACACACGGGTTCCCCGGCAGTTGCATACACATAAAGACTGCAGACAAGACTTTAGAAAAAATTGGAAGTACTTGTATGCTGGTGTCTGGCGCAAGAGCGTCAAAGGCAATGTCCTGAACAACCTCGGACAACTTTGTGCTTGAAAGGAAGCAAGGAACTTTTCGGCGAAACCCTCGACGAACAAAACTCCTGTTTCGTGCTTGTAAAACACGAGATTTTCCACTGTTGAAGTGACCCTTCCAAGGGATTTGCACCAGAAATTTATTTCAGAAATATAAAAATGTATAAATTACTACAGTTTCGGACACTTCCCTCATCGTCCCGGCACTGTGTGATGTCATCACCGACACGGCCTCTTACAGGTGCTGTTACCTAGTTGTCGAGTGCCTCTTTCCCTTTGCCCTCAGACCATCCTTCAAGGGGCCCACCTGGTGTTTGGATTTGATCGTCTGTCCATTCCATGAACTGGTTCCGGTTGTTGGAACGAGGCCCATGGTCACGAATAAAGTGATAGCCTGCTTGGCGAGCATGAGCATCTGGGGCCAACTTTTTCTCGAACTTGGGAGCAATGGACCACAAACGCACATGGATGCCACCGACGCGATCAAGCATGAAATTCAAGCCTGTCAATGCTAAGCGAGTCTGGCTACCCCACTCGAAGCGTACAGGAAAGCCGTGGCAATGCGCCATCAAGTCTTTGGCCCACACCTTGTTCTTGTGCAAATACACATGCTTGAAGGTGTCCACGTAAGTGAATGATGAACTGCATGCTGTAGGGCACAGTCAGCTCTGTTTTGAGGCAGAAAGGCTCTGGCAGGTCTCGGTATTTGCTTTGCGCACAGAGTGGATAGACCTTGGTGTCCAAGAATACTTGGTCAACCTTGAGAGGGCCTTCAGAAAGATTATTTTGGATGATGTCCACAAACTGCTCACATGTGCCGGATGTGGTAGACATATCTCGCAAAGGAAGGTCAATGAGACGAAGATCTCCTGGAGCACGATCTCCCTTCAATGGCTTCATGGGTGGACCGATGAGTTTTTGGCCTTGAATCTGTAGGCACGCTTCCTCAAAGGTCAACGCCCCATCTCTTTCTCCGAGCTCATGTCCGAAGCTTTCGGCGAAGGATAGCTCCACGGCAGCCATGCCAAAGTCGAAAGGCCAGGAAGGAAAGTATGTGCACTATGTATGAGCTTGAGAACTGTGGCAAGGATTTGGGATGAACGCTATGAAGGAAGACATTCAGTGCGCAGAGCTTGTTTGCTTCAGACAGACATTTTATTAAGTAATATTCTAGACATATAGATAAGTACCGGGATAGGAATATATATATTATATATATATTATATATATATATTATATATATATATATATATTCATTCTTATGTTAGCAGTCAAACCGTGCACAAACAGCTGCTGATTACTCATTTTTCCCGAGCCGCTGACGTGTTTGGATCTGGTCTTAGAACATACGTAATGTATGTGCCAGAATCAGTGTTCGATGCACAGGTCAGAATGTAACAATCACAGCATTCAATGTGCAACAGCATCATTTACAAAGGTTGACGAAGAACATGCATTTTTGAATTCATACCTCACTGACTTTCTGGCGTGCACGGGCTCGGCTCCAGCAATTCCGGAGGAGTCATCGGCACCATTCTGCCAATATTCGGAGGGATGGCAGCAGGAGGGGTTGGTGGGGGGGGACAGGGGGAGTTCCAGGCTCTCTCCTGGGGCTGCGTGACCTATCCCGTGGCCTCTCATCGTACCAAATCAAATACCAATCAAAGTATTAAAAAGGTAGGTTTGGGTGGCGGGGCACCATATATATATATATATTTATATATATATAACATATATATATATATTTATATATATATATGTAATCCTATCAATCCTATCAAATCATCATCCTCAGGTCATCCTCCCCATCCATATCCCATCCATCCTCCATCTCCCTGCCGGTCGCATCCATCTCCGCCATGGCCATCCGCTGCGCCGCCTCTTCCGCCTCCCGCGCCCAGCGCGCGCGCCGCGCCGCCTGCTCTGCCGCCTCCTGCGCTTCGGCCTTGGCCTGCGCGGTCCTGCGGAGGGCCCTGGAAGGTCAGAGTTGGGATCGCCAGAACATTGAGCTGGAAAAGTGGAGGCCTCATGAAAATGGAAGAAAACTGCAATAATGGATGGGAAATTGGACATTTCAACCATCCTTTCATCCTTTCCAAAGTAAAAACATGTAAAAACATCTTTCCCAGGCTGCTGGGCCGGGTCCTGGCAGCACAATCATCTTCCGCCACCACGGCCCAGATCTCCCTTTCCTTCAGCATCTGCGTGGTGCTTTCCATGCGATCCTGGCAGAGGTCTACTGACAACTTGTGGTGAAGCATCCCAGGTAGTGAAGGTATGTGAGGGTCATGGTTCCACGGATTTCTTCAGACCTTGGACGACCATTTAGAAGTTGAACAGGTTTGGTTTGGTTGAAGACCTCAAAATCGTTCTGAAAAACCCTGACAGACATTACTGCAACTTGCAAGTTCAAACGATTTGGATCTGGAACCCAAAAAGATGTTGGTACCCGAAGTCGATTGGCATCCCACCAGGCACATACAATCCCATCATACCATCAACTACCCAATGTTCAGAGAATGTGTTGCTTCTGCACTTTGTTGCAATCAATGTAATGTTGTCAATCCGATGAGAAAAGCCAGGCAATTGGCGTTTATCAACCCCTCGAAATGGTAAAATTGGTCTTGGTTCAGTATTGCATTGACCACATCGGTTCTGAAAACATGGTACTGTACCCGAGAATCCCAATGGATCGTCATCATGTTCACTATCATTTTATGGCCAGTAAAATGGGCCATCCCCATTTCTGGACAAACCCATACACAGGTTGAAAACCTACACAATTGTCCTGGTAGTTTGTGGCTTGTATCTCCATATATTGGGTTCTAAGTGAAGCCATTTCAAAACACGTTTGAAAAACCTAAGAACCAAGGGTAACCATGGGTCACCAACCTCCCAGGAAGTCCATCTCTCCTTGGCTCGTTCTTCTTCGAGCTCTTCTTCCTGCTTCGTTGCCTCCTGTTGCTCCGCCAGCTTCTCACGGGCTATCTGGAGAATCCTGGCAGTCGACTGGTGGGGGTACCATGCAGAAATCATCTATAAATAACGGAGAGGTTCCAACCCAAGTCATCCAAGTCCTTACTTGTTTTTTGGTTGAATTTATCTGTACACATGTTTTTTCAGTTTTTGAAAATGTTTGAGACATGACATGACGCATAGTTCTACCGTCCAAAGAAACCTCTCCTTGCAAAACCATGCAAACACAAACTTCTGCCTCTAAATTCTCTAGCTCTCCTACCCATTCCACCAAGGCCACCTGATGCACTTGCTGCGAACTTCTTGGGACCAGATCCCCGTTGCTTGGGCTTTCTGATCCATTTCAGTCACCTTCACTTCAGCCTGAACGCAGGACAAGTTGAATGTTGAAAACAGATGACTGGCATGCAACGCATCCAAAACATGCCAAAACCAGACTAAATGCCGTGGAATAAATGCCGTGGAATAGCCATTCTGAGTCTGCAGCGCCACTGGTTTCTGATCTGTCTCCGGAATCTCCCCAGAGCTGCACCTCTTCCTTCTTCCTTTGCAGCTCCTTCCGATGACGTTCCAACTCCAGCTGGGCGGCCTCCACCTTTTCCTGGGATCTCAGCCTCGGTATCCCAGTAGATAATTGATGATAATTGGTGATACTTGTCCTAGAATCCTTAGGAAACCATGGATTTTCCATGGCTTTTCCATGGCTTTTCAGGGATTGGTGAGAGTACCATCTCTTTGCTGAAGAACCGTTTGGCACATCATGATCTATAACACCACATGCAGGTGCACTGTGCTTGAAACCATATTTAGTTGATGGACGTATGGACGTATGGGGCTCGACGAATTGGTTTACTGGAAATGATCATATTCGGCCCACCCGAAAAGATCGACAATTTCATCCCTAGTATTTCGACAATAGTTGACTTTTTCCCTCGTTTTTCCACATCCAAGGGTATCCTTGGTTTAGTGGGATAAGAGGGGTTAATCCACCTAACTGGGAGAAAGCGGTTTGGCATCCCAGCGCTGCCGTCTCCGACGCGCAGGCTGCGGCCGACACCTGGCGGGAATGGAGTATCCAATCCAACCCAGTCTAGTCTAATCTAATCTGAAAGCATGTATTCTAATCTGATCTGATCTAATCGAATCTACTCCAATCTAATCTAATTATCTACACAAGGAGTTGCAACCTGGAGTTGCCCAAAGCATTTGCCAATTCTAGATTCTAGTCCAAACATAGGGTAGGGCCGTGAAGCAGTAGTGCCAACCCCAACCTGCTGGGCATGATCTTCCTTCAGTTGCTTCAAATTCTCTGCCAGTTGGTTCCTGGCCCCGGTGGGGCTGGGAGTGATATCACCATACCCCAACCAAAAGGAGGTCAGTATATCGTATCAGTGGATTTGTATCTTATCATATTTTCTCACTGTTTTACCAGTCTTGTACTACTACTGTTGTGTTCATTGTTGGCTTTACATTACCCACAGGGGTAACCCAACTGCACCCAATACCATCCCCCAATATAGATCCTGAGAATTAGCCTTATGGCAGGGTCGAGCTGTGCGGGCACCATTCTTCCCACTGGGCCGCCCCAACTCCATCACGCGGCAACGCTTCACCACTTGGCACCGCTGCTGTTCCACTTCGAAGCGCTTCGTCAGCGCGTGCAGGCCCGGTGCATCGCGCTCCGCGACGGCCTCGAAGACATACTTTTGAAAGGGAAAATCTACAGGAAACCATGGCGTTTCCCAGCAAAAATAAGGGGTTCCTGCAACTTTTCCCTTCAAGCAATTCTGGGAGAAATGATCTAGATCTGTTCATGTCTTATGAATCTATGACTTGTACCTTTTTTTTTGGATTTCTTGAATTTAAGCGGTCAAACTGATAGCTGTAGATGTCTGATCGTAGTCTCAAAACATAATCATTCCAGCAAAGCTACACCATCTAAAAGATCCAGAAACATACAGATTTCTGGTTCCAACTCATATATAGATATATAGCCTATATATGAAAATTTAAAAAATACCTACATCTATATAATATTATATAATCATATATACAGGCTATACATGATTATATACATAATATATATATATGTGACTTTCTATAGGGCCAAGGCGCCAGCAGTTTCTCGGCCCGTTCCTCCGAGCCCTTCTCCTCCTCCATGGCTTGCAGGACCTGGGCATCCGCCGCATGGGCCGCATCCAGGTGCCTAGCGCCAGTTTTGGAGAGGTTTGAGCAATGTAATTACCGTTTTAGGGTTGGATGCTACGAGTACTTTTTCCCCACCTGTCAGGCGAGGGTTGTTAGATTTTTTGTCAGCCTGCCCGCCTCCTCCTTCCTTCCTCCTTCCTCCGCTCCTCGCCGGGGCCCCAACAGCAACCTTCGGATCAGTGTGCCCCCTCCACTGCAAGCTCCGGGTCAAAGTGTTCCCTGCCGGACCTCAACCGCGAGCTCCGGATCAGAGTGTTCCCCGCCGGACCTCAACCACAAAGAATCTCCGAAGATATACCAGATAGAATGCCAGAAAAGAATGTCAGAATAGATGCCAGAATAGAATGTCAGATAGAATGCCAGGTAGCATGCCAGAACGTATGGCAGAAAATATGCCAGATAAAACCAGAGAAAATGTCAGTATAGATGCCACAAAGGATGCCAGATAGGATGTCAGAATAGATGCCAGATAGAATGCCAGAATAGAATGTCAGATAGAATGCTAGATAGAATACCAGAATAGAATGTCAGACAAGAATGTCAGAAGACTATACCATATGTATTTCCAAATGATATGTCAGGAACTACGACAAATAAGTGTCAGGGTGGGGATCACTCAAAGTAAAGTAATTACTTTTTGGAGATGTTGTTAGAAGAAGGAAAAACACAGGAAACCATAGGAAAGCCTGGATTTCGAGCATGTTTTCATGGTTGAAACTAAAATATGAAGATAAATGATAAATGGTGCAAATGTTCTGTCCAGTTCTGACAGAATAGTGTTAAGGAATAGTGGGAATGCAGGAATAACATGGGAAGCAAATGTCAATATTCCCATGGGATAAGGATTCCGGATTTTAGTGTTGGTGACAATGGTAGTCATACCATATGTAAAAAATGGTATTATGGCAGTTACAGTACCATTTCATTGTAAGGGTATGATGAGGATTACGATAATGGTACTGATGGCATTAATACAATATATAAATATATGTATTATATATGGCAACAATGGTAGTCCTGCGTCATATGGTGGATGCTGGGAATGATGCAGGAATGCGGTAGGAATATTGTATATAAATGAGGTAATGATATAGTCTATAGTGATATTACGGCAAGAAACATGGTGGTAATGAGGTAATGATGATAAGGGTGAGAATAGAATGGAGAGAAGGAGAATCGTGGGAATATGCAGTCATATGTGTAGTATGTTTGAATGGATAATGATCATAGCGATAGCGATGACGATGAAAGTACTAGGAATATCTAGGAAATGTATCCACATAAATCAAAAGGATAACCAGCAATAACGGGCTTATGGAGAGGGAGAGCATGCCAACGACATCAACGACGGGTGTTTCACACTGTGCAATCGGCCTCTCAATCTCCTTCTGGGTTGTAGTCCTGGTACGTTCAATTGACCTCGGTGCTGAAAATCAACCAGGACTTTGCTCTCAGGGTTCTCATAGCGTTACACATCGCTGGGTGCCAAAATATCTATAAGATTCTACAGTGGAAGTTCGTCCTTTTGAAAACGGTTTCACAGGCAGTATTGACTTACCTTCGTGTCCGATCCATCCTACATTGGGCATCACAGGATTCAGCAAATGATACTGCACACCTTGGACGCAGAGAGATTGGACATCACACTCAGTCTTCCTATCAGTCCCTTTTCATGAGCTTTTTCAGTCAAACCATGTCAAACCACTTATAGGATCAGTCGGATCAGGTCTCCAATTTTCCAAAAAGTGTCGGCGTTTTGGGGGAAATTTGTCTCAAAAACCCAACGGATCACCTGGGCTCCAGACTGCTTGGCTGCCAGCATCCGCCTGGAAGCCTCCTCCACGCAGCGTCGCAGGGCGGCCTTGGCCTGGCCAAGGGCATCCGGCAGGAAACTCCATGGAAAACGTGCGAAAAACAAGGGAAAAACCAGGGAAAAAAAACTGAAAATCTCAATTTCTAAGTGAAACTCCAATCCATGGAACATGTCAAAAAGTTTCACTGGGAAAACCGCTGCGAGTTACGCTGTTCTTTTTGTTCATTTCCCAGTCCAAAACCCATGAAACAAGTATCGCATCTTTCGCCGGGGAAACAAACGCGAACAGCTCAGGGAAGTGTCCGTTCCTATTTAAACTTACAGACTTTAAAGACATTAATATTCTCTCCGTTGGTATCCATTGATGGGTGATTTTCTCAATAGCCACCGATTATTCATATCCCAGCAATAAATGAATTGTCCGATGGCTTTCACAGTCACGGTGTCCAGAACGCCTCTGCCACATCACGCAAGGCCTTCTCTTGAGCCTGGTGTCAACACAAAGAAATGGTTTAACGGACTTGACTATCCACCAGCTGGATTCAAAAATGTTCGGATTCTTTAAAATCATTGTGTGGAATGTCTGCGGGCAGTCTTAAACTCTTAGCCACCAGCCATATCACATGATGTGGGGAAACCAAATGCCATGGAATCTTGCACCTTCACGGTACTAACGGTACTAACTTGGAAATCGAATCTGCCAAGCTATGGTCATCTGATTTATCAAACTTACCATCGTTGCTGGTGGGTTCTACCAGCCCAAAACAACGGTGAAACGGAGACCTCCTGGACCATGTTCTCGCCCTTCTGAGACGCTTCCACCTAGCCGGGAATGGGACATGCTTTAGGGACTACAACCTGGCAAAGTTATAACTTTACAGTAACCCCAAAAAGACAGAAAAGCCATATGCCTCTTGTTGGATTTAAGGTTGCAACCGATCATAATCATGATCTATCAGGAGTTGCCATATATAGTGTGTACATGTTGCTACAACCAAAATCTATCAAAGTTGGGTCTGTGGTTTTCCTGGTCAAATTTTTCGATGCTTCTCCAACAAGCTCAACTCAAAGGATCCGCCATCGTCACTTCCCTGCCATACAGTGGCAATTGGCAACAACTTGACATTGGCAGTGGGTCAAAACCCTGGTACCCCTGGTGAACATCAAAATAGCTGGTAAATGGATGTTCATCCCACTAAAAATGGTATCTATAGGTATTGATCCATAGCCACATCAAAATGCATTCCCTTTTCTGCCCACGACGGGATTTGCGTCCAGCCAGCTCCGGCCCGGCAGCGGCTGGGCCCAACCGAAAATCTGGACATCGCTCCGCTCCAAAGTCTTCGTTTGGAGCAGAAGCCACAAAACTGGTAGGGGGAGCAACGAAGATGGTGCGCTGGGGCGAAGTTTGTAGAATAAATATCATATACGGTTAATACGTAGATTATAACATGTTGAACATGTGTATATATACGTGTATACATATATATATATATATGAAATTATAGATATATGTACAATTGTGTTTAATTCGTGTATGTATATATGTATATAAACACTATATATATATACAAGTATGATTATATATGTAAACTGTAAATCTATGCATATATATATATATATATATATATGACTATGTATAATATATATATATATATAATAGCACAGGACGCTTCAATATTGGCAGACCTGGAAAATCCTGCTGCTTTCGCCCCATCTTCGGTTGCTTCCAACTTCTGCAGATGCACACGACATCCCACGCGAATTCGCTGCAGCTTTAGGATGTCTGGCACATGGAGCAGAGTCGAAATTTCAGGATGCACAGAGAAATCATTCGAAATTATCGTTGCCATCTTTCCGACGGATGAATGGTTTCCATCCTTCTAAAAAAAAAAACTGTTCCCCTTTCACTCCATGTCACTAAACCATCCATCGCGATGAATAAGCGCCCGGACAACTGGTGCTCCGGCAAAAGTAAGATCCTGAACCACTCTTAAATAGCCAATGGGTACTGATCAAAATAAGAAACGCTTTGAACTGTGTTTTCGAGCATTAATAGTGTCTTCACAAATGTCTAGACAGCTTGCCAAATGTAATTTTACCAGGCTGCCTGGGAAATGGATTGCGACTGGTGTGTCCTTGTCATGGAACTGCAACGTCCAAAAATGCTAGTTGAATGCAGTTAAATGGACTATACAGTACTACCGTGATTTCCAGTACATGAAGGTGAAACCCGGAAACATGGTAGTCAGGTAGTCATACCCCCGACCCTTGGATCCCTTGGGCATCTGGTACGGATCTCTACAGGAAGATGCCGGCCAGCATCAAAAGAAACGAGTGCTAAGCACACTCCCACCGTTTTCCGGTTATAAAACCAAGCGGCCAGGTGGCACACCACAAAAGTCTTTTGCCTTACACATCCTTACACCCACCTTGATGGCGCCCCGGTGACACCAGTGCCCCCTGGCCATTGGGACCCCTGGATCCCGCAAGGGCCGCCACAAGCCATAGGCATCTCATGTGGATGAAGCAAGGGCAGGGCCTGAAATTCGAACCTCGGAGATCTAGAGTCTCTAGAGCTGCCGGGCATGGGATTGACATGGGTTAACCTATCCAACTGGCGATGGAAGTGATGATCAGCCTCCATCGTCGGCTATGAATCATTGCATGCTTGTGGATTATAAGCCATCTACACAGCTCTATCCACGTGCCAAGGGCGGAAGTCACTGGAAGTCACTTTCGATTCTGGGATCGGAAGTAAGAAGATCAGTTGGTAGTTGGGTCTGTTTTAATGGTTGGTAGTTGGTATTTACCATTTTCAAACGGCAATGGGGAAAATGAATGAAAATGATGATTACGCAATGGAATTAGGGGTACACTATCTATGGAATCTATATGGAATCTATGTATTACTTTCCGATAAGCCCCCAACATTTGGGGCCAGCTGTTGGGTCTGCAGCTGAGGGCCCTGGCTATCATTGGTCAAGCACAGATTGGAGTTCTCTGTGTTGCTCGTTTTCTTTTCAAAACCTCCTGGCAATGCGAGGTCAAAGGTAGCCAGGTAGCCTTCGGTCGACCGACACGGCTAATATGGAAGACTTTTGAATTGCCACATGGTGCTGCAGGTGATCCTTGTCATCTCGTTACAAGAATGGCCCCTGGCAAATATGAATCATTTTATGTAGTAACGGGCGGCAACGAGGAGTTCCTTGGCATTAGAATCAGACGCTCATTTGTCATTGTATCTGGCGATGTTCGTTCATCATTCTTTTGATATACCCATTTGTGTTCCATAAACAGATCTAGTTCCCATTCAGAAGTTCCAAGGCCCATGGTACCTGCCCCCATCTCCTCCACGTTCCCACGTGGTCTTTCCAGCACCCTCAATGCTCTCGACACTTGCGTCATATCTCGAAGACCGGTCCTTGGGGGGCCGATCAATTTCTGTGAGCTACGAACTATATATATATATTATATATATATATATGTATATATATGTATATATATATTACATGTAATGTAATAGAATATCCTCCTCTAAGTGCCGCTGACTCCAGAAAACATACTTGAACCAACTGCACTTTTTTTCCCCCACCTTTCTTCTGGTATGTCTGCTTCAGCACATCGCTACAATAGCTGGTTGTTATGGATGTTCACCACCCCATCATGGTCATCATGGTCTCAGTATGTCTTAGGTGTTTTAACCCACATAGATCCCATTTACCCTCTGGTAATTTAACGTAGCTATTGAAAATGACCATTTTTACTGAGTTTTCCCATTCAAAATGGGTGGATCTTTCCATAGCTACGGGACAGTTTACCAGAGGGTACAACTAGTCATAGTCATAGCCTCAGAGCCCATTGAATCCCATGAACATCGTTCCCTGGACCCGGCTGAAGTCATATGGCGATGCCCAGCGTCTCAGGATCCGTCTTCACAAAGTGCTCCGCCATCAGTCGAGCCATCGGGGCCTCGCTGCTGACCAGCTCCAAGTCATCCAGGGCCAACCAGTGCTGGACCTCCCACAATGATGGGGAAAAAAGGTGAAAAATGGAAAACATCTGGGGAAAAATGGAGGCTTGGGGCCCTAAGTTTGGGGGAAAGTATCCAGTGTAAAAAGCGGTTAGATACACCAGTTCAGCTGGTCTAAGATGGTACTTCAAGATGAAATCTGGGTATGTGGAAATATATGGAATGCTGCCAGAGCTTCCCGCTGCATTTCCGGTACCCTTCACGCAGGCCTCAGGATGTCGTTTCAGCCAAATCAAAATCTCCTCCTGGGCTCAGCGGTGCTTTTCGTGAATGGCTGCGTCTAAGAACGGTAGGGGTACCGCAAAGAAGATTGGCCATCCATGGGCCATCAAGTCTATGTTAAAGTGCTGGATGATGCTGGATGATGCTGGATGATGCTGGATGATGCTGGATGACTTTGGGGGCCCTTGTTTCGACACAAAAAATCGACACTCAGAGATCCCAAGTGAACCCGCTCCTCGCGTCGCAGGCCTTGGCCCTTCAAGTCTGGTGTGGTGTCGGCCACTCCTGGAGGCCCATGGGAGCGGCCCACCAGGTCCATCCATGGAGCACAGGCCGATTTTCATGTCTGACATGGCAGATTTGGCCGTGGCTTCGCTAGCTGCGAGCAGCTTGCTCACACCAGCTTCTAAAAGGTGGAAAATGGCCGGAAATGATAGGAAATGCCTGCTTTGGGGAATATCTCGCCGGTCACAGCAAGCCATCATCTTGCAAAATGTTGTTCACGAAAAAATGTGCTAAAGCTTTGTGCATTGGGTGGAATGAAGCACAAGACAAAACAGGCTGGTCACGCTGATCTGCGAACTGCGAAGTACTGTAGTTCTGCATATGTGAACACAAGCACCTTTGACCAGACCCCTGTGTTGTTGCCCTGACAAAATTCTCAGTGCGTGAGTTACCCTACCTTGGACACAGCAGAAGGGTTGCCGGACATGCTCTGGAAGAGATTCAACACCTGCTGCCATTGACCTCCCTTCTCACAAGTGCTGATTACTGCCTTGAAGGAAACTGTGTCTTGACCAACCTTCGCTTTTGGCATTGAATTGAAGAGACTTAGCGCCTGCTGCCACCGACCTCCCTTCTCGCACGCCATGATGGCCGTGCTATAGCTAATGACATCTGGATAAAGCTTTGAACTGCTCATGGCCTCAAACAAGCACAAGGCCTGCTGCCATTGACTGCCCATCTCACAGGAACTCACAGCGGCACTGTAGCAAATGACCTCAGGATGAACTTTCGCCAAAGGCATCGATTCCAACAAGTTCAGTGCTTCCTGCCATCTGTGACCCTCCTTGCACGCGCTGATAGTGGCACTGTAGCTAATGAGATTGGGAGCAACTCGTGCGGTGGGCATTGCATCAAAAAGGGTTAAGGCCTGCTGCCACTGACTACGCTTTTCACAGGCGCTGATGGTTGCGTTGTAAGTGAATGCGTTGCGCTCAACTTTAACGCTGGTCATTTCCTGGAACAAATGAAGTGCCTGTTGCCATTGACCTCCCTTCTCACACGCACTGATTGCAGCACTGTAGCTGATCACATCAGGACTCACTTCTGCCAGGTGCATTTGCTCAAAGACTTCCAAGGCCTGTTGCCACTCCCCTGCTTTTTCACAACTGCTGACAGCAGCACTGTAGCTTACGACATCCGGACTCAAACCTGCAGCTGGCATCGCATCAAGCAAGCTCAATGCGGCTTGCCATTCCCCACCCTTTTCACATGCACTGATGGTCGTATTATAGCTGATGACATCATGATCGAGTGATGCATGGCTCATTTCATCAAACAAGTTCAACGCGTGCTGCCATTGACCTCCCTTCTCACAAGCACTAATGGCTGCGCTATAGCTTATGGTACTGCGAATCACTTTGGCACTTAGCATCAGCTCAAACAAATTTAATGCCTGCTGCCACTGACCACCCCTGGCACAAGCACTGATGGTGACATTGTATGCAATGGCTGTTGCATGCACTTGCGTCTCGTACATTCTGCTCAAGAGCTCACACGCATGTTGCCAGTGTCTTGATCGACCACAAGATGCAATTCCGGTGGTGTAGTCCCGCTCTTTCAGCTTGACAATTGGACTTTTTTCTGCATGTTCAAAGGCTTCAAGGATCAAATCCGCTTGCCCTGCCAATTTCTTCAAGCTCTGCTGAAAATTCTCAGCAGAGATCCCCTTGACACCGAGCTTTCTCCACGCGGTCTGCCACATCTGAGCCCAGGGCTTCGCTAAGCCACGGTTTCAGTGGATCACGGGCATGAGGCAAAATTCGCACCCCAAAAAAATGGACATTGCTGTACCTTGAAATCACCAAATCACAGAAAAGGATACTAATGGTCACATAGATTCTTAGATAAGAATAGATAATAAATAATAATAATAATGAGCTATAATAATGAGCTATAATAATGAGCTATAATCCGTTCCAATGCATATAAATGTTCATATAAATCACCCAACAGTTGCTCTGTTTCCGAGATGTTCCCGGGCCCCAAAAAAAGGCTCCATCCCCCGTCCTGCCAGCCCCCAGCGCGCCAGCGCCAGCTCGCAGCGCTGCAGCAGCGGTGCGCTGCGCCGCCAGCCTCGCTTGATAGGTGGAATAATGGTGGTTTTCATGGTGTCATGGTGTAATGGTGAAATTCATTATGAATATGATGAATATGATGAATATGATGAATATGATGAATATGATGAATATGATGAATATGATGAATATGATTAATCTGATGAATATGATGAATATGATGAATATGATGAATATGATGAATATGAATAATGAATATGTGTTTTGGAAGATTTAGTCAAGTTTCGAATTACCTCGAGGTCCTTCCAATCAGTTCAAATCCGGAGGAGTGCTTCCACAACGAATCACGTCCGATCTTCGGAATGGCTGTGACCACTGGGTCACTGGGTTCATATCCAAGGCACTGGGGGACAACACTACAGTGGCATTGCAAGCAAGCACCTCAGTGGGTTAGTAAAATATCTACCCGAACGAATGGCAGGTTCATGGATTTTCTGATGATTGCAGCTCATTCCCTTCAAGACCCTGGCCACCACTCCAGTTCACTGATGGAAAAATGCGACACTCAATCCGAACCCTCATCCGATATGTGAGAAATGTAAAATCGCAAAATCCTTGTTTCAGCACCGACTATGTAGTGGTCATCTCCCCAAGCAATGGGTGGTTCAAGGTCATCCCATGTCATCCCATGCTTCCCAGGTGCAATGTGCCGCAAAGAGCGCATGTTGGCTGCGCTGAAATGGTCCAGTTCGCAGCCCTTGGCCTAAGCAAATTCCACCAAGAGCATACAGGATTGGGCCCCCCAGTTATAACTTGGTTTATATACCATGAAATAACCCCCATTAACCATAGTTAAACCATAGTTAACTATAGTTATATCTACCAGAAACCATAGTTAAACCACTTATATCCCCATATGGCAACTTTTCTTCCGGCAGCTTGCCTTGGTGCCAAGCGACATGCAGCACCCCATCGACGTCCAAGAAGACGACCACATGGGGATCAGGCCTTCCTTGGCGTATGCCCGCCATGGCCCGGTACGCCGCCTGCAAGTCCTCCTCCTGGTGGGCAACCCCTCGGGAAGTTTGAAGTTGCCAGTTGGTTGATAGATTGTCCATGATTTTCCTACGAATTATGGGTTAGAATCTTTAATATACATACTTTAACATACTGTGTATATATATAATATATACATACATACAGTATGTATATATATATAATCCCAAATAACCCAGGTAGTATCACTCCCGATTTCATAGCCAATCGGCCAAAGTACTTTTTATAGTACGTATAGTCTACTTTGGAAATCATGAGATGAAACAAGTTCGCTGCAAACCCTTGGACCACCACCGATCCTGCATATCCTTTCATGTTGTCAAACCCAAAAACCCTAAATCCTGAGAGTCTGAAGTCAAAATCGCTGCGTACAGCTATTGTTTTCGTTCATCCTCTGGCGTCAAGTATATGCCTACGGCAGGAAAACCGTACGTGCGTTTTGTTTCTTTTTTGAGCATTGCTCTTTGTCTTGGGGTTGGGGTGGCGTGGGGTGGGGGGGGCATGTTAACGTTCCTTGTACTTCGTACATGATATATTGCCATGTTGCTAAGATCTCTGGGATCTTTTACTACGTTACGTGTTGCT
>Ga0126342_10007515_pt1 | contig 19471 bp, 18 predicted proteins | sample Cyp1metagenome_FD_92528 | JGI IMG/M metagenome (GOLD analysis project Ga0126342, IMG submission 92528) | Coral microbial communities from Lord Howe Island, Old Settlement Bay, Australia - Cyphastrea 1 metagenome | ecosystem: Host-associated > Invertebrates > Cnidaria > Coral ... | reverse complement strand
TAACATGAGGATAATGGGAAATGTGGGAAAAATGGGGGAAAACAGAATTATAGAACAACAGCGCTCCGACAAGAATTATAGAACGACGAAAAAAGTTAGGAGTAAATTCAGATACGTTTTTTTCTACCGTCCGAGGAAAACAGAATTATAGAACAACAGGGTACGGTAAATAACCGTACCTTCGTACTCCTCAACTTCCGTTCTATAATTCCGGCACCGACAATATATATATATATTATATCTATATATCTAGCCACTAAGTACACAAGACTACACTATTGCTGGTTCGGACATTTTGCGGTTGTCTATCTTATCTTAGATGATGATCCCAATCGACCAATGTTTGTCACGGGAGGTGTACAAAAGGACAAACCACTATTTTTCCATAGTTGCGAATGGGGATGGGTCAGACCATATTTGTATGGGGATGAACATCCATTGACTTTTTTTTCACAGGCGTGCAGGGTTTTTACCCATAGCCATATGAAGAAAGATTAACATTCACACATTTCATCTCGTCAATAAACTTCAAACTAACACACATTGCTCATTTGTCATATCCCAACTTCTATCCCCATTGATGTCCTCCCCACAAATACTACGCACATACAAGAGGGAACCCGTATCACAATATAACACTATTTATATAATTTTATTTATATTTATTTATATATATATATATATACACATGAGTGTAAATATCCACCGCACCTCCAACAGATTCCAACACTTAGCCTAGTCATAGACCAACTTACCCATGATGAACTCATTAAGGTAAGTCCCCATTTGTCCCACATAAATCACCATCTATTTTCCTGGTTGAGCCAGTGAAACCCGTTGAATTCGGACAACGTCCCGTGGATTCTGTTGCCTCGTTCGTTGAGGTGGTGTACTTGGGCGCCTTCCCGGAAGTGGAGGCGGGCGATGTCCTGGAAGCCTCAGTCACACTGACGCAGAGTGAGGAGAACCCGCGGCAGTATCACATTTCCATCGAGACCTCATGAGATGTTTTCGCTTTTTAAATGACCAATCTGATCAGGTCCAGGTGAAAAAACTGTCGCACTGAAGAGTTTTGTTGAACTTCCTTGGTGAGGAAACATCGTCGAAGTAATATCCTGGAAATACTGTTCGGAATCTCTTTTGGGTGGTTAATTACTAGATAGGGATAGAACTACCATTTTGTAGGGGATGAATCACTAAAGATTACATTCAAGGACTACATACAATGGGCCCGGGGTTCAACTATCAAATATTGAACATGGGGATGTGATCGATGCAAAACCTTTGGATTCTTCAAACAATGGATGATATTTGAATATATTTGACAGATGGAATGCCAGAAATAATAGATAGAATGACATTGCGGAATAGAATGTCAGTTGGTTGGGATCACTCGACAAATGTTTTGTTCCCCACATCTTTGTGTGGTGACCACGGCGTCAACGGGGAACCAAGAGCGCCGTTCCCAGTTGACGCTGTGGTCGCCGCAGCTCTTTGCGTGGCAGGCGTGGCACTTGGTGACATCCACGCTGTCTCAAATATGACTTTGTCACACAATTTTGTCACGCACATCCACGCACAATCTTTCACATCTCTCTCTCTCTCTCTCTCTCTCTCCCTCTCTCTCGCATGTAACTTTATCGCACGCAACTTTGTCAAACACAACTTTCGCACACAACTTTTTCACACACCTCTCTCTCACACACAACTTTGTCACCCACAACTGTGACACACACAGCTTTGTCACACACAACTTTGTCACCCACAACTTTGTCACACACACAACATTGTCACACAATCTTTGTCACACACAACTCTTTCGCACACAGCATTTTCACACACATCTCTCTCGCACACAACTTTGTCACCCACAACTTTGTCACACACAATCTTTGACTTTGTCACACACCAGCAATCTTTCACGCACAGCTTTGTCACAATTAACTTTGTCATACACAACTCTTTCACACACACACAACTTTGTCACACACAATCTTTGTCACAGTCACACAACTCTTTTACTCACAATCTTTCACACACACACAACTCTTTCACTCACAACCTTTCACACATTTCACACACAACTCTTTTACACACAACTTTGTCACACACACAACTCTTCACATACAACTCTTAAAATGATCGACCCTCCACCATCTCCTTTGTCCTTTCTTCTTTCTCCGTGCCGCTTCAACCACTTTTTCTGATTATTGGATGAAGTTGACTTGTGAGGTTATCCGGTCCTTTAATTTACTGCTGCAAGGCGTTCAGAGTTTCAATGTTCATTCAAAAAATCAGTTGTTTCGGACGATTAAGATTTCTGTTTCCCTCACCTATGGCACATATCCTACTGCTAAAAGGCAAGGTGATGTACGAATACTTTATCTTGCGAGGTCTCGTGCGTGGGCAGAGAAAACTGCCATGAAAATAAGTTAGCTGGGAAGAACAACGGCTGGACTCCGCCGGTTAAAGATAATTGAAGTCATTCATGGATCAGAACGGGATTACCCTTTGGTAATTTAACAGTTTGCTATTGAAAATGGCCATAGAAATAGTTGATCTACCCATTAAAAGTGGTGATGTTCTATAGCTATGTTGGTTTACCAGAGGGCAGATGAGTTTTACCACTGGATCTCAGTCCTTCGTCGCGGAGCGGTTGAGAAAAAAAAAAATTGGACACCCAAGAAAAGGGCCCGGGCGGCGATCGAATTTCTGTCTTTCCTGGCCTCATTGCGGCATGCCCTCCGGTAAACTAACAGACATAAGTGACATAACTATGGAATCACCATCTTCAATGGGTAGCATGTAGCATCATTTATAATTAACTGGGTGCCATTTTTTCACCTTTTGATCTGTGGAAGATGCTGTTGCAGTTGGATTCCTGCGCTGGGTATAACTGGGCAATTTTCAATAGCCTCCGCCCAGTTCCGGACTCCATTCGAATCTCACCACCTTCGGTACGGCGGACCGTTCCGGGGGCCCAGAGCTGGGTACGTTTTTTTTTCTTCTGGCTGGACATCAAGATCAAAGGGCCGGAGAATCAAGAGTTTTTATTTTGTTTTCAATGATGTTAAGTTTGAACAATGTTGTTGTTCCGTTTTTTTGAATGAATTTTATATATATAATATAATATTGTAATTACAGGAGTACCATTGCATCATATTGTTGGTGCTTTCGACTCGTTGCAAAATCTCAGGCTTTGGATATCATCATCCCTTTCTAGGGACGGACATAATAGCACGCGCTTGTAATCAAACATGGTTTGTCAGAAAACCCGCGAATTCACAATCTTTAGATGTTGTTGGCACTGAGACCATCTGATCAGATAGTAACATATCACCAACCGTAGATGTTATAAGTTACACTATATAGATATTAATTTTTGCGTATACCACCATCTAATTGTTGATCATCTCAAACCGTTGTGTTATTTATCCATGTCCTTTTGGCCCATCACCAGAGGATAGCAGTGCATGCATGGCATCCATTGTACAATTGACCCGTGCCCAAATGGCTAGGGAAAATGATGCTGATTATCACATTTTTGGATACAATATTTTCACACAGAGTTACACTGGTTGGTGGTTTCAAACATTTGTATTTTCCATAATATATGGGATAATCCTTTCCATTGACTAATATTTTTCAAGATTGTCAAAACCACCAACCAGTATATTATGTCCCTTTTTTGTGGGGGTTGTTGAAGTGACCTTTGTGCCTTGGTTGAGTCAAGTGAAGTGCCCTGCAAATCCCAGGCATTCCTGGCAGATAATGGGCGAAGGTCAAGATTTATGACCCTGTTCAACGCTCATTTCGGTCATGTGTTTTTCATATCCTCAGTTATATCATGGTCATATCAGATTCTATCCCGAGTTACATCAGTTATATTGGTCGTATACCAGTTATATCCCCAGTTAGATCAGATGTATCAGGTATATCTATGTTGGGTGTAGAGTTCTGCGGTGTATCACCTGAAGCCCAGCCCGACGCGAATGCAGCGGAGGTTTTGCTACTCACAAGAAAGTTGTTGGAAGGGGAAGGCCCTGCACACTGCACGAGACTTGCTGAGACTTGCTGAGTCGATGATGGGGAGGGCATCTCAAGCAATCCAAGCATTGTAAAGATTTGTAAAGTCCCGGTCTTGCATGACTTATTGAGGTTGAATCAAAAAACGGACATTGTATTTATACATACATACATACATACATACAGACATACATGCATCCATGCATGCATGCATGCATGCATACATACATACATACATACATGCACACATACACACATACATACAGAACGGGCCTCATGGAGGAGTGATTTTTGCTTTAAACGGTCAAAAATACTGGTATTTACCGTGTTTTGTGACAAAAGTATGCTTAAAACCGTTATTTTGCGGCTTCCCCCATAGACACGGCGACGGCAGAAGAAAACCAGAGAATCGAGACGAGACATGTTGGAGCCTCAAAACGAGCGTGTTTTTTGCGATACTTCTTCAAATTTTCATGCTTTCTAGCTCCAAAATCTTTGTTTTCCTACGAGTTTTCATTTCTCATGAAGCTCAAAATTTTCTACCTCAAAATCGATGTTTCGTGCGAGGCATCCGTCCATTTCATCACATCTGCCCAGCGGGCTCGGCACCCGCCGCTTTAGCGAGCCTACTTTTCGACCCTCTCTGGAGCCACAGATCATTGGAAAAATCGTGTTTCGCGACTTTCCTACCTTTTCGTGCACCTGGATCTTCTTTCTTCTGAGACTTTCTCTCTTTTCATCTTCTTTCTTCTTCTCTTCTCTTCTCTGACTCTTCCCACCTCTGCTTTCATCTGTCCATATTGTCGGAAGTTTGACTTCTAAACTTCCTTCGATAATATAATATAATTTAATATAATATATAATATCATGTAATATATAATATAATATAATATATAATATAATATAATTAATAATATAATATAATATAATATATATAATAAAATATAATATATAATTTAATATAATATATAATATAGTATTAAATATAATATTTAATATTATGTGTATAGTATGTAATATAGTGTGTAGTATAATTATATATAATTTAATATACTATAATATTATTTAATTGAATATAATATATTATAATAAAACATGCATTATATTATATAACTGATTTTTAAAATATAGTATAACACAGTTAACATAGTATAATAAAATCTTAGTTAATATATGTATATATATATATACATACCTAAAATATATATATATATATATGTGTGTATTATTTACACATATATATATATATACATATATTGTATATTCACAGTGATTATTCTATTTACGATTTACCTGCGTGTACAACGGAATGCGTGTGTATCCACAGCTCATTGGAAGTTTCTCAGCTGCGAGAAGGTGAGCAAGCGGAAAACCTGCTGGGGAAAGCACCAAAAGTTAGGGTGTCCTGTAAATTTTCCGATCGCTTGAGGCTGAGCGTAGGTATGATCTGTATGGCTTGGTGGATCTTGGTGGATCATGTTTTTCCATGTCCAGCTGGCCTCTGTGGGCGGCGTTCAGGGATTCTCCCAATGGCCGGGAGTTCTATGCACACAGTCCCCTACAAAAATTGAAGTGGGAGGTGCGGTGGCGGGTTGGAAGCCCGCAATGGCCCAGTTTGGACACATGGGGTATGTGTCCACTGCCGGGACCCACAGACAGTACCTATTCCTTTGACTCTGCTAGTCAGTGAGAGTTTTGCTGTCAATGTTGGTAAATCATCACGCAGAATGGATAGGTAAATCATCGAATTAAAGTGCATCAAATGGACCATGGCCATGGCTTCCATAAATAAACGTTAGATTGCTAGATGGTAACCCCGATTGCAAAAACCATCCATTGGCAGCTAGATTTGTTCACCCACACTCGAGGCATATGATATGATGAGAAATCGGCAACCTGCGACCTGCTACAAAGTGGTGCCCCACGGTTACATACATATCTATCTATCTTTCTATCTATCTACCTGTCTATCTATCTATCTGTTTGTCTATCTATCTATCTATCTATCTTTCTATCTATCTCTCTATCTATCTATCTATCTATCCATCTATCTATCTATCTATCTATCCATCTATCTATCTATCTATCTATCCATCTATCTATCTATCTTTTTTTCTTTCTATCTACCTATCCATCTATCTATCTATCTATCTACCTATCTATCTATCTATCTATCTAATTTCATGGGCACCATTTTAGCTTCGAACCTGCCTGGCTAGGTCACCACAACATGACCACTCTTCTTTGTTGAGGTTTATACTAAAAACCATCGCAAAACGCTCCATATTAAATTGAAAATAATAATTTTCATCTATTATATATTGATTATATATCATTTGAATGTTTTTTTGATTATTCAGAACCATATTATATCATATATCTCTGTGGTCCCTTTTTGTCCCTTTTTGTTTGCCATGGAACCCATGGAAGCCTTCGCTGGCCGCGCAGATCGGAAAGGAATGCACCCAGGGATTCGGAGGTCGAAAGGCGTGGGAATGGCGGGAGGGATACAGAGATATTGATGGCAATGAGGAAACTCTGTATATCATTATAATGTCAACCCCGGATTAATAAACCATGGTTTGTTAATTAGGTTAATGAGGAGGGTATACCCCCAACAGTCATGATTTGATACTTAAATGGTACCTTCCCAAGGGGTTTATCAATCCAGGATTGACATTTTACATAATGTGGGTAAAACAATGTCATAAACCACCCATGACTGGGAATGGTAACCACACCACATATATGATGATTTGGGGGATGATTTATTATTGCTTTACCAACATTATATAATTATATAATTAATGGATATTAAGTGATATTAATGGGGTTTTCTGATAAATACGAAGTCATGGTCCATGGTCTAATTTGGATGATTTGTGGGTACCGCCATTATAGGAGACCTGCAAGTCACTGTACTTCTAAGGAACTTTCATAAATTTTAGTGTTTTCACGGGATAGTGTTTTGGCTACCGGGTGGTGCTGGACATGTGGCTTTCCAACCAAGGGCTTGAGGTTCTAGGATTCCAGGGTTTGTTGGTGGCCAAGTTGATAACATTCGTGGGGTGGAGGGGTGCCACTAGTCACCAATCGGTGTGGGGTGTTGTGGTTCGAGTTTTTAACTGAATTGACTATACACCCTAAAAGGAATTGCAATCATCCCATCCATTTTAGGCCTTCGTTCTCTCACACTATTCTATGCTTAGATAAATCATAGTGGAGCATGGGCCCCAAGGTAATTTTGTTTTTTTTCGCTACTTTGTTTTAGATACTATGAATAGTTTTGTAAACTGACAGATATCACGCAGTGGCTCGCCGCCAACGAAATCAGGATAGCTCGCTGCCCATGGAATCGGAATAGCTCGCCGCCCCAAGATTAAGGATGTCATTTCAAAATCTTCCATATTTCTTTTTAGAGATACAGTAGCGTTTTAAGGTTCAACCCGCCCATGTCCAACAAATAGCTAGCCGCTTTGGGGTTTCCATGTTGGGGGCTTGGGTGGAGAGCTCTTCTGGGAAGAGCTCGCCGCCTCCAGACTACAGATGGGGAGGTCCAAAATCTAGAAAAATATTGGCCCCACTAAAGGGAAAACCATTTCCAACTTGAGGAGTGGAGAGCCAAAAGCTATCCGGGGAAGTTTGCCTTCCAACTACAGCGTTCTGCAACTTCCATTGGATTAACACTTCGCTGTCACGTTCTTGTGTGAAGTGCATTTATAGCCTGAAAATTGTGAATTCTCATTGTCAATTGTCAATATTCAGAAAAATATTCGGCGATGAAGCTCGCACTCCAAACGGGTCACGCGCAATAATTCAAATCGCTGTTTCAAGATTCATTGAGCATGCATGTCTTTTAAGGGTGAAGAGAATGTGATAGCAAGACGCCCGCTGAATATGAGCATGTTTTTTTTTTGAGCGTGAAGATAGCGATGGTGATCCTGATGTTGATGCTGATAGTGACGATGGGGTTGGGGTGCAGAAAGGTTGGACTATGTTAGACTTTTTCAGATGACAATGGGGACAATGGAAAATATGATGACGTAGGTAGTGACTAGGTAGTTCCGGCAGAGCAGGCACCCGACAGCAGCAAAAGCTTAGAAAAAACGTGGTCAAGAAGCAGCAACAAAATGAAAACACGAAGGCATGAAAACACCTATATATATAAATAAATAAATATATATATACACGTATATTCCAAAGATGCAGGGGGTGGAGGCATGGTTTGGCAGCCATTCACCAACGAAGACACTGCCTTTGGTGATATGACGAAGAGACGCCTTTGTCACGTACCTGCCGTTTTAACTCCAGTTTTTTGCAGCATTTCAATTTGTCGAACGAGGCGACGACTACATAACCTTTCTAAATTTCTTATTGCAGTAAGTTATTTACTTGCTCAATCATCAGTGTGTGTCGGGCACAGTCTCACTGACTTGTGAGTGCCATTTGTTCGCTCTGTGGCATGCATTGCACCGGAGCCGGCCATTCCGGTGTAGAGTGCGAGTGGGGTACTGCAATATACTGCAATACCCTGAAGACGGGACTTGGTGCCGGGAATAGGGCTCCAGCCAGACATGTATGAATTACGATTAACGGAAAACGTCACAGACAGGAATACGTCACAACACGGAAACGGGCCATGCGGCCGGGAATCTATAATGAAAAGCAGCATAAGCAGCTTGATTTTGAACTTCGGCAGCTTGGCTTAACCCCCCCGTCCCCTGGTGCGATCCTGGATACGTGTAGCTGGGTGCACCTGTCCTTTTTCCTTCCCCGGTGGACATATGATAATTTTCGTGAAAGGAACGCTTCGACTGTACACTTCCTTACCAATAGTTCCAGGATGCATTTTGTCGCCTTTGTCACGTACCTGCCATTTCAACCCCAGCTTTTTGCAGCATTTCAATTTGTCGAACATGGCGACCGGCTAAGCCAAGAACCGGAATATGTTACTACATTTGAATATTTCGAACCAATTCTGAAATAATTGTCTAACATGTACCAACTTTGGAACCCTCTTGCAGAGTAAACTTTTTACTATTGCAGAGTAAACTATTTACTTACTCGATCATCAGTGTGTGTGCGTGTGTGCGTTTGTATTTGTATTTAGATGTATACATATTGTTGGAAAAAGGATGCCATGATACTTCCCACGCAATGCAACGGATACTCTTGCACCAGCATGGTGAAGGAATCGGCTTGGGGGGTTGGGCACTTGAATCCTTCACTAGGAGGAGTGTTCAACTAATTGGTAGAACATGGTAGAACATAAAATGTCTCAATGCCATTCACCATTTGGTAATTTGACAGGCTGTAGTTATGGAGGTTATGGATCATTTAGAGATGACTCATGATATCAAACGTGATGATTTTAATAGTTATGTCACCAGGGTATTTGCTAGACATTACCCTGACATGTTCTTCAACTTGTTGTCATTAGTTTCAAAAACGTGACCACGATGCCATGCTTGCGGCATGAACTGGAACTCGTTGGTTTCACTGGAGTTGACCACCTCACTGTTTGGTCCCCCAAAAACATTGAGAAAAAATCTGAACAGATGCCACATTCCAACCTGAGTGTTGCCACTGTTTATTTAGCAACACCTATACTATACTTTATTACCAGACACAAAATCAACAGGTGAACCCTTCAAAAACTACCAGAAAAAATCAACAGATGAACCCCTCAAAAAAAATCGCCTGGGTTTGCTTAAGTGTTTTTTTGACAAAAACATATGTTCCCAATGCGCCAGAACATCAATGACACGTCGGTGCCCGCCAAAGTTGGACCAGGTCCATGGGGGGCCAATTTTTTCACCACCCGAGGTGGTGCTTCAGCACCAAAAGATGGATTTAACCAATGGATCATATGGTGAACCACCAAAATGTGGATTATAAACGGATTCTAAAAAGTTTGGATCAAACAAACTGCCAATTTCAGCAACATAATTTTTGATTTTAAGCAATGAAGAATGATTTCGGGTGTGTTTGAACATAGAAGAGTACCCCAAGTATAGCTATTTTGCAGAATTCCGGAACCCAACTTTTGCAGTCAACCTTCAGCTGATACTTATATTAACTTAATATTTTGGCGCGGCAATGCAAAACATGTTTGCGTGTCTAAAGAAATTACCATGTTACACACATATCTGTATATATATATATTTATACACATGCATATGCACCACACACACACATATGCGTATATATAAATATATATATATATACATATACGTACTGAGTATCTATTTGGGTGAGGGGCTCAAAGGTTTCTTATCTTCGTGATTTGCCAAAAAAACACCGCGGCTGGGAGAGTGGCTGGGCCCTGTCAGGAAGTTATAACATCGTCGCCTCGGCAGTGACTCAGCTTGCCTTGACAGAACCCGCCATGGAAAATTCTATGGAAAATCCTGGGTACCATCAGGTCATCGAACATGGCTAGCTGGAATATTCATCATGGTTTAGTTAGATGATTTTCCCAGCTAGGAACCTCCATTTAGTTAGGGGATTTACAATTACCATGTTTAATTGCCAGAGGGCAAATCAATTATAAATGGGTCATGGTTTCCATAACTATCTTAAATTACCAAAGGGTACAGGGTACACATTGCGTATACTCTTCTAAAGCTTCTTTGAATGACTTGGCTACGGTGGATGAAGAATATGAACTTCAGGCATTCGCAGGGATGCCACAAAATGAGAGGATATTGGTACTACTATCTAGGCTAGTAATGTCTACTATGTGCTAGGTATATAAAAACGCACCCTGTCCCAGATCCTCAGTCGACCACCATGGGCAACTGGTTTGCTTACTGGTTGTGTGTTCGCTGTGCACCCCAGTTATAGAAGCTAAACAAACACAGCTATTATGTATGAAACAATACCCATGCAGTATGTACTGGGGATATTCCACATATTGTACATATAAACACACACATATATATATATATATATTTGTTTGAATATATGCATGGTACTTATGTATATATATATTTACATACATACAATACATACATACATACATATATATATATATTTAATACATATATACGCGTAACTGGGTTCTACTGATGGTTGTGAAGTTCCGCTAGCTGGGTGGGATGTAGCCGACCCGACTGTGGTGACCCGACTCGCCCTGGCCAAGTCGAAATCTCGATCTCCCTTGGATGGCCCTGAGTTTTGCAGAACCTCCCTGGGAAGGCCTGCGTCAAAGGGCGGAAACCCATGGGAAGTGGCATGAATTTTGCCTTTTGGCGACCTAATGAATTTTGCCTTTTGGCAGATATTTGATGAGTTCGACATGTTCAAAATATATGTTTATTGCTTCAAATTGTTTCAATAGATTCAATGCAGGGAATGTTTGTTTAGATTTATTTGGTGAATTCAACATGTCAAAGACACACAGATAGCTTCTCTGCATGTTTGTCAGGAGGAAAAGGATATGTTTGGATTTGGATCCTCATGGGAGATTTGGGGGTCAGAGAACAAAGGCACCACTGGCATTTCTGCAAGATGCCATTTACCAGGGCACCACTGGCACCACGGTTTCCCCAAATCATGGCCCATCATGGCTCTTCTATGAAGCATCATCATAGCTGTGCCAATCAAAAATGCTTATATAGTGTTGTGCATGGGTCAAATTTGGGTTCAAACAAATGGACGAGACACTAAAACTGACTAAACATGACATACATTTGAAAGTGTTATTGCCCTTTAAACAAACCAAAAACAGAAACACATAGTCAGCAGCCTTCACCCCAGCACTAGGTCCTGCGTCCCGGGTCCTGACAGCCCAGGAAGCTGCCGAGTACTTTGGTTCCTGTTGATATGTGTTCACCTGGTCCACACCACAGCTATGAGGTGCACGGTCCAAGTTCTCCAAGTTTTTTTTTTGTGGTGAAATTGTCGAAAAAATATGAAAAAATGTTTTTTGTCTACTGAGCCTACTCGGTGAAGAGGGTGAGGGAACCCTATTTTAAGAGGGCTAAGCCTATACTAATCCCCATTACAGCTCGGACATTGATTGTTTCATATAGTCTATAGTACGGAGCAAGTAGGATGAAACACGAATTATTTTCGGGGTTTTCCTTCATGGGCTGGGGTGGACAATCCCTTCTGGAACGTATGTTGGGTGGTTCGATGAGGCCTGAAACAATCAACGAACATATTTTTTTCTTAGCTGAAAGTTCCAGGCATCCAGGCATGCTATTTGAATAGCTGGCTGCCAGGTGCCAAAACGCAGTTTTCTCTGTGGTAAATCCAGGTCGTCAACTTGACCTGGCCCCCATCATTTGTGGGTCTTGGGGACAAAACCACCAATTGATCAGGTTCGAAAACCCTTAGACCACCACCGACCGCACTATGGAAAGCCTTGGGGCCCAGTGGAGAAGTTTGAGACGGGCCTTGTTCAAGGGTACTACCGGGGGTGCCCCTTAGTTCTAAGCTTGTTATTAACGGAAAATAACCATGTTTAATACTAAACAGTCCGTAAAAGGTCCATTTTCCATAGTTATGTTAAATCTCAGAGGGTATAAGTTGGCTTAAACACCACTATAATCCATTGACTAGTGAAATATAGGTTACTCAGATGTTGGTTGGTTGATACCTCCCGAAATTTCCAGACATCCCGGTGACAGTCCTGGTGACATATGCTCGTCCCTGACGAGCTGAATATGGGGCACAACTCGGCCAAAAATCATGGGAAAAGCCATGGGATTTAGGCACTGCCGCATTGCCACATTGCCATTTTTTTTGGATGTGAAGTGTCTGAAAATAGGTGGTGTCTCTTAAAATGACAATTTCATACAATTTCAGAATAATGATTTCTCAACCATCAAATTCGAGGTCATGAACTTTTTCAGGAACTTGCTCCGGAATTTTGAAGCATGTCCCATCAGGTCCCACGGTAGGGGTGGCATCTTTGGCCATGCGCCTTGGCTTAGGCCGTCTTTGGCATATGGATATCGCGCCCCATTTCCTGAGGATACGGATGGGCCCGGAAGCCACAATGCGACGGCCTGGTAAAGGATGAAACGAGAGAACGCCATAGATGAAAGTGAAGTCCACCGGTCAAATGAATATTACATATTATTGATGATTATTAAGGAGTATTATGGTGATATATTATTATTATTATTTATTAAAGACATGTTGTTTATATATGTATATATATATATATATTTATTTAATTAACTATTAAAATAATAGTAGTACAGTATTATATCCACATCTATAATAGTCTTATTATATATATATATTTATTTATCTTGTGGATAGATGGATAGTTGTCAATAAATCCATACAATCCCGGTATCTTTAGGTGAGTTTCTCATTGAATCACAAAGATGTGAAAACACGAATTCGCAGGACCAAACATCAATATATGATATACAGCTTTGAAAGAATATAACACATATAACGCCCTCTCCTTCTTACGTTCTTACTCTCAGCCGATTTTGTCCGCCATCAGCCTCATCCGTTAAAACCCCAGAACCGCCATGCAATGCAAGCGGCATCGCTGAAGTCACTTTCGACCTGAAGCCTCTGTAGACAGAGCAAAAACAATTTCTAGAGAGATCTAGAGAGTAAGTAGATTTAGAAAGATCTCACAAAGTAATTATTTTATACACGTTTGCACTCGTATATTGAGTTATATTGACTGTGACACACTAAAACCACACATAAAACTCAATATAAAACCATAACAATTTACCATGTTCCTAGTTTTTTTACAGTTCGCTTACCCAATAGTTGTGTCCTGGCCAGCTACAAAGCACCCTGGACTCCCTGGACAGAGAAAATGTACCATACCAATTTACCATAACCATCCATAACCAAACAAATTACCATACCCATAAACCATAACCATAACAATTCATAACCATACCAATAACCATATAACCATATAACCATAACCATCCATAACCAATATAAAACCATAACCAGATTTACCCATCAATTTGCCCAAACATCAGCCATGGCGGGCATGCATGCGGTGGCGCTGGGCAGCGGCATCGAGCCGCGGTGGAAGCTCGGCATAGCGACATAGCTCGGCCGGCTCGAAAAAACAAACATGGCAAGCCGGAAAATCCCCTATGGTTTCATATTGTTTAATAGGCAAATGATCTACAACATCTATGAAACATGGGGATTTCACCATGAAGCAATGGGGATAATGATGGGATTTAACATGATTTAAGGCAAATATGGTGATTTACCCATTCGGTAAGGCAAAGGAAAACGACTTATAAATGGAGGGATACCAGAAGGTTTTTAGTGGAACCTCGTTTTCATGTTGTGGTGATCTATTGAAAATATTTGAAAATGGTGATTTAACCTAACCATCAAGCCAGGCTAAAGTATGGTGTTTTTTCATGTAATTCAACTAACATAGCTATGGAAATTCTAGTGTTCAATACTAGGTGCATCATCTACAAATGGCACATTTTCCATAGCTATGTGGTAATTACCAGGAGGTAACAAGGCAAATATGGATATTTGATTTAACATGGTATTCAAACAATATTGCTTTTGATGTTTTTCTTCAACATTTGAACCATCCCCTCAAGTTCAGAAAATGGGCAAGAAATTGTGATTTTAGCCCAGTCTGACTTCTTGGAGAGGGCGATGGAGGGAGAGAGAGAGGGAGAGAGATTTAAGCAACCAAATTTGCAATTGATCCAGGGAAAACATGGATTTGGGGTGGGGTTTCACAATCCCCACCGTGGTCCCACCTGATATTTAAGAACAGCCTTTGGATCCAATTGGTGTGTCTAAATTAGGCCTTGCCGAATTTCGGTTTACAGTTGGGTTTGCTGCATCTTTTTACGTGGCCTTACCACGGTTGACTTTAAATGAACATGACATTTGGATGGGGGATGATGGCAGGGAATCAGGGTTCACAGTGAGTTCTTGAACACTGTGGGTGTTCTTGGCCATGCTGGAGTTGTATATCGGGTATATGATATGCGTTACATCTATAATGTCTATCCCCATCAATCACCATCAGCCCCATATTGTTGTTCTCTCTCTTTCTCCCTGTTTCATTTGTTCCCTCCCATACCATCTAGGGAAACATATCCTCATCGCCATCATCACTTACATCCAAGCAAAATCTCCCTTCCCATCCCATTACTCAAACCATCATCATCAACATCATCATCAACTCCTTGGTTTTCTCCCATCCCATCCAAAAAAGAATCAGATCCTCAACCCATTCCATCTCATCGAATCTCACATTTTATCTCGGGAAATACGCCTTAACTTCCGGAATAAAAATGAATCTTCATTGCTTTTTTATAGCCATACCATAAACCATGGAATTTAAGTGATGTGATTTCCACCAACTCTCGCGATCCTGCCATCCCCCATCCCCAGGAAACACGATGAAGTGGACGTGGGTCGCATGGAGAAGGGCGAGTCCATCGAGATCATTACCTGTGGTGAGGAGGTTTCCCAGGATCAACGTGAGATCCTTCAGGAGCGGCAGCTGATTAACAACCCCGTGCCCCGGTAGTGTTGGGTGGCGCTGATTGGGAAGACCTGCTGGTGGGAATGTTTGGGGAAAAAATAACTATGGAAACCGACAATTTGAGAAATCTAGATGTTCGGGGTGAAGAATGATGAACATCAATTTTCTGGCCAGAGTTGGAAGATTTTGGGAAGGTGGAAATAACATGAAAGAAGTGGGGGTGGACAGTGGATTTATTGGTGGTTTTAGGGTGATCTGGCTCTCATTCCCGTGGTTTGCGTTTGAATCCAGCGTTTGTGTGGGTTGAAGAGCGATGTTGGATCATGCAGAGGTGATAGCATATGAGTTTTGGGGTGTGCTTACGCATGTTTGTTTTGCAAAGTGATGCGAAACCCTCCAAGCATTGATGTCTGACTTTATGATAAATTATGTCTCATGACACCTACGCCTCATGACACGTTTGCTTTCATTATCTTCCCTTTCACAACAATAAACAACATTTGAAATACATATATATATATAATTCCCATATAATTCCCATATGATTCCAGTCAAATCCACATCCATTATCACCATTTATCACCATTTATCATCATGCTCCTCTCAAGTTTTCGCAAAAAAAATCGGTAAACGAGTTCCGAGGTGAAAATGTGTATGCGCTCCTGCGCAGACCAGATCAATGGAGTGGTGGACGACGCGGCGTCAACACCCAAGAAGTGCCGAAGCGAGTTTCGGAAGCTTCGGGGGGCGTTGAGATCTATGGATCAATGGATTGGTTCAGGGGAAAATTTGCAGGAAACCATGGAATTTCCCTATGAAACATATTGAAATTTTTCATGGTTTCCTGCAGATTTTCCCTTAGACCAATCCATTGATCTACGGATAAATATGGATAAAATGATATGTTGCATGTGGCATGATGGTCATAAGGGAGCTCCGACTCTGGATCTATTGGGTGGTGGAGATGTTCGATCCAATGAGATGGTGGGACTCTGGTAAACATACAAAAAGCTATTGAAAATGGCCATAGTAATAGTTGATTTACCCATACCCATAGGATCCATGTATGGTATAAATATATATATATACGCTCACATTTGGGGTATATTGATGGGATCCATGTTACCACATAAAGCAGCACCATGGATCCTATGGTGCTAGATATCAGTAGTGATTGGTGATACTCAACAACTATAGTAATTAATTAGCCATCAAATAATTCGTGATTAGGGAGATCCAAATTACCATTTGAGAAGCGGATATGACTCCCTAATTAATCAACCAGGCTTGATGAATCCGGGGTTATCCAAGGCTTGCCTCGTCCTAAGAGCTCCATAGAACTGACAGGGCCACCACTTGCCACCGAGAAATGTCCATTTCGCCGTTCAATCTCTTGTTTTGGCGTATGGTCAATGGGAAGTTCAGGACCCTAAGATGGAGCTACTGTACCACATAAAGCCATATTGCAGGGGCATTGATATGGGTTTCAATGGGTTTCAAAATATTTTCTTGCTGTCCATACCTGGCATGATAATCCCCAATGACCAATGCTTTTGAATTTTGAGGGATGAGTTGAAGGCATTCAGCACCCATAAGAAAATTCCACGGCAACAAATGCGGCATGTATCAAACTGGCAATACATACTACTGTATGTTTTTAAGCCTCTTTGTCCACATATAAATAATACTGTATATATATAAGCATATGTCCATAATATATAAATACTGGTACGATAATATACATACACACCGTATTTTAGAACGCCCCAAAGACCCCTGAAGCCACATATATATATACATACAATATATGGTGTATATATATATACACTATACTATAAATAGTATACAATATACATATATATATATACATATATATATACATATGTATACATACAATATATGGTGTGTATATTTATATATATATACACTATACTATAATTAGTATACAATATACATATATATATATATATGCATTTTGTTTTTGTTTTACAATATTATATATATAGTTATATATATGCAGTATATATATATGCAGTATAGATATATATATATGCAGTATATATATATATGCAGTATATATATGCAGTATATATATATACGTTTGTGTATGTGTGTTTGTTTTGATGCATGTGCATGTGATTTGCCACAGCGTGGGTGCGTGGACACAAAGAATGTAGATGTGAAGAGGGTGGCCGTTCCATTACATAATTATACTTCAAAATGTTGCTTTGCCGCAGGCTACTCATGGATTTGTCAATGTTGTCCTTTCATTTGCCATGCGTCACCGCCCAGTTTTTTGAGGTCAAAACGACCTCGGAATGAAATGACCATGTACCAGAAAGTGGCCAAGATTGTCGCTTGTCGCAAGTTGTCACCGCTTGTCCTGGATGCTTGGTGTTTGGTGGTGTTTGGTGGTTGACCTCAGCCTGAAAACCATTTGAAACCAGCACCCGGAGTTTAGCCCCTTGCATAAATCCGGTCTGCAGAGATCTTGGGTACAACTCCCACAAGCCCAGAGCCGTTTTCAAATACATGTGAAGAATTGAAACTTAACGTCCAATAAATGAACCCCAAAAAGATCGTCTAATGATGTTTAACGAACCTCCCAACATAGCTAGTTTCTTCAATGTGCTAAACCCTAAACCCTCAACCTCCAATTCAGCAGGGGGGTAGATACATCTAAATACCAACCATTTCTGGTGATCTTGGCAAATTTCATGGATTTTATATATTTCTTGTCCTTGCCACCTAAACTCCACGGAGAAGCTCCAGGTCACCGTCCTGGAATGGCTGCCGCAGATGACCTGCCACAAGCTCCGCGCCGACCTGGTGGCCGGGCTGACGGTGGGGGTCATGGTCATCCCCCAGAGCATGTCCTACGGCGCCATCGCCGGGTGCCTGGGCCGCCTGGGCCGGGGCGACGGTGAGAGACCAAGGCATTTCAGGTGTGAAGACTGTTTCGGAACAATTCACACTCAGGATATCTCAGGATAGGACATGGAGGTGCCGATGCACGGAAGCAGAGAAATAGGTTGAGATAGGTGCATCAATGTTTTGGAGGGTCAGACTTCCAAATGTTTGTTTCAAAACCACTATGACACCTTGGTACAGCAGGCCTCCGACCATCAACAAAAAAAATCCTCCCAAGAATCAACCATCACCAAAACGTAGCCCAAGAAGCTCCACCTTTCACCACCAAAACGATACCTTGACCCCCTTTGATCCCAGAACTGCCCACCCAGGTTGCCGTACATCAACGGCATGTACTCCGCCTGCGTCCCCACGTTGATCTACGCCTTGTTCGGGCAGAGCCGGCAGCTGGCCGTGGGCCCCGTGGCCATGGTCTCCCTCCTGGTGGAGGCCGGGCTCAATGGACAGCTGGGCCCGGAGTGCACGGTGGAGGACAAGCCGCAGTACGAGGCGGGGATCAAAATGGATGGGGCCCGGGGTGGGGGATGGGATAGGTGGGCCATATCTGAATTTCTGGAGATGTGCAATGTTGTGGATTGGTAATATGACAGTGGATAGTCAGTGGATAATCAGTGGATATAGTGATTCTGATTGGATAGTGGGGATGGGGGATAGGGGGGCATGTGGTGGGTGAAATCAGCATCAAGTTATAAGGAGATAATAGAACATGTGCGTGTTCTTGATTGATTTGCCTTTGCTCGCACACATCCAATGTTGTGCTTGTTATTCCCGCCGGACCGGAAGCCGTTCCCATAAAACGCACGTTTTTAAAAAAAAATGTGATTTTACCACAGTGCCGTGCTGATTTGATGATTGGAAATCCTGGAAAAACTTGGGGCGCGTTTTTTGGCTTTTCAGCGTCATCGCTGCAACACATGCACTGTTATCAGCTGGCAGTCAGCATTCTTGTGAATGCATCTCCATTGCCAAGCTCTAGCATACACCATCAAGAGGTCACTTTTGGCACTCAAGTTGCTGGGAATTGACTTTTTCATCAGATTCCAC
>Ga0126342_10007514_pt1 | contig 19472 bp, 22 predicted proteins | sample Cyp1metagenome_FD_92528 | JGI IMG/M metagenome (GOLD analysis project Ga0126342, IMG submission 92528) | Coral microbial communities from Lord Howe Island, Old Settlement Bay, Australia - Cyphastrea 1 metagenome | ecosystem: Host-associated > Invertebrates > Cnidaria > Coral ... | reverse complement strand
TAAACTAACATAACTATGGAAAATAATAAATTTTAATGGGAAAATCCACTATAAATAGCCATTTTCAATAGCTATGTTAAATTACCAGAGGGTACACATATTTGGGACCATTTTGGGATTGTTTAATCTTGAGGACCTTGCGACACATTTACATCGCCCAAGTTGTTAGGGTATGAGCCCCCGAGGCCCCAGTGTTCCACCCACTTGGAGGCCAAAGACCCCGAGAAAGGCATTTTCACTCGGGAAGCCTTGGAAGAAATTAGGCACGGGGGCCCCAAACATGGTCACTTCCGGGGCGGGTGAAGATTGATTTTCGAAACATTGGGGCGGGTTGGAGGGCATTTGTTGATCGCAATGGATACCCTGAACTCAACCAATCAAATGGTGCAGGGCAGGCCAAAAACAATCTGTGATGGAGTCAGTCAGTTTGATTTGATATATAATCGCTTAGGCGGGTATGTGAGGAAAACTTGGGGTCTTGCTTTACTCTTTACAACGAAGGATATATACCCAGACGTTTTGGCGCAGGACTTTTGTCTACATAATATAGGGACCAAAAATTTGTTACTGCATCCCTTTTTGGTATCCCCCAGCAGATAATGAAGCATTTTCTTGGGGCCACTAGGAATTTTATGACCCTGGTGCAAGAGTAGTCCATGGCCCACCGTTCAGATGGGTCTCGATTCAGTATTGGCGATCGCATCTACACACTCATAGATTCATGGCTGCAATGTCCATTAGTCTTGATAATACGCTCATGATTTCTGTCGCTAAAACCTACTTGTTGTGTAGACCCAACAAGTTTCGTTGGCAAATCCCAATTTCTTCGCGGTTTCCATCCCAATGTGGTTGTTAAACACACCTCCACTCTCTTTGACCAGCTTAAAGGAAGCTGCTCCGCACCTTACGTTCCCAGATATAACTGGACACCTTCTCGGACCGTCTCAGCCAGGGACTTTGAGCGGCGCATCCACGACTTTCCCCGCTACACGGAGTTTTGCCGGAAGAAGTTTAATCCTGAGATCTGCGATCCAAGCTATTCTGCTTCGTGGCTGATTTAGAGTTGGGAGTTGGGGGATTATGTTGGGGAGTCTATGTATATATATATATATGTTGGGATCTTGGGGATCCCCATGGATCCCATATGGGGGTGTCCCAAAGTTGGGCCAAAGCTATGAGATGTCTTGGGAAATACGGACTCGCAGTTTATGAGGAGCTAAGATGAAAACATATCCGAATCCAATGGTCTATCATCATTTTTCCCAGAAAAATGGCATGGGGTCTATCCAAGGACAGGTGAGCACAAGACTCGTGAACACATCGCCTTTATCATACTATACTTTCGTAGAGCAAGCCTGTGGTTTCCAATTTCTGGGACACAAGGATCACAAACTCTTCATAGAAGTGGTTCAACGAAACAGTGAAACTTTTTTTAAGCCATATCTTAGCTGGCAAGAATGGTAAAACCGCCTGGTTTCCTCAGGAGTTCCCTTGAATGAATCCATCATAATCGATTCACGGCCCACTGGAGCTGGTTCTCAGCCAGGTCACGAACATCTTCTTTTCAGTTCCCAATGCCACAGAGATCACAGGAGCTGATATGAAGGTGCCACGAAGGGGCGTGGCGAGCGACTGCGACACATGTGATTAAACTATGTATAATATAGGTATAATATATATATATATATACATGATATGTATACATATGGCACTGGTTTGTATTTTTTGTGGAAGTTCATTGGAGGGGTACATAACGTTTCAAACTTGGAGAATTTGGGTTTGAAACATAATAATTATCCTAAGTTTGAACTGCCCAAAAGCGCTAGACATTTGTGGAGAGTTTTCCCGGCTGTTGAACGGCCAGGTGATCTATGATGGATCTGGATCGCTTGCTGACATCGATGATGTCCTTGAAGGATTTTTGAGAGATCCTTTGCGGACTTACTTCTAGTTAGACTGCGTGGTCGAATGGTGATACAATGGTATTTGATGGCGTCATTTTTGACCAGAGTGGGGGGGAATAAGAATCCAGCCACAAATTCTGTTTTGTGCCAGTTATTTAAGGTCAGCCATACGACTTGGGGGTATAGCCTTAAGATAAGGTGGTGCCACACATCTGGTCGATTCCTGCTACTTGACTATCCATTTTTTGCTGCAAACAACAGCCGAAAGCGCCTTTTGGTGAAAAACCTGTCATCAAAGGCTTGCAACAACCCTTACCAGAACATGCCTGTAGTGGCCTTGGGCAACGCCGTGAAAGTTCCTGTTTCAATTGGTCATCGACCCAAAAGTCATCGACTCAAAGTTTCTGTTACCCAAAATTCCACCCTGGGATTTTACCACATGAGCTATGGTCAATACTCATGGTTAATAACCATTCATAGGGGCTAGTCATCCAATGGTTCATAGGGATTTATAATAACCATTATAAGGATCTTTATTATGGATGGGATGACCATCAACCATATAGTGAGTATTGACCATGGCTCACATGAGTTTTTCATTTTCAGTAAGAACAACTAACACTGTGCTGTTCTCGAACAGCCGAGGATGGACTGGATTGGTGGGTCGACAAGGACTTTGGGCCACAAAATCTGAAGAGTGACCTGATAGCAGAGGGAGATGTTTCCATAGCCAAAGCATGTAGCGCTTAGCTTGTGAAGACAGTTGTGGCTTTGCCCATCATAGGGTATACCATGCATCAGCTGAGAAGAAAACAGGTGGATCAACTCACAACAAAACTCAAGTATTCCTTTGTTTAACATATGTACCCTTGTCTCTGAACATTGATTTGCTTGCCTGATATTTAGAAATAGTCATATAGTCTTTGTCCCAAAAGGCCAAAAGGTTAGAGGTCTCGTCCAGTCACCCCGGCGCTTCCTTTTGCCTCTGAGATTATGATTTCCAGGTCAATACACAAGAGCAACCTTTTTCGGTGGCCTGCCCCTCGCTGGCTACCCAGATTTGGTCACCAGGCCCGGGGTGGCAAACTTCCAAGGAATTTCTGGGGGGCTCAGAAACTGCCAGTGTGGAGAGGGTTTCAAATTTCGCAAATTGGGATCCTGTAAGTTTCTGCATGTTTTTTTTTTGGTGGTTTAGACTAGACATGAAATGACATGGTTTCTGCACCTATCGGACACCCTTACAGTTTTTGTGGGGTTCCACACTGGCAAAAGTCGGGTTTTTCCCAGGCTAGAGGAGCAGAGACAAAAGTCTGGGAACTTTTTGAAGGATCTCTGGAGGGATCTCTTGCGTCGAGCCCCAGCTGCAGATGAGACTTGCGCAGAGGTCGATTTTTTTTTTGCTAGTGGACCAGCAGGTCAGCAGGTCATTTTTTAGCAACCCATCTCATTTCACGGTTTTTGAACCATGCCTGTTTACAACTGTTGGGTTTTTGGGTGGATTGGTTGGTAATTTGAATTTGCGACCCAGGAACAGAGATCACTGGAAAGGATCGGCTGAACTACGAGCATGTGATTTTCTCTTGGCACGAGAGTGCGCATCCTCAGTTGTTACGGATCTTAGCTTCATTGCAGAAAAACTACAGATCTTGTCTTTGTTCCATTGATCCAGTCATGCCGAAGTGACCAAGGTCGCTATGTCTACAACCACGAAGTGAACTACTACCTGATCAATGATTGCTGGTGCCTAGTTGGGCAAGATCCGATTGGTTTTCCAGGGAAGATCTTCAGGACAAGTCCCTATTTTTCATGGGAAACCACAAGTTGTTTCCTGTAGAGTTTCCCCTCAAACCAACCCAGTGATTAAAATGTATGAGTCATGGGTACGTTTCTATGATCGCTTTGCCAGATGGCTTTGTTTGAAAATGGGATTACTCACAAACTGGCCGGTTAAACACCTATTAACATTTCCCATGTATATACTAGTGGTTAATACCCATAATTGTTGGTTTACATCCCATTGTATCATAATAATAATAAATAACAACAATAATAATAAATACCCCAGACACACTGAGTTTAATCTTTTGTACCTTGATTTTTCATTTTCAGGGCTTTTCATCGTTTCACTTTTTTATTGCTCATACCTTGGCCCTCCAGGTTTTTAAACTAGGTGTTTGGGGTGAAAACCTGGTGCTGCACCCTAAGTTGAACGCCCAACGGGGATATAATAACAACAATATTAATAATAAATAAATAATTTAAATAATAATAATAATAATAATACTGTAATAATAATATGCTTACTGAATCCCCATTAATCCCATTGCATCCCCATGTCTTAGCTCGCCGTTTTCTTGCTTCACTGGGAGTTCTGCTGAGGTTTTGCGCAGGGACCATCATTTTGGTCACTAGCCTGGCAACTCGACTCGAGTTGTGAAGGGGGATGCCACCAAGAGCGGGGAGATATGGGTACCATTGAATTCAATAAAATGCGGGAGCTAACCATCAACATATGGGATTTAACCAACTTAACAAACATAGAAAAACTATTCCAGAATCTCATAGATGATCATTGTGTCATTGTTTTTGTATGAAACCAACTTCTGTCTCCATTAGGGCCATTTGGGGGTTGCTAGTTAACCCATACAAGCCTTGTGGATATCGCGAAGAATCACTGGACGACGGGTCTCCACAGCGCTGCGAGACACACACACACATAGTGGTGCAGTCTTCCTGCGTTTTATGCGTGGTAACATGACTTCACAATCAACACTGGTGTAATGGGGATTTAACCATCAAACATGGTGAGCTTGAGATACAGTCACTGGGTCGATCCGAAGAATTGCTTCCGAAATTAAAACACCGAGGCCTGCTGTATATCTTCACCCAACTCGAAACACCAAGTCTCGGAAGCAGCACCTCCTGGCTCTCCGAGGTTCTTCTTCGCACGCAGAACCTCTTCACCACGCTCTGCGGAGTGCTGGGTGTCGTTTTGGCGTTTACATCCACCTATTACTTTCACATTGCAGTGATGGGCTACCAGAGGCCGAAAAAAAAGGGGTCAACTCGGTGAACTTTGCTTCCAGTTGGCGTCCATGGTAAAAAAATGGTGCCATGATCCCCCATTTCAATTTTTATAGCTAGGATTGCCAAATGCACAGCATTGGTTCCAATGAGTCAACCGTTGGCAAAAACTCAGTGGGGAAATGATGATCAACCGTTGGGGAAATCTTGCGGCACAGTGGATTGGTGAGGTCGCACAAGGAATAGACCTCCAACGCCAAAGAAAACCCATGCTCAAATTAAATACCCCTAAAATTGGATGGTCAATAGAACTCAATGACCAGTCCATCAAATCTGCGGTGAGAGTCGCCTTTATCAGACTCGTTTGAAACAGGTTGACGGTCATGGATCTGGTCTCCATTTTCCTCATCATTGCCATCGCAGCGGACGACATCCTCCTGCTGTACAACACCTACCAGTTGGCCCCTGCGATGCTGGTGGTGGATGATGGATCTCAGCTGTCGCCGGCGGAGAAAATGAGGCAGGCCCTTAGTTGAAGCCATTCTAAAACAGCACTTCAAGCAGGTGTGCCCCCTAGAAAGCTAAGTTGGTTTATAACTCCAATTACTATGGGATATAGATGGATATATGATATGATATGATATGATATGATATGATATATATATATATATATTTATAGTTAATGGTTAATGGCGTTTATAATTAATAAACAAACTTATATAACTGGGGGTTCCCACCCTGAAGGGCTTATGTAGCACTCATTCCATCAGGTTCAAACTGGTAGTTGATGGGTAATTTTTGACGATGAGACTCCATACTACCAATCATGGACTTGCAACACACCAGCCATCGCCGTGGCACCTGAAAAGGCTTCAAACATATAGTTTTAAGGGACAATGTCCCAACTTATTGAGGTTACCAGCATGGTTAAAAGAAGCCATACACATTGATGTGGTATGCCCAGTAATACACCATCCCCCAAAATCACCAGAAATGGGTAGTACAAACCATCCTCAAATGGTAGGTTTATATAGTATTGAATTGCCCACAGTATGCCATTTCTGCAGCACCAAGAGTGGCCAGGTGGGCATATCGGAAGGCTTCCCTGGCCATGTTGGTCACATCTGCGACCACCTGTGGATCCTTCTATGCCAACCTGCTGTCCATCGTCAGTGTGGTACGAGGCTTCGGCTTTTTCATGGGAACCCTAGTGCTCTGGAACTTTGTGAATGTGGCTTGGGCTGGAACCAAAGGGACGGGTCACTACTAAGTCATGGGGGATCTCCAAGTCACCATAGGTTTCACCAAGTCATGGTCATCCATGACTTGGATGATTTGGGGCTACCCCATTTTAGGAAACCGCCAAATGTCAACCCTGGATTTTTATTCACCCATAGGCTGATTAATTGGGGGGTTACCCCAAACAGAATCAATGATGAATTGCTATCAAGATTAGTACCACCCTATAAATAATAGCAATTAATCATCATAAATTGATTACTATTAGTTGGTATCACTCTATTAAAGGAATTAATATTCCCCTATTAATGATGAATTAATAAACAGGGGAGTTATTCATCCGGGATTGACATTAGATGGAGATCCCCTGGAGCGACTGGGTGATGGGATTTTTTCTCGATGAATATCCACTAGCAAATATGGTATGCTGGAGAATCACCCGGATTTTTGGATCTTGAAACTTGTGATTTGCCAGACTTTCTGAGTCGCGGAATCAGAAAACAGGGCCAGACTTTCTGGGGCCCTAGCGCTTTTTTTTTTGTGTCAACCACAGGGTCAATAAACCCGCAATTGATTAATTCTGGAGCATCGCGCACCGGCAATGTCCGTTGCGGACGGCAGGGGTCGGCCGGCATGGGGCAAGGCGCCGTTCGGAATTGGAATTATCACGAAGAATGATGATCTATCATAATTTTGAGACCCCTTTATCATGAATTACGTATCATTAATTGTCATGAATTTCATGTCCATAGTCTACTATATCTGGTTGGTGGTTTGGAACATGAATTTTATTTTTCCATATATTGGGAATGTCATCATCCCAACTGACGAACTCATATTTTTCAGGGGGTAGGGCTCAACCACCAATTAGGTATTGGTTAAAATAAGCTGAGGCTTCCAAATCTCTCGGCATTTCACCCAGGTCTTGACCATATTTGCTGCCTCCCTCCTGGTCAGTGAGATCTATCTAGCCCCATTGCTGCGATGTTGGCGCAAAAACGACCCAGGCACCGGGAAGACTTGGAGCTTTTTGCTGATGTTTCACTCTTGGGTTTGCGTTGGAGATGTCTACCAAATGGGTATGGATCAATACCCATTAATACCATTTTTAGGGGGATGAACATCCATTTACCAGCTATTTTGATGTTCACCAGGGGTACAAGGTTTTGACACACTGCCAAATTCTGGTTCATGCAAAAGCCACCTGAAAAGCCACCTGAAAACCCACCTGAAAACCATTTGCTAAAACCCATCAATCATATGTAATAGTTGAAATTGGTTAACATACTCCTAATTTTGTGATGGTTGTTACCACTCATTTATAGTAAAAGTGGAGATGGTTAATTTTTTGGTAAACGCCAACTTGCAGCAGCAAAATCACCAAAATACCTCGCACAACCACAAGTTCAGCCATATGCACATCCCAAAAAATCACTCCCTCACATGATCTCACCTATGCCTCCTTCGGGCTGCATCTCATTTAGGAAGTGGTTGTTAACCCATCAATCTAGATGAGGATAGCAATCTTTAACTGGATCATCGTATGGTTATTACTCACTTACGATGCTTGGACTGCGCATGAAATTGGGTTTGTTGTGGACTCTAAACGCAAATCAGTATGTCGCGGGCTGGAAAAACATTTTGTTTTCATGGTTCATCTCATTTGTTGCCTCAAGATCCCGTTAATCAGTGGTTAATTTTCCATTGTTGACAATATTCTTTGCTAATCAAGCGTGCTTTGCTGGAAAACCCACTATTTAATTCGATGATCTTCCCAACTATATTCCATTAATATAAACCTCCGTAAAAAAAGAGGATGTTTCCATGGTTGATGATGGAATCCCCAATTTTGGCTGGAGAAAATCTGCTGTTTTTTCCGTTTGGAGGTCCCTGCTGTGTGCAGCCTGACTGTGTGTCACCGGCGGCAACTTCCAGACGACGAAGCGGTGAGCTCTCGGCCGCGTCGACGCAGCGCGTTTCGCAGGCCGTCAAAAATGGTTTCTCCACAGATTGTATGCCTCCAGAATGGCAGTTTTTAACTGATAGATGGTGAAATATATATATATATATAATAATAATCATAAAACAACAATAATAATGAACATAATAATAATAATAGTAATAATAATAATAATAAATAGTAAATAATAAATAATAATAGTAATAATAATAATGATAATAATAATAATAATCATAATAAAATAAATGATAATAATAATAATAATAATAATAATAGTAATAATAATAGTAATAATAATAATGATAATAATAATAATAGTAATACTAATAATAATAGTAATAATAATAATAGATATATATATATAAGTGAGTCTTCTATGCCCCTATCTATATATGTCCCTTGAAATGTATACTGTAATATATGATATAATATATGTCCAGTTGATATGCCACCGAAAATGATGATCAACCATGAGATCTTTTTTTTTTCCCCATCATTTTCGGCGTCCACCTTCTTGGGAACCGAACTGCTTCATGTCAGGTTGGGCCAAGTGTTGGGCCATTTTTTTGGGGCCCGGAGGAATGAACCGTGCAGAACAATGGGGATTCAATGGTATTCTACTGGGGGTATACTGGGGTGGCTGAGAGGACAGATTCATCTCTGCTGATGAAGTCAAAACCATTCGAAACTTTACAGAACTGTTTCGAACCTTCGCAGGACCCCAGCTCCATCTTTGCTTTGGATGCTCACATTGGCGAGCTGGGCTGTATTGAACGGCAGATGGACACCAAAATCAGACCTTGCTTGGCGGGAAACTGAGCTGACTTGGTGAGTGGAAATGGCAACATCAGAGTACCCTAAAGGTGGAATTCAAGGTCATAAATGTGACAGCCATGGTTTCAGTTCCTTGATATGTTTGCTATCTTAGGATCGATGTCTATTGCCATGGTTGCCCATTCCTCAATGTGAGTTAAGGTGACATGCCGCTGGCCCTTGCTGGTTGCATCTCTTGGTCTCAGTGGCCTTTTCATCTTCCTGGCATACACTGGCTTTCGCGTGGCATCAGGTGGGAGTGGGTCAGACAGAAGTGGCTGAAGAAGTGCTGAACAATTCACTTTCTTGAGGCAATCTATTAGGGTCAAAAGATTGTGTTTGAGTTTTCATCTCCTGGAAAGTTACCAAAGATGATCATCCATCCAAAAAAACATACTGTTCCAGTGTTCCAGTGTCAAACTTCATACGCACCAATTGGTGCGCTCTGCTCCCAGTTCCATCGATTGTCCCAGTTCCATCGCCTCCGGGGGGGTCTCACTGTGCAGGTGAAATCGTGGTCTTTGAAAGCGACCTGAATTTGGGTCGAATGAAAATGCGTCTCGGAACGATGATCAATTCATAGAATTGGATGATGGGACAATTTACAGGAAAGCCCTATATTTGATGGTAAAAACCATGGTTTCCTGTAGATTTTCCCTTAAACCAATCCATTGATCAATGCGTCTCGAGATCTGTTGATGGTGAAATATCACAGATGGTGATGGTGATAATAAAAAAGAAGGATATGGTTGATATCTATATGGTTCCCATGACTATGGTTATGGCTGGTTTATGGCAATGATAACGAACTATAATTAGCGTCTGGTAATCAAGCGTGGCTGCAGAATCCCTATGAAACATGGAGGTTTAGTTCGCGAAAATCATCGAACTAAAAGGAGATGTTTCCATTGGCATGCCAGCGATTACAAGAGGACATGGGGATTGAACCAAAAACAAGATGAACATAGCCATGGGATTTCGATGGCCCATAGACATAGATGATTTTCTTATTAAAACCTCAATAAATAGATGATTTTTTTTATTAAAACCTCAATTTATAAGGGATTTTCCATGGCCATGTTAAATAACCAGACGTTAACATCTAGTCCATTCTGCGAACACTTATCAGCCAGTCACTGCTTATTTGACTTCAGTTGTGGCTTTTTCTGGGAACGTATGCTTCGGTCTCTTGTCCACAGATGTCGTCATGCAGCCAATATCTATTTGTCTGTCTGTCTATCTATCTGTCTGTCTATCTGTTTACCTACCTGTGTATATTATCTATGTGTTCATTCTTTATAATGTACCTGTACATACTATGTATAATCTATGTATATATATATATTGTAAACATGTTGTAATTATACAGCACATATTTTTTGTATCAAACGTGTCTAAAGAGTATACACAGATATTGTGTTTCTAGATATGTACACATGTAACGCGTATAAACGTGATATAATGTGATTTCAGTCACTTTGATGAATGTCAGAGCAATCTCCCAGCCCTGCGAAAAAACCTGAGGCTAATAACAGAGGTATTCCCTTCCTACACCAGCAGTGACCTGAACAACAACTTGGCAGCTCGGTTAGATCAGAAACTCTCCGAGCGTCCGGTGGGGATCCGGTGGGGCCCTTGGAGCGGCAGCTCGGTTTTTTTAGGTCTGGATGTGGGTCAAAATGGAAGACCGTTAAGGGGACCACAGATGTGAATGTCTAGTTTAGTAGAAACACCATCCATAATTTTGGGGTACCTAATTTTGACCCATACCCATTTCTCCGTATATATACAAATTAAATAATGGTAGTATTATATATCTATATATACAGATAAACCACTATTTATATATCTATCAACCACTATTTATCTGTATGAAGCCCTCTTTGATTAATATACATCTGGGCGATCCTGAACTTAGAAGAACTGGCAGATTTATGCAAAACTTGCTGACTTCTAAGTTCAATCTCGATGTTTTTGCTGGTCCGAAAACTGGATTTTTTCCTGGTTCAGTTCGTTCAGTTCACCCTCTTCTGCGGTTTATTCATGTTGATTCTACATCTCCATTTGAATTTGTTTCTTCTCCCACCTCCCGTTTCCGATTCACCAGGTGATTGTCAATCCCGTGTGGCCCACCACTTTGCCAAGCTGTCCCAGGCAAGCAAAGTGAGAGGATGAACATCTTTGGGTTGTTGAAATGCACAAACTATGGTAGTTGTTTGGGTTTATATATATATTATATATAAATAAATATATGATATATATACATAATATATATATAATATATGCATATATATATAATAGATAGATAGATAGATAGATAGATGGATGGATGGATGGATGGATGGATGGATGGATGGATGGATGGATGGATGGATGGATGGATGGATGGATGGATAGATAGATAGATAGATAGATAGATATAATACAATATAATATATAATATATAATATATAATATATAATATATAACATATAATATATAATATTTAATATATAATATTTAATATGTAATATATAATATATATCATATAATATATAATATATAATATATAATATATAATATATAATATATAATATATTATATATATATATTGTCTATATGTCTATGGGGGTTTGTAGCTTACATCTATGGGTTTATATCATTCTATATCTATGATTCTTATTGCATCACATTCTACTTTTACCCCTGAAAGTACCCGAGCAGTGTTTAAAAAGGTTGTTGCTTGATGATTACAGGAGGGTTTACGGTCCAATATTCTCTTAATCCGTTCTGGGAATACCACAATGGGGAGCCCCAGGTCGTTAGCCAAACTGGTAAGCATAACTAGCCTCACGATTGGGTTTATGCTAGATATACCGGTATATGAGTAAAGGATGCTAAGGAGGTTATAAACCAATCAGCAAAACTGGGAAGCACCACTTGCATGATTTCAAGCCGTCTTTTTTTCACCATTTACAAAGACATGGGATATACTTTGTTGAGGTGCCACCTTCAACTGCTTGCAGGTTGGGAGACAACAGCACCTGGTGTTCTGGCAACGAGACTGCAAAAAGTGACCAGTTGGATTTGCCTGATAATCTGTGGGAAAAGGCACATTTGATGGTTTGTCATCATTTTCAATCACTACATAATATGTCTAATATGTGATATATATATACATACACAGATCGGGATAGTCTGGTTAAGAGCCCCCAATGAGAGCAGTCCATTCCACAGCAGTTGAACACGAACGTTATTAGGGGGGCGTGTGAAACGTGCACAACTTCTGTGAAACATGCACAACTTCTTGCAAACGTGGACAACTTCTATGAATTCGATGACAAGTTCTCAAACACTGCAAAAAGCTCTGAATCAGACTATACCCACACAGATAACATATATATATATGTGTATATATATACATATACAGTATATAATACATAATTCAATTTTCCGCATGGCGCTAAAATGGGGGGTTATCTCCCCATGAAATCATGCCCAGATCCGAAAAGCACAGCTCGCTGGGAAAATACTTCGGGGTTGCGGATGGGTACCCCCATTCCATGCATGGGGAAAAAACACGCATTTTCTGGATGAAATCCGGCATTTTTGGGGTTAACATGGTACAAAAAATTGTGGGCAAAGTCATGTCACTGTTACTAACCCCGAGAAATCATAATCATATGTAACTTGAGAGTGGTCAGCGCCTAGACTCCTTTACAGGTCCGCGGTGCGGAGGTTCATGAATCCAATGACCCATTTTTGCTTGTCTTTTTGCCAGCTCAGGGAATGTATAAAATTGAGAGTTCATGAACATTGAACCATACCTCTTTACCACAAAAAAAGCAAAAACTATTCTCATCACTCAAACATGAAATTCTGGAATGGGTACAGTCGCTTTTGTAGTATCAGGCAAGCATCCTCATCGCTCTAGCCCCTAAGGACATGGTTCTTGTAATACCTTTACTGGCCGCTGCAGTTGCGAGGACAGGGGAAATTAATTTGGAAGAGCAGAAGCGGGGGTGTTAAAGTTTTTTGGTACAGAAAAAGACTCATGGTAATCAAATGTAGAATATTATTTCTCCAGGGATTCCTGGTTTTCGGCCACAAGACAGCCAGCGCAGCCAGCTTGAACTTTTCCGCTCTGGACGGATTCTAGCCATACCAGCTGGATTTTTGCGCCTTTTCTGTGATTGGATGGGTTTACATTTACCCACTGGTAAACTAACATAGCTATTGAAAATGACCATTTATAGTGAGTTTTCCCATTAAAAATGGTGATTTTCTATAGCTACGTTAGTTTACCAGAGGGTACATTTATCATCATTTATCTCACTCAACATGTCACTTTTGGCGGGGGATCGATATGACACCAGGACCAGTACGCGGGCAATGGCTGCTCGGTCTTGCGGCGAAATGACACCCTGGAGCTCTCCAGCTGGCCGTCTTCGTCGCCTGGGAACTATGAAACTTGGACTTTTGACATATATATATAATATAATATATAATATATAATATATATATATAATATATATATATATTCTCAACTGCCCATAGCCCGGAGGCGTAGCCCGGAGTTGATTGGGATCAAGCAGCCAGACCATCAGCAAGTAACATATTATAACTTATTACAGGTATCATAACCCCCATGTCAGTCATTCGCCACGCTTCCGAGGAGTTTCTCCACATCCTCTCACGACCTTCGCTGATCCAAAGCCCAGCATCCTTGGACTTTTCGGCCACCGTGGAGTTGGCAAACAGAGGAGACGACCTCTTGGAGTGGTCGCTGACAGCCACTGGCCGCCATAGCATGCGCGGCGCACGTAACGCGGGGGCTAAGGATGCATTGCGAAAAATCCTTGAAATGGCCTAGTAAGTGGTGGAATTTCATCCGCTGGGAAAAAATCACAGTTTTTTCCGCCCTTTGGAGATGTAGAAATCGTGGCGCCAGCAGTGATCTTTGGACAATTTTTCTCCAAATCAATAGTCAATAGTTGGTTATATCTCTTATCAAATATCCCATGCATATCGTTTTGAATAATTACAATTTTGCATGGTTACACTTTTGATGAGAGTTGGTTATATCCAATGAATATCCCTAGTTTCATGCTTTAATCCACCTTTATATCCATTATATGACTAATGCAAATAACACTAATACAGTATGTATAACTTAAATACACGTAAAGTTTCCATGACTAATGATACTAATGAATACCCTCTGGAAAATTAACAGTTCGACCCTGGCAGTCATCGGGGTTGGAAGATTCATTTCCATTAAAACTAGGCTATGGATTCAGGGTCCAACTGTTAATTTACCAGGCCGGGTATACAACTCGTATACCCGAGATGGCACCATGGCACCATGGCGACCCTTGGGCTCCAGGTGCCCGCGAGTTCCCGCAGCTGGATGGGCCTTGTGCCCAGCTCCGGCGCCGTGGCACCACGGAGCTTCAGTCCGTTGGATGACGCCATCTACCTAGGGCAAGGCAGGAGGATGGTCAAAAGCGATTTTGACGGTTGATAAACACAAGGTGGTGCCCCAGTTCGTTAGCTAAGTTGGTGCAAATAACTCCCATTTCACTATGGTTTATGGTAGATACAACGAACTAGTTAATGGGGTTTATAAACCAACTTATGACTGGGGGGCACCATCCTGCATGGTGATGGAATGGGGAAATGCCGAAAAACCCATGGTTTACTGTATCAAACTGTCATAAAACTCTGTTTTTCATGGGTACCCTCTGGTAAATTAACATAGCTATGGAAAGATCCACCATTTTTCATGGGAAAATTCACTATAAATGGGGATTTTCAATAGCTATGTTGAATTACCAGAGGGTATCCCCATTGAAAAAAAGACACAGTCTCATTGCGGGACCAAAATGTTCCTCTTTTTGGACCCGAAATTTGAACGCCTCAAACTCGATCTTCCGCTAGTAAGTGAATGGCCATATTTCTAACATGGCAGTGAGAGATTCTCATTTTCAATCCTTGAAGTATTGACCGATTCTTGTAGAGCTTTCCCCATCTCTTCAAATCCCAACATTTGTTGATTTTTTAGCTTCCAATCACAGTTTTTTGTTTCTAAACTTTGATTCCCGACATTTTTGTTTCTACCTTTGAGTCCGTATGCTTGATGGTTTGCAACGTCCACTTGAGGGTGCAGCTCCAGTTTTCTCAGTGGATAGATAAGCATAGTTGTAGAACTTTTTTTCTTGGGTTATATCCCAACTGGAAGTTATCACCGTGGTTATACCCACTATACGACACCGATTCGCCCGGGGAAAGCCCCAGGGGCCTTCGTGGTGAAGTATTTCACCGGCAGCCGACCGGCGGGCTTCTTGGAACAGGAGACTGGGCTGCGCTGAGACGTGTCAGATGGTGGGCTGGTTGATGCGTAGTATATATATATAATAATAAAACAATATATATATATGTATTATCTAATTATATAATTCTAATTATAAAGTATATATGTATATAAATGAGAAAAACATCTTTAATTATATACAATGGGCTGTCATGGGAGGTAGTTTTGGAGGGTGGTACTACAATGGATGACCCTCGGTCGGTTATTGGGCCAATTCGTTGACCAAAACAAGTTGCCGACGAAATAGTTGGTGGGGTGTTTGTAATCATTGCTAATCATTTCAAGCTATCTTTGTACTAAAGGTGGTATTGGCAATGACAAACTATCGTACACCTCAGCCCCTTTTATTTTTGATCATTGGGGAATCTATTTCCTTTCCTCATTGATTGGATGAACAATAGAGAGATAACTTCTCCTTTGAATAATCAGTAAAAAGGGAAACGACGTAAAATGCTGAGCCGGCCCTCTATATTTCCCACATGGACATCATTGACATCTAGCATGTGATTGCATGTGTAATTCTGTAGAAGGTTTGACTGAAAATGGGGCCCCCTTAGGCAGACACAAATATCGTATCACATGTGTTTTATATCTCATTACTGGCAATATTCCGTGATTTCCAGATGATTTTTGTTGGTGAATTCCAGCAACAAACACATTTTTTTACAGATTTTCCACCATTATTTTTGTTGGTTAAACCAGTTGGGGAAACGCCAGGTGAATGCTACGCTAGAGGTCACGAATCGACCCTCACAGACGGTGCCGGGGCGTTCCCGCGTTCCCGAGGGTTTTGGAGATCAAAATGGCCGGGAAATCCAAATTTTCTTTCGGAAGGTGATCTATAAGTAAATATCAATCATGGGAAAATTACTTAGACTTATAAACAATTTTGAATGTATATATGTATATATATATACATGTATAAATAATAAATACACATATTACAGGGTGTTTTCCCATTAACAGGTTGCCAGAGGGTATGTCATCAGCGAGTTCAGTGGTTCCATGGGGAAGATCCCAGCATGATCCAGGCATTTCTTGGATCCCAGCGATCCCAGCATTTTCAAAAAACCAGTGAGGTGTGAGATGCCAACTGCGGCAAAACCCCCCAGTTCGTTTGAGAAAATCCCAATTTGTACTGCTGATGGGTCAACTTTTGCACCTGTTTCGTCAACTGAGTCAACTTCCCTGGTGCGCCAGGTGCGGTTTTGGGCCTTTCTGATGCAACCGCCGGCCTTAGCTGCCCTGGACATCGACTGTTTGGATGTGAACTTCACAGCGGAGCTGAACCAAAGCTGCAGCATGATGATCCCAAGTTACGATTTTTGTGGAGCCTATTGGGACTATATGTGGTCATCAATCCATTTTGATATGCGTGGATTCCGAATATGGGATGGATGACCACACACCATATACAATGTTTTGACCTTTTGGGACCATATGCATGAGTGAAATGAACATCCCTTCCCATCGATAAATCCCAGCAATTTTGGTGCGAAAAGAAGGTTCCACCAGAGTTTTGCTCCATAGGCAACTTCATTTGGATGGCTGACTCGATCGCCAGGACGCCTCCGTTTGCATTGGACTTTGGTTTCAGTCACTGGGTTGTCAAAACGCTTGCGATCCAACCAATGGAGACGGGCATGTTTGAACAAGAGCTGGGATTCAACCAAGAATGAGTTCCTAAGCATTAGAAATTTGATGAAATTGGTATATTGTAAAAATAAGATTTTCCCAACCTTGGTGACTCACTCCATTCACCAGCAAGGCTGCTTTTTTTTGGTTCCATTGACGCTGCGGAAATACTTGGAAACCCATTTTTTGGGTGGTAGGTTTCCGAGCGAACTTTTTGCAGGGTACCCTCTGGTAATTTAACATAGCTATTGAAAATGGCCCATTTATAGTTGATTTACCTATTAAAAATGGTGATTTTCCATAGTTATGTGGCTGTTTACCAGAGGGAAAGATGAGAACCATATGGATATCCAAGGTTTTTTTTGATGTTCAATGGGGACATTTAATGACCCATGTTATATGTCAGTAGTTTGGTGTTGCTAAAGTTCTGACATTTACCACCCCGTCCCCTGTGGATAGTGGTTAGTATTACATAATCATATCATGAACCAAACGGTTGCTGAACAATGGTTATACAAATGATTTTCATTGATAAATGATACTTGTTATCATCAAAGTCATGAATGATGATAACCACTAACCCTGTCCATTAAACCGTTATTTATATAATGGTTATTGATAATGGTCAATAATTGTGAGTTGATAAATAATATGGGGGTCTCTGAAGGTGGGAGACCTCAAGTTATCATCCAAGTGATTCGTCCTGTAGGCGAAGATCTGACAGATTGGTGACTCTAGAAGTGCACTCACGAAATTCAGAGATTGAAATACCGGTACCCTCTGGTAAATTAACATAGACCCTGGCAGTCATCGGGGTTGGAAGATTAGTTTCCATTAAAACTAGGCTACTTTCAGGGTCCAACTGTTAATTTACCAGGCCGGGTATCTATTCTTTTTTTTGGGGTCACAGAGGATTTTAGCTGTTCCCTTGTGGTTGATCCAACGGAGTAGTTGATTTGAACTTGAACCATGGTTGGTAGGTCACTCAAGAGCGATACATGGCTATTAACATGAAGCCCCCCCAAGAATCAAGAACACATCAGGGGTTCACTGATCCGGGGTTAAAGCCAATTTGAATATATGTATGGGTATATATATAATTATATATACAATTATGTATGTATATATATATATATGCATGTATATATATATAGTCTCGTGTTCCGTGTTCCTACCCCCCCAATGGCATGGGTCCCCAGGTAGCACCCCATTCCAGCACCCCCTCAGCATTTCTGAGGTCCAGCCTCGTAGTTGCTAGCTAGGTCCTTGCAGCATTTCTGACTACCAGCCTCGCATTTACTGGGTACATGCTACCTTTTAGACGACCTACGTAGCACACATACTCCCTTAAAGTACCTACGTGCTACCTATAGTCATATATACATGTGCTATGTATCTAGTTCCTATTCACTACATGTGTAATCTCACAACACTACATGTGTTTAACATATGCCGTTACCATGCATGCCATACGAACTTTGACCATACATACCATACCTATCATACCTATCATACATACCACACATACCATACATATGAAACACAATTACCACACCTCCCATACATACAATACCAAACATACATGTCATACATACCACACCTACCTTACATAGCAAACATTCCATGCCCATCATAGTAACCATACATACATACCATTCATCAAACATACCATACCCAACAGACCTACATACCATACCTACCATCCATACAATACCTACCATACATACCAAACATACCATACATTCCAAACATGCCATACCATACATTCCAAACACATTCCCCACCACACAACAGGGGGGGAGGGGGACAGTACCACACCCCCACCACACCACAGGGGGGGAGGGGGTGAAGAGGGGCAATAGCGTCCTGATAGGATCAGCTAGAGCACACGCACGGACAACTTAACTCAATCACCTAGTATCACCTCGACCCACCTGCTTGAAGCCTGAAGTAGACACTTGCACCTTGGATTCCAGTCTTTCATTTTGGGGTTCCGAAGTGTGTACCCCAAAGCAAGTATTGGAGTACAACTAGTCATTGAACGAGAATGCTTCAAAGCGTGTATATATGTACATACATACTACATAACAGTTCTAGTTCTACATATGTAGTATACTGTATCGATATATATATTTACACAAACTACATATACAGTTCCAGTTCTAGATAGTGTATACAATATATATACATACATACATACATACATACATACATACATAAATACATCCACATACATACATACATACGTACGTACGTACGTACATACATACATACATACATACATATCTGTAGTTTCATATACATACAGTTTTACATATCATATACTTTACAAATACAGTATATAGTACAACCATCATTTAGTAGTAGTAGTAGTAGTAGGACTACTAGTAGTAGTAGTAGTAGTAGTAGGACTAGTAGTAGTAGTAGTAGTAGTAGCAGTAGTAGTAGCAGTAGCAGTAGCAGTAGCAGTAGCAGTAGCAGTAGCAGTAGCAGTAGGAGTAGGAGTAGGAGTAGGAGTAGGAGTAGGAGTAGTAGTAGTAGTAGT
>Ga0126342_10007513_pt1 | contig 19473 bp, 12 predicted proteins | sample Cyp1metagenome_FD_92528 | JGI IMG/M metagenome (GOLD analysis project Ga0126342, IMG submission 92528) | Coral microbial communities from Lord Howe Island, Old Settlement Bay, Australia - Cyphastrea 1 metagenome | ecosystem: Host-associated > Invertebrates > Cnidaria > Coral ... | reverse complement strand
TATATATATACGTATACATACTGCGAGGTATATATCATTTGTAGAAAACCCGATAACATGGGAAGATCATGGTAATTAGTAATGGGGGTCCCATCGGAGTCCCTAGAAATTCGGGGATGCCTCTGGGAATCTAAGAGTTTGCTATGGAAAACGACCATGTTTTTCAAGGTACCCTCCGGTAATTTAACATAGCTATTGAAAATTGCCATTTATAGCGAGTTTTCCCATTAAAAATTGTGATGTTCCATAGTTATGTTAGTTTGCCAGAGGGTAAATCATCTACAAACGGGCCAGTTTCCATAGTGTTTTCTTAGATTACCAGGGGGAATCTATAGCCAAACTTATCCAACAATGGAACCAACAAAAATTGGGAGCATGATTTTGATTTATATTGGTTTATAACATTTTACAACCACATATTATGGAAATGGATGGATACACTTGGATGGGCAATGGGAAATTGATGGTTTTCAATGGATGGTGAAATGGATGGATATAGTTGGTTGATCTGAACTGAGAATTGGAGGGCACCGCGGCACCGCGGCACCAACCAAGAATGGGGATGGAACCAACAACTATGGCCAACCTTTGGAGACATGTCAATAAATTCCTTGTGTGTGTGTGTGTTCGTTGTGGGATCTGTATTCCCAAGAGAACAGCAACAAGAATCAATGGCTATTTAGCTAACCCATTATCAATGGGGTATTTAGGAGTTGTCTTTAAACCATAGTTGCAACATGCTACAACCTATTTGTAGAATGGGATCACCTACTCGCCCAACACGGCGAACATCGCTATACTGTACTCATTTCATCTCTGGCAACCAAACATGGCTGGGAGATCCTCTGAACAAACAAGTCATCTATAGTAGCCCCCAAAACAGTGATTTGTCACTGTTCGGATTTTACTTTTCTATCCTTTTGGGGATTGAATAGATATATAATATAGTATAATATAATATAATCTAATATAATATAATAATATAATATAATATACATACAATTATGTACGTTATATCAATGAGGATTTTCCATTGCCAGCTTATTTCGTGGGATGTTTTGGAAAAGCCATGGCTTCTCCCCTGGTGGAGTCTTGGGGCAGCTTCTCATCTGGTTGGTGGTGCAATAACTATCTGGTTATGACTAACATAGCCATGGAAAATTCCCTTATAAATGCAATGTGGTGCCCCCAAGATAGCTAAGTTGGTTCATAACTCTAATAACTAGGATTTATGGTAGATATATCGAACTAGTTAATGGGACTATAAACCAACTTCTAACTGGGGGGCACCACCTTGTGGAGGTTTATAGCTGGGAAAATCATCTAGAAATGTGGTTGGTGCTTTTAACCATCTTGAAAAATATGAGTTCGTCAGTTGGGATGATTATTCCCATATATTATGCCATATATGACATGGAAACATAAAAAATGTTTGAAACCACCAACTAGTCATCAAGGTCAACCTCAGATTCATAGACCCCTTTACTAAAACCAAACATATGCCATACCCTCTGGTAATTTAACATAGCGAAGTGGAAAATCACCATCATTTTAAATAGGCAAATCAACAAACTTTCTATGGCCATTTTCGTTCTGAAACAAAATTGCGAGCCCCGCCTTTGTTCCGATCTTGGCTGTTGATCTGGGCTCCTTCGAGGCTCACCCTTTGCCAAGTACCCTTTTCGGATGGTGGTTTATTTCTGCATCTTTTCGGGGATAGCGCTACCTGATGTTACCTGCTTTGATATGTGTTGGCTCTTGAAAAACAAGTCCTTTTTCTGGTTGTGACGTTGTGACTGGATACGTTGGCAATAAAAAGGCTCCAGTGCCATGACATCAAGAGCCAACTAATATATCTAATATGATGATTAAAAAAACGACTACGAGAGACAAAACTGTTTGGCTTTTCCATCGCAATGTTTGATTGCCAGATGATATGTTATATAGCCCATAAATGACAGGTGAGCAGCATCAAAAACCTTGCTTTGCTTATAGTAATCATGGATTGTTGGCTGGTCCCTTTTCATTGGATTTGTGGAACCCCAATATTAACAATGGACAATCCACCAGCCATAGTTTGATGGTTTTCCCAGCTATAAACCTCCATGTCTAGTGGTGTTTCCCATATGTTGCATGAATTTTCCCATGATTTTCCCATGATTTTCCCACGAATTTTGCCATGAATTGTCCCATGATTTTCCCATGTTTTTCCCATTAAAACCTCCATTTCGTTAAGGGATTTTCCAGCCAGCCACCTTAGAAGATCGTTGAGGCCATCCCAAGCCTGCAGCAAGCAGTTGCCTCAGCACCTCCTCATGACCTGTAGCAGGCGTTGGGTCGAAGATGTAGTCTTTCTTGGGGAAAACAATATGGTACCCCAAAGTCTTGCTAAATAAAGTTGATTATTAAAGGGAAAACTAATAGTTTGGGCTACCTATATTTTAGGAAACCCCTATTTACATATGTCCCACAAGATTTGTGCGCCTTCTATTTCCGAGTTGTTGCTAGCTGACCATGTTAAAACCCCATGCGTATTGATCTATCATCCCCAAACATCAATTCGACAAGAAAAAACAATTAAAAACGCGAAGCATCCACCAAATGTCAAAATGAAAACAAAACATGTCCACAAAATACAAGTTAATAATGTAAAATACTGAACCCACCATAGGTAAATCCATCTGTTAAAAAGGAAAGTCAATTCCGAAATCGATGGATAGCTAACCATCGATAAAGATCCCATTATAAGTTATTAAATGTGTTGTAAATATTGCAAGAAATCCAAATTACACAGCACTATTAACTGTAATTTGAACCTACATACCATGGTTTATCCATGCTTATTCCCATCATTCCCCAACCATCACTCCTCCATGAAACTATCATATTGTGCGTTCGGACTATTCGCCCATCCCAAAGATCTCATTCGTTATCAAATGTTACAACATGTTACAAATATCCTGAGTATATGTATATGTATACATATATATGTACATATTCAGTACATATACCAATCACAGTTATCAAGCGTAATGCACTTATTGTATACATAAAATTACATATATATATATATATACATATATACCCAAGACAAGTAAACTTCACCATGGTTGCTTAAAACCTAAAATTCCACTAATGCCACCCTCAATCCTACATAAATCACTCGCCAACCACCATATTGTTCGTTAAATAGTTATATATATATATGAGCTGGACGCTTGGCTGAATTTATGTGCATAGGCCGCGACTGAACAGTCCCCACATGCCTTAAGGAAAAAAAAAATGTATCTATTATATAATATATACATCCCAGAGACATCGTTCCCCCGATCCATCCCCCACCTTTGGACGCCGCGAAGTGCATCGCCGTGGCGCCGCTGCTGGTGGCCGCCTCCACGTCGACCTTCGCCGCCAGCAGCGTCGCGACCAGCGCGGCCGCGCCGCGGGAGGCCGAGCTGTGCAGCGGCGTCCAGGCCTCGTCGTCCTCGCGCAACGGGAAGGTGGGAAAACGTGGGGAAAAACATGGGAAAAACATGGGAAAACCCAGGAAACACCTGGGAAAACTTGGAAAGATGTTGGTAAAACCATGGGAAAAAAACGCAAAAGATGGGCAAAATGGGGAGTTTCCTAGGAGAAATTGGTTGAGAATGGTTAAAGATTGGTGAGTTAGGCTACAGAGTGGCGATTCATTTCAGGGAATAAGGCGATTTCAAGGAAAATTAAGATGTTCACCAATCAAGATTACCCTCTGGTAAACTAACATAGCTATTGAAAATGGCCATTTATAGTGGATTTACCCATTAAAAACGGCTAAACATGGTGATTTGCCATAGTTACGTTAGTTTACCAGAGGGGCAACAATCAGGATTCATTCCCCAATAAAATTTTGGATTTCACCAACATGATCACCCCATATCCACTTGAATCCACTTGGAATACTGGTCATGGCTGGTCTCTATTGCGAACCCCCCCGGTTGGTAGAAAGTGATTGAGGTATGTATCACCACCAGAAACTCTTCACTGATCTTCACTGTACCCTCTGGTAATTTAACATAGCTATTGAAAATGGCCATTTATAGTGAGTTTTCCCATTAAAAATGAGGATTTTCCATAGTTAGGTTAGTTTACCAGAGGGTATATCTGCAGATCATTGTAGATGTGGATATATTACATACACCATTTCAGGCTGATTTCAGGGCATCGAAGCAGTGGATTTAGCAGCGATTTTTCACCGTTTTCACATGACGGAAACCCTCTGGTAATTTAACATAGCTATGGAAAATCACCATTTTTAATGGGAAAATCCACTATTAATGGCCATGTTCAATAGCTACGTTAAATTACCAGAGGGTATCCCATGGATTGAAATCTCATTCCTCATTATGGGCATGGCCAGTCTTCAATACCCTGCAAAAAAGAGGAGCTTCACCCACTGACTTACCAAACCAAGATTGACCCGACTGGAAGGTCGTCAAGCCCAAATGACTCAGTCTGAAACCTATGGTTTTCCCCCACAGCCGTTTCATGGTAACCGGCCCATATTGTCATAGTGTTTGTAGATCCCATAAGATATCCCAGAAAATGGTGTATCATTTTGCTTGCAAATCCAGATCGATCCTAGCTTTGTCGGAAAACCCAGAGTTTATCATCATGTTTATTACAAATAAATCCCCCTAGCTTTGTCAGAAAATAGGATCCTCCCCAAATCACAGTTTATCATCATCATGGGTTCCAATAAATATCATCATAAACTGTGGACCCTTTTAAATAGTTTGAAACCGGATTGAACTGTGGACATTTTAATATCATCATGGTTCCAACATTTGATGATTTATAATTTCAAACTATGATCATTCAAAAACTGTGAACCTTTTACCTATTTAAAATTTGCAACATTCTTACCTATTAACATGTCCATTTGGGGGGTTGATCCGCCACACATCGCTGATCGAAGATGCGCCGATTTCCCCGAATCCCAATCCCACGATATGCCCCCATGAATCATTACTAATTAAAAGGCCTATTTAGTTCTGGTTAGTGGTTTCAACCCCTCTGAAACATCTGTGGAAAAGTAATCCAAATGTGACCCAAACCACCAACCGTTGTAGTTTTAGTAGATATAATATCTATACTATATCCCACATGTCCACTACATCAATCTGCCATGCCTCCATCCAAATCCTACGTCATCCAGGAACCGATCCCCATCTGCCTCCACCTCCACGGCTGCGCTCTGAGAAATGAGATACGCCACCACCTGGTCGTGTCCATTGGCACAGGCGCGATGCAAGGCCGTCCTGTCGGAATCCGTGGAATTTTGACAGTTGAAACCTCCATCTCTGAGAAAACGCAGGTTTTCTTTGTATCCTCTGGTCAACATACAAAAAACTATTGAAAATGGCCATAGAAATCGTTGATTTAGTTGACTTACGCATTCAAAATGGTGATTTTTAATAGTTATGGTAGTTTACCAGAGGGTAGATTTTCCCCGAAACTCATTTACTCTATGGAGATAATGTGGAGATATAACTCACCAGTTGGGGTGATTTGGGAGGAAACCCCCATCTGACCCGGCGCTGGGATGTATCATGTTGTATCATATGAAAAAATGAAACTTTGATGATGTTCAGCATTCATGATAGTTGTTTCTATGATGGAATATATATATACATATGTATACACTTAAAATTATATATATATAATAAATATTATATCATATCATATAATATAATATTATATTATACTATATTATGTTTTTAATTTTATATCATATCATATCATATCATATCATATTATATCATATCAATATCATATCATATTATATCATATCAATATCATATCATATCATATATTATATTATATTATAATATTATCATATGATGATCCCATACACATATTCCATACATATTCCATATTCCATACATCTCCCTATAAACATCCCAGCAAAATTATTCCATTTGGATTTCATTTGGGATCACCAGTCATCGATGCCCAAGGAGACACCTGCGGTCCTGCGGTCCGGATCCCGGCACTTCAAGCGCTTCTTCAGAGTCTCAGGGCTGGCCTTGGGCCGACAATGCTTTGCCTTTGTCTTTTTAGGATATGTATGGAATATTTATGGGATAATTTATGGGATAATTTATGCTGGTTGGTGGTATACCTGGGTTACCTACCCCCCCGAAAAATATGAAAGGCAGATTGGATCATCATCCCAACTATTGGGGAAAATAAAAAATGTTCCAAACCACCAATCAGTTGTGGGATAATTTATGGGATTAGGAATATTTGTCCCATAACAATATTTGTCCCATAAATTATGCCATTAATTATATGGCTAGCGCTGCATGGGATTATGAATCGGATATGTCTTGGGAAATTTCTGAATAGCGCAAACGCTCAGCTCACAGCTCCCTTGAACGGAGAGTGGAATTTTTTGGAGTCGCGCCGATATCTGGAAGCCAAACAATGACAGAAAATTGCTGTGTCACAAATCATCTTTTATTTACATCTCCATCTTTTCAGGATATAATATGATATAATATGATATAATGGGTCCGGTGGCATCAAACGTTGGGGAAGGAAATGTGAATGTAACCAGCGATCACCAGCGATATGGGGATGATGCAAGTTGGGATAATGGTGGATGGGCATGATTTCACCCGCGACTTGGGGAACTGTTGCTGCCACTTTTTTTTGAAGCGGTGCTGAGACAATGATAAGACTGGTTTCACATGGTTTCATAGTACATATTTGTATGTCATTGCATATCTTTGTAGTATTTGGGATGATTGATAGTTTTGGGGGTGATTGAGTTCGAGCAATTCAACATCAGAACATTCCAATACGTTCGGAAAGCTGAAGCCGGGCGCAAGCCCCTTACTTGTGATGATTCTGGATCAAATGGCTAAGGTTGCCATAAAGGATTTTATATATATATATATATATGTATACATATATATATATAAAACTGTTCTATTAAATTATATAATATATATATATAAATGTCTACACATCTTTTTGGGATGAAGTAGAATACAGTACCAAATATGATAGCCTTCTATACGTATTATATATTACCACAAACCATCCCTTTCAGAAAGCCTCCTAATATGGTTGATGGAAAATTCAGCATGGGTATGGCAGCCAGTGCATAAAATGGGGTTGAACGGTTAGGTCGATACATATACAATCATATACACTTATGATCATAGAATAGTGTGTAATAGTGTATATACATATCATATCATATAATCGTATAGATAGATAGTTAGATAGATAGATAGATAGGTAGATAGATAGATAGATAGATAAATAGATAGACAGATAGACAGACAAACAGATAGATAGATAGACAGATAGATAGACAGATAGATAGACAGATAGATAGACAGATAGGATAGATAGGATAGATAGACAGATAGATAGGATAAGATAGGATAAGATAGGATAGATAGGATAGATAGGATAGATAGGATAAGATAGGATAAGATAGGATAAGATAGGATAGATAGGATAGATAGGATAGATAGGATAAGATAGGATAAGATAGGATAAGATAGGATAAGATAAGATAGATAGGATAGATAGGATAGATGGGATAGATAGGATAGATAGGATAGATAGGATAGATAGGATAGATAGGATAGATAGGATAGATAGGATAGATAGGATAGATGGGATAGATAGGATAAGATAGGATAAGATAGGATAGATAGGATAAGATAGGATAAGATAGGATAGATAGGATAAGATAGGATAGATATAAGATAGGATAGATAGGATAGATAGGATAGATATAAGATAGGATAGATAGGATAGATAGGATAGATAGGATAGATAGGATAGATATAAGATAGGATAGATAGGATAGATAGGATAGATAGGATAGGATAGATAGGATAGATAGGATAAGATAGGATAGATAGGATAAGATAGGATAGGATAGATAGCTAGATAGATAGCTAGATAGATAGCTAGACAGATAGCTAGATAGACAGACAGACAGACAGATAGATAGACAAATAGATAGACAGACAAACAGATAGATAGATAGATTATCAATATACATTTATCTATATATATTACAACACCATCATACTTTAATCAAAGACTGGTGTTCCCCCATCGCCCGCGCCTTCTCCACCTCGACTTTCAAGGCCTCCAAGTCCCCAGTCTCTGCGTGAAGCAACACAGGGTCCAGCGGTGTTGCCATGGCGCTGAAGCTCCGGAAGATGACGGATCTTGGGGATGCAAACCCATGGATCCATGGATGAATCTATGGATGACATCCAAATATGGATGAACACGGAACACAATACGTTTTAAAGATGCAACCCATGCTTTCTTCTGCCGTTTTTTCTTGATCGAATCAATTTTTCGACATCGGGAAATCTTAGGAATGCTTTTCCTTGGGAAAGAGATGAATTCTCCCAAGGAATCATGCACTTTTGTGACTTGAGTCTCCATGCCCATCAGGTCGCATCCAATCTTTCTGCCTTTGGGTACCCTTGAAAAACATCAAAAAGTGCCGGCAGCTGGCATCCAGTTCGCATCTGGGCTATGGCTCAAACGAAGAAATCCCCTGGATTTCACCAAAAAGCGCCTGGATTTCATGATTTGAATGGAGGTCGGCCCATCCAAATGGGGAGCTGTTGGCCCATTCCCATATTTTTCGCCCCAGTTGATGAATAACTTCTATTGGCAATTGACCATCATTGATATAGACATAGAGCTAAGAGTCACTAAGCCATATGGGGATATGATGCATGACATGTTCATTGCTTTTCCGCAACATGCCCAGTGTCAATAGTTCAATCATCATCCACATTGCACCCCATTGATGGTTGTCCATGGCCACGGCAAATTTGCTTGGCGCCATCCACCATGGCCCGGTTTCTCGAGACTTCCATGTTATCAACGGATCATAGAGTCTCCCAATAGGGGGAGAAGTCAATTAGCTGATTTTTACCTTCCAAAAGTTACGGAGAACTTAAGATACCTTCCAAGAAATCGTTTATGAAAGTATGGCGTTGCCTCTATAGTTTATGTGGATAATATATTCGGCATATCAACCCCCAAAAGTTGGGATACAACCCCTTTACCATCCTATACCTGTGTTATGTATATTATATATATATTATATTTTAAATTATATATATATAATCATATATATATATCATATTTTATATATATATATGTATTATATAATATATAATATCAAATATATATATATATATATATATTACTATATATATAATATATATATATAATATTGCCCGCAGACGCCGTGTGTTGCCCAGACATTAACATTGAGAATGTCGTGCTGTCAAATACGATAGGAGAGATTGCAGAAAATACTGCATATACGCAGTTTTTTCTGGTTTAGGATTCAAATTTTTCAGGGTTTAGGTTTTAGGGTTTTAGGGTTTAAGGTTTTAGGGTTTTAGGGTTTAGGATTTTAGGGTTTAGGGTTTTAGGGTTTTAGGGTTTAGGCTTTAGGGTTCGTCGTCTGGGAAATCTCAAGACAATGGCCCTGCGCAGGTGTTTGAGCATGCTGAAGAATAATGCTTCAACGCCATTTGAACTTTCCGGGCAACACACAGCGCCTGGCCGTGATATATATGTGTATGTGTATATATATATATATTATTTTCACTTCTAACATTTTCACTTCCTGGATGCACGTCCAAGTATGACCTTATACCCCCCATGGTTGTTAACACCGACCATGGAACATCAGCCACACCTCCACGGCGACTTCGCTACTTCGTTACCTGATCAGCTTGCTGAAGGTGCCAATTTTAGGTGCAGAAAATGGCTTTCCCATGGGTTTAACATGGTTTAACTTATCATTTCGATGGGTTCAACATGGTTTAACTTATCATTTCGATGGTTTCAACATGGTTTAACTTATCATTTCGATGGTTTTTCGATATATGGTATCTGCTCTCTTGTTTGGGAACGAGACTGAAGCAATTTGAAAACACGAGTTCCCCCCACCCTTTTGAAGGATACTAACAGAAACATGAAGCTGCTGTCAAACCCGCAACTCATCTGATGCTTTCACCGCAAAACTACCATGATGATACAGATTTGGCTACGGGTCAAAACCCTGGTACCCTGGTTCACATCAAAATAGCTGGTATGGCTGGATGTTCATCCCTAGGTCTCAACGAATTCCCATTTCAGGGAGATTCAGATTGCTGGTCTGCCATCATCCTTTGACCAACCAAAACCCAGGGCCTTCAGACGCACGGGTTGTCTCGTGCGCGTGATTTTATCACGCGCGCCCCCGCGCTCTTAGGCCCCTATGATGGGCGACTGAGCCGCAATGGCAAGAGCAAGATGTATAGAATGGAGAAACAGCGGCAGGAGTTATCAGGAGTTTTATCCCTGGCTGATAAGAGGTGCCATGAACCTTTGAAATTGATCACTCCTCATGCTGCCCCAAGCAGGTTGGTCAGGTTTGTCAGTTATACCAGTTATACCTAGCTTTGTTGGTGGGATATCCTGGACATCTATGGGTCAAAATGATCGACTCCCAGAGACAAATGCCGTGTGTTGCCCAGACATTAACATTGAGGATGTCGTGCTGTCAAATACGATGGGAGAGATTGCAGAAAATACTGCATATACGCAGTGTTTTCTGGTTTAGGATTCAAATTGTTCAGGGTTTAGGTTTTAGGGTTTTAGGGTTTAAGGGTCTAGGGTTCGTCGTCTGGGAAATCTCAAGACACTGGCCCTGCGCAGGTGTTTGAGCATGTTGAAGGATAATGCTTAAACGCCATTTGAACCTTCCGGGCAACACACAGCGCCTGGCCGTAGTATTATAATATTGGCAGGCGCATTGGTACCCCAATGTTGAAGCCATATTCAGGTACTCACATGTTCTCACTGTGTCTACTGTTCTTAATTGGTTCCCAGGTCCACCCAATTCAATGGCCATTTTAGGAACCTAAATTGGAGGTACCTACCATATATAAGGCCTATGTAAGGCCTAAATTTCAGGGAATATCACCACAAAATATGGCCTTATATGGTACAGTACCTCCATTTTAGCCTGAAATTCCCATTGACCAATCTACACGGCCATCTTTTTGCCGCAGAAGAAATGGTCGTCTCAAGCCATCCGCAAGGCCAATGGAACTGAGTGGCAACGTTTCTCGGGATGGTGGCGACAGCAACCCAATTTTTACATGGTTTTTACATGGCATCAATGTCAATATCTTTTTTTTATATTTTTTGGGGATGAATATCTATAAAATACCTATGACCTATGGGGCTGATGATTTTGGGGGATGAACATCCATAACGGAACTAGCCGCTGGATGATTCGAACTTGGAGTATTCACCAACAGTTACTTGGTGTATTCTTTCCTACCAGAGTCAGTCGCTTTTTTGCTGGAGGTCGCTTCACTACCAGGCAGACTGCAACTGGAAGTGTCTGGTGGAATTTGAAAGATGCCCAAATTTACGGCTAAAGACGAGTAAAACGGGATGCCTGGAATCTCCCAAAAAGTGTGGAAAACGATGGGAAAGTGGACCTCCATCACCTATTATATATATATATCCATCACCTATATACTATGTGATCCGAGAAAACTATGATTTTGCTGAACTTGAGCAAAATTGCAAGAAACACCAAAATTTCTAACATGTCCTCTATAAACGTCACATTCTGAGTGCGTCAACCATTCTCTACCATTTAACAGTTGCGTTATAGACCAAGAACATGACGAACATGTATGAAATTGTACTGAGGTAAAGCCAATCATAAACCATCCCCAATGGGAATTTATCATGGGATCATGGCAGTGGGTCTGCCACGACATTGCCATTGCCAGAAAATCTTTCTCGTCCCGTCCCGTCCCAGTTCGTTCGCCAAGTTTGCGAACATCAATCTTTACAACTACAGTAGTTTAACTGGGTTTTGTGGTGCGCATAAATTATGGTTATATGATGTTATATGGTGGTCAATAAATTACTTGAAATTAGGGGGCACCACTTTGTGTATCAGATATTAGTATCAAATATGCATCATATGCCTTGGGTCTCCCGGACTGTTGCTGTCTTCTTGCTTTGGGGCCACGTAGCCTCAGAGCATATCTGGGAGTTTCCGTGGCGGCCCAGCATTCGGAGTTCGTCTAAATTCGGGGGATCTATGCAACAAAAACTGCCACTTTCATGCGGATAAACCATCATTGACGATGGTAAATGTGAGGATACCAGATTTTCTGAGCTATGTTCGATCTTATCCTGAGATATCCTGAGTGGGTTTTATATGGTTTTATCAAGTTGCCATTTCAACTTAAAATCATGATTCTCCATCCTAAGTGGATGTTGGGGTACAAAATTCTTTGGACGCTTAAAATCAGTAAAGCCGGAAGGGACTCAAAATTTACTGAGCAGCCCGTCCCATAGAAAAAACTAAAAACCATAGAGAACATGTTGGTGAAAGCATGTCCAATGGGTTCAATCAGTCCAATCCACTCCTAAGACATAGCAGACCCTGCGGGCTGTTTGGGGGTCACCTGGACCACTACCTTCTGTGTTCAACCCCACTACGGTAGGACCTGAAATTGAGTGTCAAGATTTTTCTGATAGATTTGGAGGTTTCCTAATAATCCTAAGTCATGGGGGTACCCATAAATCAATCCAAATCATCTATTTTAATAGGAGTTTCCATTACATCATTATAAACCATCCAAATCATCTATTTTAGTAGGATTTTCCATTATAAACCATCCAAATCATCTATTTTAGTAGGATTTTCCATTAGAAACCATCCATTCATAGGGACCTTTATCTTCGGAAACTCCCCAAATCCACTCCCCGACCCCGGGATCCACCGAGGACGCTGCCATGACTGGGCCATTCCGCGCTATCAATCCTTGGATCTTTTGGTGGATGATCTTCCAAAGTTGAGGTCATGAGTATATCAATGGATTGGTTTAAGGGAAAATCGAAACCGGAAACCATAGATTTTCCCATGAAGATCATGGGGCTTTCCTGTAAATTTTCCATTAAACCAATCCATTGAGTATATCTAATTGGTGGTATACCTACCCCCCTGAAAAATATGAGTGAGTTGGGATATACCTAAGTATTTGTTCCTAAAAAGTTTTTTCTTCACCACCATAACTGGTTGGTGGTATACCTACCCCCCTGAAAAATATGAGTTCGTCAGATTGGATCATGATTCCCAACTGAATGGGAAAATTAAAAAAAAATGTTCCAAACCACCAACATTTGGTATATTGATGTGGTTAAAACAATGTCATAAACTACCCATTTTCCTGGGAATGGTAACCATACCACCTATAAAAATGGTGACTGGGGGAGAGTTTATGACATTGTTTTAACCACAAAAAGCTGGTGATGGTGGGTGAAGATGATGAAACTGTTCCTGGAGAACCTCCAATAGGAACCTTCAGGAACCAGGTCCCCACCGAAAACGCCAAGATCATAGATGATCATAGGGTCACACGATGTCGCACAATGTCTCCAACCCTATGTGGGTCACAAACGATCCGGAAGTCGAAGCAAAGGTGGGGATGGAACCGGCACGAATCACAGTTTCTAGAGAGTTAACCAGGTCCTTTAGGCAGCACTTCAGTGGTCAATAGGACATCATGTGCTTTATTTTAGCTGGAACACCACTACACTGATACCACCTTTACTATATTTTACCATAAGGTGTTGCTGTCTTTCCCTATCATGTAATGATGTAATGGTCAAAAATTGGAAGGCAGTCCCCGCTTGTAAGACAAACCCATATGTGTCATGGTCTGGTAAAATGGGCATGGTAATCTGTCCAAGTATGGAATCCAAACACATAATGGGCATATGAATCACGATGAAAATGGAAGACACTCCCCCAATCTGGGCAATATAATTCATGCCAGTTTCGACCGTGGCACAGATGCATATTCTGACTATAATGTTATATAATGTTATATTAAAATCTCCATATGTTTGATGGTAAAATCATCATAAACATCCCCAAGTGTGTTGCTTCAAACCGCCCAATGCTTCACCCTGTTACGGCCCTTGGGATCCCTTGGGTCACCAGACACGATGGACGGCCCACCGTGCGACTGGATGTGCATCTTGGAGAAAAAGTCCTGCGATTGGCATCCCCAGTGGTGAATTTTGATCCCCAAAAATAGATCAATGGATTGGTTTAAGGGAAAAAATCTACAGGAAACCATAGATTTTCCCATTAAATATGGGGTTTTCCTGTAAATGTTCCCTTAAACCAATCCATTGAATAGACTTACTGGTGCGTTTTACGTAGGGAATGGATGGGACTGGGGAAATGGGATGATTATTACTAGTGATTATAGATCATTCCCTCATTGGTGCGTTTTACGTAGGGTTGCTGGATGGGTTGCTGGGGGTTGCGATTGGATGATGATTATTCCCGAAAATTCCCTGCGTAAAACGCACCAGTAAGTAGAAGAAGTGAAGCTGGTTGGTGGTATACCTACCCCTCTGAAAAATATGAGTTCGTCGGTTGGGATGATGACATTCCCAACAGATGGAAAAATAAAAAAAAAACAAACCACCAACCAGGAAGGTTCAATTTGGGCTATTTTACCCTCTGGTAAACGTTTACATAACTATGGAAAATCACCATGCTATTTAGCTGGCTAAATCAACGAACTTTCGATAAAAGGGCCATTTTCAATATATCGCAAACTGAAAAAACGTTTACCAGAGGGTAAGTCGGGTAAGTGGTGCCATCCCCAGATTTTTCGATCTGGGGGACTGGATGGCCGCACCTCGGGGGACCCCGGGGACCTCGCCCGTGAGTCTGCGACTTGGGGCCTGGGGACTGTCGGGTATCTCCACTGGTCTGACCATTTTCGTGGTTCAAAACATTTCAAATCCATTTCTTCTCCCACTCCAGATTTTAGATCAACTTTAGTGCTTGGATTTATACATCACGTTAACCCTCGAAATCACCCCGAAATCACCCGAAATCATGCAGGATATACCAACACCATGGATCATATCCAGATCTGGAGTGTGTCAGACTGACCATGTCTTGCCAGGAATGACCATGTTCCATCCATTTTCCATCCATTTTCAATTTTCGCTCCTTCTGCTTCTTGGCTCCCTCCGGGGCTTTGTCAGCCAACTGTTGCAGCAAGCTGCGAAGATTCTCCAGCAACCTTGGACAACAATCGCTACGTCCATCCCCCGAGTCCGTTGTCCCCCAAGAAGGACGGATGTGTGTTTGAAAATATGGGCAATATACGGCCCAAGATAGATAGATATATATATATATATTATATTATATTATATTATATTATATTATATATTATATATTATATTATATTATATTATATTATATAATATTATATTATATTATATTGTATTATATTATATTATATTATATTATATTGTATTGTATTATATTATATTATATTATATTGTATTATATTATATTATATTATATTGTATTATATTATATTATATTATATTATAATATTATATAATATATATATATAGAATATATAATATATATATAGTGGGAAAGTTGGTAAATCATGTCTTCAGAGTGGGAAATCATGATTGGCATACCATGACTATCAAAAAGCCCCCAGCCCAATCCACAGCCTCTTGGATTCCCGGGCTTTTCCTTGCCCTGCGACTGTTTGCCAAAGGGCACCGAGATCTCGGACGGACGGACCGTCGGACGTCCAGGGGATGACTTCTGATTCTCTTGGATCAAACTGGTTTAATGGGATTTATAGCGATTTAATGGGATTTAATGGGATTTATAGCGATTTAATGGGATTTAATGGGATTTTATAGTGATTTAATGGGATATTAATGGGATATACCCTCTGGTAAACTAACATAGCTATTGAAAATGACCATTTATAGTGAGTTTTCCCATTAAAAATGGTGATGTTCCATAGTTGTGTAAACGTTTACCAGAGGGTAAACATACTTAAACTATAGTCTAAACTGGACATTTACCCTCTGGTAATGACTAAGAGTTGGCGATATATTGAAAATGGCCCAGTCGAAAGTTCGTTGGTTTAGCCAGCTAAATAGCATGGTGATTTTCAATAGCCATTTCGATTGTTGTACGTTTTTATGGTTCCCCAATCCTAATCACCATCACTCACGGTGAGGTCGATAGTCTTTTTTTTTCGGCCCACCAAGAGATGGCCGATGGAACACGATGAGATTGTTACCTTCATGCACCAATGGTATATTTGCCTATATCAATGGCCATTTCAGGAACCTAAGGAACCTAAATTGGAGGTACCTACCATATATCAAGGCCTATGTATGGGAATATCCCCACACAATATGGCCTTATATGGTAAAGTACCTCCATTCTAGGATCCTGAAATTTCCATTGACTATAGATTGCATTGAAATGCCACCATTTGACCAAAATCAACTGCCAAATCTAGGCGCATTTTGCGCATGTATGGCACAGGAAGTGTCAAGCCGTGCTTGAGGGACAGCATCGTTTTTGTGCCACGTCTTCAACTGAGCCATATCCGAACCCCCCCTTTTATATGGTTTACTGGATATGCAGGCTTTAGCAGCTAGTCATCAACTATGGGAATCCTGCCCCCAACGAGTAGGAAGGCATGAGCGAATCTTTGGCCAACCCATCCCCAGAAACCCAGCTTTGATGACTGGAATCGTTTATTGATGGCACTAAAACTCGGAATCCTCAAACAAAAGAGGACAGTTGTTGCCGTACGTTGCTTAGACAAGGTTATCTATAACATATATGTATATATATTATGTATATGTATAATATATTATGATATATTATAATATACTATTGTATATGTATACTTGTATAATCTTGTATATTGAATTACACATTGGTCTACCTCAATTTTTTCTCATGTCCAACTTTTCTCTCGGCCCAGGAACCACCATTCGCGCTCCACTGCGGAGCTCGAGGGTTCCTGGCACCGGCCCGGTTTGTTTGCCACCAATATCTAGCAACAAATATGAGGGATTGTCAGTCAGTCACAAAAAATGGGGGTACATCTATGGAATCTATGGTTTTTTTTCTTAAGTCAACTGGGAGATTTTCAGTTTTCCTCACCATGACTTGGATGATTTGGGGTACCCCCATGACTTAAGAACCTCCATGAAGCAACAACATGATCTTTGGATGTGGCTTAAAATGGGGTATAGCCCCAATATAAGGCAATAAGCACTAGGGAGACTTATGATTAATGATTAACCAGCGGATTTGGGGTTTTCCAACAAACCCAAAAGCTGGTTGGGGTATTATGGGGATATATTGGGGATATAACTAACCGAGGTATTGTTGGAAATACATTATATATCATATATGGTAACATTCTATTGACATTCAAGTATCTTCTACATAGATGGGAATTCGGGAGGCACTTAGGGGAATATGATGGGATAGAATCTGATATATACCCTCTGGTTATTTAACATAGCCATGGAAAATCCCTTATAAATGGAGGGTTTTAATGGGAAAATCATCTATAAATGGGCCATTTTCCATGGCTATGTTAAATAACCAGAGGGTACATGGCTTCAGCAACTCATCAACTCATCAAACTGAAAAATTCACCCCAAAGCCATCCACGGCTCGCCTCCTTTCTTCCACTCCTTGATGGCTCCCTCAATGTCACTCACCTGATCCAGGATGATCCAGGTTGATCCATCACCGATGGTCGAAGAGTCGAAGATGAAACCCATAAGATATTTTTTTCAGATTTTTTGGGCTACCCTCTGGTAAACTAACATAGCTATGGAAAATCACTATTTTTAATGGGTAAATCCACTGTAAATGGTCATGTTCAATAGCTATGTTAGTTTACCGGAGGCTACCCGAAACATGTTGAAACTACCAAGCACTTTGTCATTGAATCATATTGAATCCATTTAAGGGGAGTGTGAACCCGATACGCCGGAGCTTCTGTTGGCTTCAGGGGCCATCCAATCTTTTTCGGGCTACTGAATTTCGACCAAGCAAACTACAATTGACTTCAATCCATGTTTAAACTATCCTTTCATTAAACTGGCTATGAAAATTGGGGGGACATGCCAGTTGAATCATTTCGAGACAGACCCATAGCAACCCCCCAAAAGATGTCGAAAAGCTCAACAATCTATCTAGTTTGAAGGGTTGCTATGACTGGCATAAACTCCCCACTTTTTCACACCATCTCTCCCAACCAAGATTCCCTGCTACGGTGCCAGACTTGGGAGACGGCATCAAGCGCCTGCGTTCGAAGGATCCCCCTATCAATCCATGGCGCTGGTATTTTTGGCTGCTTGGATTGCTTGACTGGGGATTTTTGATGGTTAATGTATAGGACAATAGCACCGCGAAGCGCGTGAACTGGACGAGGATGATCAGGGATGATTTAGGGCATTATACGGGTGTCAACATGTGTCAACCCATAAATGAAACTGGAATCGTAAACCAGCTGCCAGACAAGGCTGGGATATTGCTCCCAGCGACGCCCCCCACCTCTTTCCCAAGATTTTACCGAGCTTTGCCAGGGCTGGCATGCTGGCAGGCTTAGTAATCAAGACCTGAGTCACCGCTGGGTGCGTTCAACGTAGAACCAACGCTGGTTGAACTGGACAAGGCTGAAAGGCTTGCTTGATGAAGTCAGATAGATACATAGATACATAGATACATAGATACATAGATACATAGATACATAGATACATAGATACATAGATACATAGATACATAGATACATAGCCATGCATGTTACTTCGATGTAAGATGAACTTTGGATGGATATGGATGGATATGGGTGGATATGGATGGATATGGATATGGATCTTCAGCGTCATAAAATTTCGATCTCCCAGTCATCTGACATCCCATGAGATGCGTCCAAGCAGCATCGAACTCAAACTCCTCTGCTTGAATCTGATCTTGAAGTGTCTGCAAAAAGGGCCCCAATGCGGCCCAAAAAATGCTGGGGATCCGGTAAACAAAAAAAAACACAAAATGCTGGGAGTATCTGGGAGTTGTTCTGAGTGATTCGAGATGTCCTTCGCCGTTGGAAAAAACATATCACCAAAACAGTCTAAAATCAAGTCATGTTCAATATTTCATTTAATAAATTGGTGATGTTAGTGGATTCAATATTCATTGAATTTAATGGATTCCAATGGCTGCCTTTTTGAAAGAACTTTGCAGTCGTTGCTGTCTGATTTGGAACAACTCCAACTGTCATTGATCTCTGCATATCTCGGTAGGAACTCTCCACACGCTTGACTTACCCTCTGGTTATTTAACATAGCCATGGAAAATCACCATTTCTAATAGGTAAACCATCTATAAACGGGCCATTTTCCATGGCTATGTTAAATCCGCCCACACCGCTTTGGCGGTGAAGGCGTGCTTATTGGGGGGCAACAGCAACACTAAATGCTCAATGACATTTGTTAATATAGCAGTCGCTATATCAGCTTTAGCTGGGG
>Ga0126342_10007512_pt1 | contig 19474 bp, 18 predicted proteins | sample Cyp1metagenome_FD_92528 | JGI IMG/M metagenome (GOLD analysis project Ga0126342, IMG submission 92528) | Coral microbial communities from Lord Howe Island, Old Settlement Bay, Australia - Cyphastrea 1 metagenome | ecosystem: Host-associated > Invertebrates > Cnidaria > Coral ... | reverse complement strand
TAGAATGCCAGAAGATATGCCAGATAGAATGCCAGAAGATATGTCAGATAGAATGCCAGAAGATTTGCCAGTAACAAAATGTATAAATGTCATGGTGGGGATCACACGAAGTAAAGTAATTTAGAAAGTTAAACCTGTGGCAACCTGTGGCATCAATTTATCGAACAATCAATCTGGCTGCTACCGCCTGCCCAGGAGGTGTTCCAAAGTTGTCAGAGCAAAAGCTGAAGAAGTCCGACAAGAAGTCATCCTTTGTTGCGTGGACAGATGATGAGAAGAAGAAATTTCTCAAGACCGTTGCGCCCTTGAACTGTTCATCCGACCCTGAAGACGATCCTGGAACAAGATCATTGACAGCTATTGATGATTTCATGCAAGCCATGCGATATGCAGAGATGGTTGTTAAGGTGGGCTATGACATGAGGGTTGATAGAAGTGTCATAGTGGCACATGTAATCAGTGGAGTTGTCCCCTACTCTGAACCGCAGAGTGTCTCCTACATCAATACTGTATCCAAGCCTGTTGATAGAACAAGATATTGCACCTGAATTGGTTTTGGGTTTCCATGCATCAACACAATATGTTCTAGCGATGCTTCAGGGCTTGACAAACAACGAAAGGCTGAAGTATGTGACTGGCTGCTATTTTGTTTGCGGTTGAAACCTTTCTTAAACGCTGCTTTGGTGTTGGAAAGCGCAATGCTTTATGAAGGTAGCAGAGGTTAGGGCAATGTTCTTTGCTGCTGTTGCCATTGACACGGCCAGGCAAGAACTGGGGATACTGTGTCAGCAGATGGCTTGGCTTCAGCCTTTGAGTTCACAGTGACTTGCTGGCATTTTTACAGAATGGTCTTACACCACGAAGGCATAGCTGCAAAGGAAACAGAAACCAGGTCCAGTCAAGTCAAGTGATTAACCGGGGTAATGCTTTGAAGTATCTCAGTGCGGTTTGTTTTTGGCATTGTGGCTGGTTTACTTCTTTGTGTTTTGATGGATGGTTTGTTTTCTGAGATTTCGATGGACACAGACACACACACACACTCTTCAGTCCTTCAACTGGTCAAGACTCAAGCTTGAACATTGCACACAAAAAAAAGTTCTAGTTTTAGCTTTATTGAAGTAAACTGTTTCGGCGACTGATTCATTGCCCAGCACTTGTATGATGATGATTCGCTGATGATCAGGCTGGCATTTTCTTGCAGTTTGTCTTTGAGTCCAGAGTTTGTCTCAATGGCAAGGATCTTCGTGTTTGGTCATCACTGCGACCAGAATTGCAGGCAACATTTCTGTCTGCGTTTGATGCCGCATATGACTTCATTCAAGGGGCATCTACGTCTGCTTCGGGAAGTGCAGGTTCTGGCCGTCATCAGGCCAATACGTTTGAACTAGCCAAGGCTCTTTGCGAAAGCTTCGTGAACAAACCTGTGACAATGATCATCATGGCTGACGATGAGGAGCTTGCCATCAAGCGCATTGCTGCTACCATGACTACAAAGGGTGAATCACTTGTCCAACCCTTGAAGAACTTCTTGGAACAATCCGGTAGACTGCCACCAATGATGCAACCTGCAGTTCGAGATACCGTCGCAACGTTGCATGCCCTAAGATAACAGAATGAGTGTATGTTTGTATGGATGAACAATGTCAGGTTGGACGCAGAGACACGAAGAATAAAGTAGCATCTCCGGCCTTTGGAAATGGAAAAGTCAAAGAATACTGAATACCACTGGCCTTTTGATACTCCTGCTAGCGCGCTCTTGTTTTGCTAATGATCAAGTAGCCAATGAACTGTAGGTATGTCATGCCAGACCTCATGCCATCCACGCAAGGTTGCTTGAGTGCAAGACAAAGCGTTGGGCTTTGATCGACCTCATTTGCTACTTTCAGAACTTCATCGACAAGGCTCTTCCACCAGCTTGGATTGCATTTGCGGCTGACGTCATCGAGATCTACACCTCTCGTATGGAGCTAGTGGAAGGTTCCAAAGAAGTTTCTTGTAAACCAAAATCTGTGGGCATTTGCAGGAAACAAGGTATGATCATTGCTCTTGGGCCGTTGAACTATTTCTCCAATACGTGTTCTTATCATTGTTCATCTACCCATACACTATGTCCAGTTCATGTTGGGTATGGTGGACCATTGCTTGTGACCAGAGGCCACGGGCCCAAATTCTTAAATCAAATCAACCAACTCGCTGAACGTTCTCATGAGGCTCATGACTGATGACAACTCATGGTTTTTGCTCTGGCCATCGGCTCATCGACCAAATTATATAGATATGTATGTTAAATTATATCTATCATTATGTATAGTTATGTTATTGATATGTTCAAAGTGATTTTGATTTTGATGTTCATGATGTATGTACCGTGCTGCTTCAATGGTGCAGCAAAACGCAAGTTGATACTAGCTAGTGACTTTGGCCTTGACTTACTTGACCAAGGTTTTTTCTGATGCGAAGCACTTGGAGAAGTTCATTGGCTTGAGATTTGAATATCTTCTACATTTGCTGAATGCGTGCCTGTCATGTGTACCAGAGCTTGTCATTTCTGACGTGTCTGAATCTACGGGGAAGTGCCTCGCCCAATTTCTGACAAACATGACTTCCCGTCAAAGGCAGACACTGGTGTCATTTGATGTTTTGCTGGGTGCGCCAGAATGGGGCAAGCAATGGACATCCCATTTGCGTGAAGGCAACTCAATCCAAGATGTCGTAGAATCAGTGAGCAAGTATGTCTCCAAACAGGCAAAGCAAACCACGAGTCAACCAGGTGGCGAGCAGCAGTCTGACAAGGATGCGACAGGGAAGTCTGAAACAGCTCAAAGTGTCCCTCAACCTTCTGCTGTTACCGCTTCGTCTTTGTCATTGCTGGCGAACCTCAACAAGTCTATGCAAGCCGTGAAAGCCAAGGGGGATGATGGAAACACAGAGGCTGCGATTGAGGTTGAAGATGGGGGTGACAAGGACAAGGACAAGGACAAGAACGGAAAGACTGAGCCTGTGGGTTCGACACCTGGTGGTGTCTGGGCTACACAAGTAAACTGATTGAAAGCAGGTGAGTGAGCATTTGATTTCGCACTGGCTGGGCGGTGTTGACTTCCCCTCGCCTCTGATGATAGATATTTGGTTTTAAGTCTTGGTTCTATTGATGCTATGTTTGAATTGCATCGAAAATATCGATGTGATGTGATCATGACTGTGAATCGTTCCAAGCTTTCAGCCTTTCAGTCAGGCTTTCTTGTTCGTGGTTTTGTTGAAGTCTTCAGCAACAAACTTCAGCATTGACACTCAATGCTATTCTTCCAGTTGAGAAAATATATTCAATGATCTTAAGGTCAAGGTTGACAGTCAATCAGTCAATCAGTACGAAATTACGATAATCGCTTTCCACACCAAGGTCATGAAGACGTCGATGGGAAGACCCAATCAGAGCAGTTGGTGCACACAATCAACAAGTTCAACAACTTTGTCAGCGAAAGTTTCAAGCAGACCATCATCGCATCGAAAGAGTGGAAGGCACTTTCACTGGATGATGACAAGATTGATGCAAGCTTTTTCAAGGTTGTTGAGCTGAACTTGAATGCAGCTTTGTGGTCAGCGTATGAAGTACTTGCACCACTGCATCTCAAGAACGTCTATGTCAACTTGGGCGTCTCAAACAAGGCAGAGGCCGTGCAAGTGTCCATGCCCGTGCCAAATGATTTGCTCTTACCTCTGGTTCATCGCATTGTTCCAAATAAGCCGAAGAATGGTTACCTCTGTTGCTCCGCATTTGGTGTTCCTTGGCTTTCCGGGCAAGATAACAGGAACGAGCTACACATTGGCGAACAATGTGACTTTTTTGTTTTGTCACAATTTTAGAACATGTCATTTGAAGTGGTGTGATGTGATGTGATACTTCATTCTTAGTTTGACTTGGTCTCTTGACCCTACTGACTCACACAAAGTGAAGTGAGTTCATCACATCATTAATGTACAACAGAACAGATTGTTCTAACTTGCGTGGGTTCTTTCTCACACATGGACCCACCACCAATCAGTATTTGTCAGTGTGTACATCTCTACGTCACTCCGTAGAAACCGATCCATGGTCAGTCAGTGGTCCGTGGTCACTTTTGTAAACAAGATAGCATATTATATACACTGTGTATACATATGTACATATGGTCTGATGAGAGATGGGAATGTATAAGCGACAAGATCTACAGCCAGCTGCAACCGGTAGTACTGACAACTGCATGCGATAGTTCATCTGAAACTACTTCATCTAGTAGAGGCTACAATTTTGAGACGCGGGTCTTGGAGACAGTTAGCACATTCAGAACATCATCCGAGATTTCCCTATCGGTTTCAACCCTTTCTTTTTACAGTTGATGTTTCATGATGGAACAATGAAAGACTGACACCACGGCTAGTGGCTTTGTCTTCTCATCATCCCTGTTCTGGTTTGATTTTGAGGTGGATTGGTGGATGGAGCCTGGTAAAGATCCTCTCTCTTCGGACTTTTGTGTTCCTGGCTGGGCTGCAAAGACCGTGACCAGAATGGACCAGGCGTACTTTCAGCAAACGACCATCAAACTTGGTGTGGTCTTCTACAAGCTTGGCAAGTACCAGACCAACTTGACAGCTATGTACCTGCCAGATATGATGTTTGACCCAGAGCAGCACAAGCAAGTCTCAGCTATGGTTGAGGGTCAGAAGCATGTGCGTGTTTCCGTGGACATTCAGGCCTTGATTCCGGTTTCTGACCTTGACGACAAGTTGGAGAAAGAAGTGACAACACAAAAGGACAATGTTGAAAAGACTGTCCGCACCATGATCACCAACGCCCAGAAAGCAGCAGCAAAGTCCAGTGCAAATTCGAAGCAGAAGGCCTCTGCAAAAGCCAAATCTCGCAGCGGCGGCAAGCCCAGACAAGGGTCAGGTGCCGGCGGAAGTGGCAGTGGCGCTGCTTCTGGGGTCGCTGCTGACCCACTCAAGGATTTGTTGGCTTCGCTTGGAGTGGATTGTCCAGAGAAGCTTGAGGATCGGGAGAAGCTTGTGAATGAATTGATCAGCCGTGAGGACAAGTTGGAGGAGATTGCATCCAAAGCCCGCGAAGCAATTGTCAAGCCAGACAAGATTCCGATCACCAGAATGGTTGCTCAGGAGGAGAAGAACACCCGTGCTGCCAGAGCCCGTGTTATGCAAGAAGCATTGGCCCAAGCTCAAAAAGCAGCTGCATCAGCAGCTGACCCTGCGACCGCTGACAAGGAGAAGTTGGAGAACAAAGATACCCAATGCTCACAAACTTGGGCCTTTGGCATATGCAGCTTCGATCAAAGGTGGCAGCAAGCTCTTTAAGTCCAGAACTACCAGCGGTAAGAAGACTGACCAGTCCCTCGCCCATATGATTGCCCTAGGCAAACATTTGTTAAAATGATGTCTCCGATGACTCGCCGTCAATCTGTAGGATGAGATTTTGAGTGGACAAGGAATGACAAAGTATGTCTGAATAGATGCTATCACTACCATCATCATGAATCATCATCAGTTTTGGTATGAACTTTCATTGTTGCAGTCTCAGGATTCCCTTTGGTTAAGTAAAAGATATGACTATGAGTAGCCAGTAACCAATGTTTGTTGTCACAGAATCGGCGACCACTGGGGCTTTTTATGCGCATTAGCATGTGGGGTGATGAGATGCCGAATGTGCATTATGCCCTTTGCCGCTGGCTGTGTGTGGTTTTGAAGGACCATACTCGCAGCCTTGATTTTCTTTCTTAGTGTTTGTGTGCCGAAAGCAGCATATCTATACTATACGACGCAACATTTGCAACTTGCAGATGTGAAATCCATGAAAACTTGAAACCAGACTTGGGCCAACAGAGACCCAGCAACTAGCGCAATGAGAAAAACGAAGTGGGTTTGAGCGGTTTGAGCGTCTTCATGAGCTACTGAAGCTGCTGAAGCTGCTGAAGCTGATGAATCTTGGAACCATGGATGCACATATGTGCATCAACCTCAGGTGCCTCATGTGGTTGTTGGATGGTGTGCGGTTCAATCTTGATGATGTGACATGTGTATCCCCATCTGACCAGCTAATGCAGGGCGACCCTGATACCTCTTGTATAAGGGTTACATTAATGCTAATAACAGGATGTATCGGTGAGTTGACGCATTCCTGTTGCCAGTGATTGGCTTCATCCACTTAGTAAGATTGAAGGTCTCGATCGTTCGTTCGTTCGTTCGTTCGTTCGTTCGTTCGTTCGTTCCTTCGTTCCTTCGTTCGTTCGTTCGTTCGTTCCTTCGTTCCTTCGTTCCTTCGTTCCTTCAGTCAGTCAGTCAGTCAGCCAGTCAGCCAGTCAGTCAGTCAGTCAGTCAGTCATTCGAGTATTTGTTCGTTCGTTCGTTGGTTCGGTCAGTCAGTCATTTGTGCATTGATTCTTTGATGTTTTTTCATTGGCACCTCACACCCTGATACACCCTGAACATTTCCACCTCACAAACATTCCTTGCAGCGAGATGCCATATGGCAAGCTGTTGAAGGTCAGCAAGTGACTTTGCAGGATGTGTTCGGCTCACTCGACAAGTTGTCTATTCCCATCGCAGCTTCCATCACGGTTGGGTTTGACAGCAGTTGCGTCGCTGTCCCAATGCAGCAGACAGTCGTGAGTCTGTTGCTCGCCACACGCAAATGCCGAATCCAATTTCAATTTGAATTTGATGGGCACGAGTTTTGGCTCCGGGTCAGTGGGGAAGAGAGGGCAGCAATACAAATTGTGCAGTTCTGGCAGCATGTCATTCCGGTGCTCTACTTATCTTTTCTTGGGATCGAGACTTCAACCACCGACGACAAAGGATCTTGGATTGCGCTTTTTTCTCCGGCGGTTGGGAGATGTCCAGTCCCAAGAGATGAGATGGCTTCAGGCTATTGGTCCTTGTAATCAGTCATTTCACCGTTTCGAAACTTCCGCCCCTGCACGGCAGGGCAGGTACCCCATGAGCACATATGAGCACGTAATTTTTAGTGTTATATTTTGAAGGTTTGAACTTGAACCTGGTTATTCCCAAAAAGGTTTGATCGTATTTAGGAAGACTTCACAAAAGCCTTGGTGGTGCACGTTTGGATAAGGTACCTTTGATGACATTTCCATGAATTTGGGGTTAAATAATCATCAAAAACCAATCATGTAGGACTTTAAATCCACATGTTCATGGTTCAAATCCAATTTTTTAATCAACCCCACCTTGATTCAAATGTAACCCACAATAATGATCATACTTTAATATAGTTAGATCACCCATGGTAGCTGTTTTTTCCTCACCATTTTGGTGAACTTTCCACTTTGGTCCCCCAAAGGCGCACGGTCTCCTTACTGGTTGTCACGACGGGCTGCTGCGGGTCTTCGACCTTCGACGTTTGGGCGGGCCCGCTGCTTTGGTGCAGCAGATGGAATTGCACCTGAGGAAGTGCCCTTTGGGGGCATTGGAACCATTGAAAAATCAACTGGTTGTTTGGTTATATATAATTAAGTTATATAATTAATGGTTCTATATTCAAATGATATAGATATAAATATTATCCCATTAAGAAAATACTGTACCTGGTTGGAACCATTAAACATATTCTGATATAACAATATAATGGGATCATCATGGGAATATAATGGGAACATGATAAATGTCAGTTGGTGATTTCATGGGGATTTATTTGGAATCTAATCTATATCAAACATTCATGGGGATATCATTGATAAATCATGGTTACTGATATGGGTCAATGAATTGTTTTTTTTACTATTTAATCTATTGGGGATTACCCTCTAGTTATTTAACATAGCCATGGAAAATGGCCTATTTATAGATGGTTTACCTGGGTTTACCTACTAAAAATGGTGATTTTCCATGGCTATGTTTGTCATGACCAGAGGGTATGATCACCCACAGTAGGGAAAGCGTTTGAAAAACCAACCGTTTGGGGATTTAGGGTATTGGATTCGGATTTTTTAACCACAGATGGGGGGATCAATAGCAATAAACTACCGTAAAAACTCATGGTTTCCATCAATGGGGCTACCCTCTGGTAATTTAACAGTTTGCGACATTGAAAATGGCCCATTTATAGTGGATTTACCCGTTGAAAATGATGATTTTCCATAATTATGGGACAGTTTACCAGAGGGTACCCTTAAATCATCCATTTAAATAGGATGTTCCCTTATAAAACATCCATTTTGGGGTACCCCCATTTATGGAAACCTCCAACTAGCCAGTAACTGGAAGGTGCGGGTGACCCCTTGACCGGAGATTTTTGGGGCTCCCAGGTTTCACTGCGGGTACCGTTTGGTAAAGTAACATACTGTGGATGGTTGCGAAATCCTGCACCAGTTGATAGATGGAAAACTTCCCATTGTTTGTAGGGTTTCAACATGTTTCCACCATCCCTTTGGTGGTGCAAGATTTTGCAACCATCCACAGTAGCTATAGAAACCATGGCCCATGAAAATAGATGATTTGCCTCTTAGAAAGGGTGATTTTACATAGTTAATCATAGTTATCTCAAATCACCAGAGGGTAAATGATTGCCACCAAGGGGATTCCGGATGGACGCATCGTTACTTGCCAAACTGCCATCCATCCCTAGCAATGGTAATCAGGCTGGTGAGAGTCAGGGGTTTGAAGCAACCAAGATGGACACCAAAACAAAATGTGAGGAATTACCCTTGAACATCTGCCGCATCTACCATTCATACTTGATTTGCCTATTAAGAATTGCGATTTCCCAGTTCGCCATCCATAGCCGTATTTGCCAACGGATGGGGAATCCAAGTGCTTTCCAGTTTCATGTGTTTGGACCAATATTAATCTGATTGAATTTGCGATGATGGCAGTCAGCTCATGGCATACAATCTCAGCCCTGGCCACTTTGTAATGCAACGACTCTACGGCAAAACCATGGGATTTCCGTTTCGAGGACCATTTTTCAGACCAAAAATGCTGAAAAACCATATCCTTTGACCTCTCGGGCTGTCGGATCCGTAGAGCAGTAGCAGCAGAATTCTACGAGAGTAGAATTACCCTCTGGTAAACATACAAAAAGCTATTGAAAATGGCTATTTCTAGTGGATTTTCCCATTAAAAATTGTGATTTTCCATAGTTATGTTAGTTTACCAGAGGGTAGCCAGTTGGTTTGAAACGAACGGATTTGTAGAACAGGCAAATAGGTAATGTCTATGACTAGCTCCAGATTATTGAGCCCTCCGATAGATCACTTGAATTTAATTGGGGTTGTAAGATTTGGCCTTGGACTGCTGATTTTGAATGGGGAAGTGGTTGATAGACCGAATATATATATATATATATATATATATATTTTTTTTTCTTCTTGGTGTAATTACTCCATTTTCGACGGCCACCTACATACAAGACATGATCAAACATTTTTCTCCTAAAGATGTGAGAGAGTTGTCATGAAGTGTGAACCCCAGGGCAGCACAACTTTTGACATCCTAGGAACCACGTAGCATTTGTCCACTTCATCTGCGTTGGCTGATGCCTTGGTGGTTCACCCCATGGTAAGTGGGATCAGTCCCCCTTTTTTGGCCTGGGTTACGGGTTCCCACTTACCAACTGGAGTGAACCACCATCAAATCTCCCCAAAAAACAGCGAACTGCGAACGGAAAGACTGGGTCGGCCCAGTCTCAGTTGCTGAATTCGACCTTGACCCTTCATCCCTTCGCCGGTTGCGTCAGCGGGAGGGGTGTAGAGTTGTAGTGTTAGGGGGCCGCGCGGGTTCCTGCGCCGTGCCGCGGGGTTCGGGAGCCCTGGAGGGGTTAAATCACCGCTAAATGGATGGTTGTTGGAATCCAGCCCACCCCCAATCATCAATCGTTTTGGCATGATCCTCCGTTATACCCAGCAGGTGACATCAACAGAAATGAGGATGCGGGAATGTTAGTTCAGTTTTTCTTGGTTCAAAATCACATCATTTGCGGGTATATGATCCGGTGGTTGAGATAGGTGATTGATCAGTGGGTAGAAATCAAGCCTTGCTCAAAACACCGTCAACGCCGTCAACGCCATGGATTTTGATTGCTTTTAGTGAAATACACAATTTCAACCCATATTGAAGGATTTTTTCAAGTGGTGAATGATCCAGACTTGCTTCCCTAAGGGTTTTCGTGGAGCTGAACTCTATCCCCACCTTGCACCCACAATTGCCACATCTTCTCTGTGCCAAGGCGATGCGTACTGTGACTCTCTGGCAGGATAAGGCGCGGGCTCGCCCAGGGTGTAGACTCCGGAGCCAATTTTTTGGAGGGGATTTATGTAGATATGTGTTTGAAAATGATGTAAATATTTTTCAGATGACCATTTTAATCGGAAAAATCAAGACGAACCATGAGGAAAACCCTTGGCTGTAGACTCGCTGTCTCATACCAGGGGCCGGGAGCAAAGGATGCCATCCTGGTAGATAAGACACGCGCTGTTCTATGGCACTACAAACATCGCACCTGGCAAAAAAGATAAGAAACGAATCCCGACAAAAAAACATGGGTCATTAAATGTCCCCATTGAACATCACCCAACCATTAGGTATATGGTCTATAATGGCTACTATAAGGTGATGTCCAATATTCCCAAAATGGGACATTTACCAACCCCTGCAAAACAAACAAACACATGAAATGGCAGAAAGCGACACAAGCCTACTGGAGCCTCTGGCTAGTTGCACTTGAAATGCCATAGTGAAATAGGTCATGTCCGATTCAAACAACCTTTTGACAAGCTTGAGGACAACTCGTACACACAATTACCCTCTGGTAAACAAACATAGCTATGGAAAATGGCCCATTTACAGATGATTTTCCCATTAAAACCTCTATTTATAATGGATTTTCCATAGCTATGTTAAATAACCAGATGGTAATTCCATTCGTCAAGTGTTTCCAATCTGCTTCCATTCGCAGCAGAGCTTCGTTCAGTTGATCTTAGTGGTTCCAGGACGTCTGTGGAAGGGAAAAGATCATAAACCATGGACATTTGGGGCAATCCATTTTGGACAATTTCATATTCATATGTACCCAAACAATAGCATCTATTTAATTATACATATATATATATATATATATATGTATACTGTATACATACATATATATATATATATATAATAAACAGGTATCTATCATTATATGGCTCACCCAAGGTCAGCGAGTTGTGCTAGTTGCTTTTGTCCGTATGTTTGGACCCACGATGATCCCGGTGTTTTTTTAATCTTCTGGGTTTTAGGACCACCCGGCCACAGTTGACTTGATCCAAAACATGAAACACCAGGGAAGATGTGTTCCTGGTTGGTGGTTTGGAACATTTTTTATTTTCCACAATATATGGGATAATCCTTCCCATTGACTAATATTTTTCAAGATGATTACAACCACCAACCAGATGTGTTCTGTTGCTTGTTTTCTGATGCTTTCTGGGTCCGTTTTTATTTTAGGAACCTTCAAAAAAAGTTGACTTGACCCAGAAAAGTTGCAGTTGACTCATTTTTTTTAAAAGCAACTGGCGAAGCTTTCAACCAGGTGCCAGAGAGGGAAAAATGGAGCAACAGCATTTGGAGCATCTCGGCAGTGGTGAAGTCTCTGATAGAAATCCTGGATTTGCTGAGTTGAGTCGAGTCGATTTTTGGCTCAGTTTCTGAATGCGAAATTGTAGCAGAATTGTTTTTGTTTTTTTGGGAAGCTGTGGTATTTTTGTGTTTTTTTTCCTTGGTTTCTTTCCACAGAATTCCCAGAAATGTCTTGGGTCATAGTCGCCACGATGTTCTTTCGGCACCTTTAATCTGGAAGCTGGTCATATCCCGACTCTTCGCTGGCATAGCCTGACGAGGACAATCCCTCTTTACCTGTTGGTGGTTTGGAACATTTTTTTATTTTGCCATATATTGGGAATAATTATCCCAACTGACGAACTCATTTTTTTCAGAGGGTAGGTATACCACCAACCAGCCATTATTTGCTAGCTACATTCCTAATTTGGGTGACTATGTGGCTATGTCCATGAACTCCCTCGTTTTGTTTGTTCACAAAGTCATCAAAATCAGTTTGTTTTTGTTGTTAAACATTGGTTCAACGTTTACATTTCTTGTCAGTTGAATGCCTCTCTATAGGGAACTTCCTCCCCATTCTTGATGAAATCCAGACTTATTGCTGGTTCAATCAGTCCAATGCGCATTTTCATGGTGAATTTCCACATGTTTCATGGTTAAATCCCCATTTTTCATGGTTCAATCCCCATGTTTCATGCTTCATTCCCTGATTATTCCCTGATCTTTTGCTAGGTCCAATCCCCCCCAATTTTCGTCGCGTTGAGGTATTGCCTTCAAGCCGGATGGCACGCAAATCATCGTGGCAGCGCCTCGGGTTTTGAGCAACGAAAAACATGGGGATATCATGGGGAGTTAACAAAAAATGAGAGAACATCTGAATGAATTGATGATACGTTGGGTACATGATTATGAAATTATGAAATTATGATGATTGGAGCCATATTTTTTTTGAAGATGTGCAGATGTTCTGACTTTTGTATACTTTTGTTCAATGCTGCTGTAGAGCTACGATTAAGTGTTTCGACAGATTCGAGAAACATGGAAGAACACAGAAATCTACGGTCATGGTGTACCTCTCATTGGATTGCTTCAACGGAAAATTGAAACCAGAACCACCCTATATTTGATTGGGGAAAAATTGTACCCCTATATTTTGATAGGGAAAAGCAATCGTTTCCTCATATATTTCATAGCGCAAAACCATTGTTTCCCTATTGTTTTCCTATATTTGGATAGCGAAAAGCCATGGTTTCCCTAGATTTTAGGGAAAAAACATGGTTTCCCTACATTTCACATGGAAAACACATGAAGAACCATGGGTTTTCCTACGTTTTCCCATGTTTTTTTGCGGGGCTTCACGGCCTAGGCTGGCAACCGTGTCTTGGTCTACGACGCGACGGACGGGGACCTGGTCCATTCGCTGAAGGGGCACAAGGACGCGGGGGAAGATTTACCATGGAAAAATGGCAGAACTGGTTAGTTGTTCGGAACATTAATTTTATTTTTCCATATATTGGGAATTTCATCATCCCAACTGACTTTCACTCCATCATTTTTCAGAGGGGTTGGCGTACCAACCACCAACCAGTAATCATTGATAAACCATATTATTCAAGATCATTAACCATATATTAACCATTAATATTAACCATATATTAACCAACATTAACCATCATTACCTCTTAGCCTCTAATCTCCCTAGGATTTTGAAGGGTGGATGAATGGAATTGTAGTGATGTCTTTAGATATTTGTGCCAGCATTTTTTTACTTTCCCATTGAAGTGATCCTCTGCTAAACTAACAGTTTGCGAACTGGAAAACGACCAAAAAAAAACTAGCAAAATCAACCATAAATAGGCAATTTTCAATAGCTATGTTAAATTACCAGAGGGTACCCAGGAAACATGGTGGACTTATGGGATATTTCTGGATTTTTTCTGTATCTTTTCGGTGAATTTTTGCAGTGGTTTCCCTCTGTTAGAGGGTTAAAGTTGTTAAACTCACATTCCCCTCACAATATTCAATATTCCATTTAATATCCCATTATATATATATATAGTTTTGGTTGGTTGGCTTAATACCATTTTATACCCCCCCAGTTTTGGTAGGTTTCCGTTGGCTGATTTCAATGGGATATAGAGGCTGTTAATGGGCTGATTTACCCAACATCAATGTGGATTTGAGGCGATTTTATAGGATTCAATGGGTCCTGATAAACTAACATTTCTCTATGGAAATCGTCGTGTTTTTCATAGGTACATCATTGAACTACATGGATTATTTTCCATAGCCACGTTAAATTACCGGAGGGTAAACGCCAGCGTTTCTATATCCATAGGATCCATGGTGCTGGTATATATGCTAACATGACTGGGGTATATAGATGGTAAATGTTACCATATATAGCATACATGGATCCTATGGGATATACTTTTTTTGTTGAAGTTCCTCAGTTCCTCACTGATGATCCTCGGCCACTGTTCGGTGGCCTATTCCAGCACTGCCGTGCTGGTCAACCAGGAGAGCGTTTTCTGCGTGGCCTATTCCAGACATGGGAAAAAGTCTGGGGACCCAGCCCACAATGGGGTGCAGCTGCGGTTATTCTTATGGGTATACTCTCTGGTACTTTAACCCAAGTATGGAAACTGGCCCATTTAGTTCGATGATTTTCCCATTGTGCTGTAGGGGATTTCCCATTGCCATGTTTGATCGCCGCAGGGTAACCTATAATATACCTGTGGTTAAGATAACCCGTAATGTCAACCCTGGATTAATAAACCCCTAGATTGTTTAATTGGGAGGGCACCATTTAAGTATCATATTGTGACTATAAGGGGATGGTACCCCCACAATTAATAAACCATGGTTTATTAATCCGGAGTTGACATTATACACAATCCATAAGTTTTCCTGAGACTGGGGAGATTCCAGATTCCAATCTTTTAAAGAGGATGAACATCCGTAAATCCCGGTCCCAGATGTTCGAAAAAAAAAAGGGGCGGGGAGCTCCCCCCAAAATTGACTTTCAATTACCATTTTCCTTATTCAAAGTTAACAATTTGCCTAGGCAAAATTTGAGGAGGTATATAAATCATGGTAAATCCTATGGTAAATCCTATGGTAAATCCTAAGGTAAATCCCATATTTTCAGACATACACTTAACCCAAAGCACGCGGAGGCACAGCGACCTGCTGAGGTTTGCTTCTGGCGGGGCAGATAAGCAGGTCATTATTTGGACGCACAAGGCTTGGCCGGGCCGGGCCATTTCAAGCGAGCGAACGGTCAAGCGCAGTGAAGGGTGAATGGTGGTGTTTGGCCACAAATAGAAACGGGGAATATACATGAATATACAGGGGATTTAACCAACAAACATGGGGGTATCATGGGGATACAATAGGGATGTAAAGACGTAGAGAACAACATGAGATGGGTTGAAAATAGTGATACCTTCCATGAAGTTGAGATTTGTTCCCCAAAAGGTTATCTAATCCTAGGAGCCTGCTGTATATGTCTTCATTTGCGCCGTTCTTTTGCCAATTTAATGCCGAAACAGAATTTGAAAAATCTAAACATCTAAAAAATCTAAGCCTGCCTGAAAAAACTAAACAAATGTGAATATCTGAAAACAGCCAGAACATCTAAAAGTGTTCTATGCCTGAGGCTCCCCATCTATAGATTTCTATAAATTTATCTGGAAATGCCTGGTCTCGTGGAATGCGCAAAGAGGGCATCAAATGAAGACCATACTCTAGGGCTATTAATGGATATTCATGGTGAATTTTCCATATCGATCTGAATTTACAATGGAGTATACTGTATATACTATAGGTTTGCCCAGAAACGTTGCCTACCACAATTTATTGCAATTCTATTAAGGAAAACTAGATCAACCACCCACAAAATCTTGGAGTGTACAGTATATCAGTGTTTTTGTTAGAACAATGGTACCCTCCGGCAACATGAGGATGGGATATACCCCATGAAAAAGCTGTGTAACTTGACCGTAGCACATTATGGGATTGATTTTGCCAAAATTTGGGTCTTTGGCTAAATCTAGGTCAATCTTGGATGGCTACTTTAATCCTTTAGTCACTTTAGTCTTTTGGTATTACCCTCTGGTAAATTAACATAGACCCTGGCAGTCATCGGGGTTGGTTCATACAAGTTTCCATTAAAAATTGGCTACTTTCAGGGTCGAACTGTAAAAATTTACCAGAGGGTTTTCAGGGATTACCCTCTGGTAAACTAACATAACTATGGAAAATCACCATTTTTAATGGGAAAATCAACTATAAATGGCCATTTTCAATAGCTATGTTAAATTACCAGAGGGTATCTACGTTCACCAGCTAAGAATTGGTCATCTTTTGCTATGGCTATCTGGCAGCCATGCGGTGGCTCATCCCAGGATTTGGTTCTGGTTAAGCCGGTGGCTTATCCTGACCTACAAAAAAATAACTGGGGTTAGGAATATCCACCTTTACACGATTCCGAATCCATGAACCAGCAAGCAAGTTTCTAAATAAGTACTGAAAATATTTTTGTTTTGTCGTGTTATATGTGATTATCATTAGTTTTACAATATTATCACAATTACTATCATCATTACTGTCATGATTATTGTGTTATATCATTATTATAACTAAGTACATATTCATTCCTAATATGTCCTAAGATATTATCATCATGAAAGTGTCATTTCATGTCCCGTCTGGTAAACTAACATAGCTATTGAAAATGGTGATTTATAGTGGATTTTTTCATTAAAGATGGTGATTTTCCATAGTTATGTTAGTTTACCAGAGGGTAGTTACATCAACTCTTGGCTACAAGGCCGTTTTTTTTCTCCTTGCTCCGCTTTCACCGTAGGCGGAAGGCATCTTGAAGTACAACCACAACGAGCACCACGGCTGCGAGACAGCCCTGTTGATGATTTTTCATGGGGATGATTTAAACAATATTTATATAGGGTTTTAACATATTCTAACCATCAACAATATGGGGATATTATATAATATATATATATAATACAACTGGTACATGATGGTTGGTTGATGATTAGTTGGGGGATTACACAAACCAATGTATTCAATTGCCTTCGGCAAGCCTGCGGCAATGGAGAGGTGGCCCCAAGGGAGTTTGATGTGCACTCTAGGTGGTTGACCGTATACCAAATGAGTAGCGCCGGCAGCAAAGTAGCGCCAGGTACTATGTATGAGCCTCTGGCTTGACATCAGACCGCTGCATGGAAGGGGACAGGGTGGAAGCGGAGTTTGCCACTAGATGGAAGCCTGAGAGAGAAGCAGAAGACAAGAGAAGAGGAAGAAGAAGAAGAGGAAGAAGAGGAAGAAGAGGAAGAGACGAAGACAGAGCCATAGATCAGAAGCAGCTTGAGTAGCAAGCGCGTGCTTGAACAACCTATGGACAACATAACAAATGAGTACCGGTCGATCAGTTTAATACCGTGTGTGCCCTGTGACTAGTACCGGTACCTGAAAACTGACATGGAAAAAGAAATGTGCGTTATTCCACGGCCATTTCAAGTACGTACCTAAACTGGAGGGACTATACCATCCTGATATATCCTGATTGTGATATTGGATACCTTGGAGTAAATTAAGATGGATGTGCAAAGCTTACAAAAACCTGTGATTTCCTGTTCCGAAAATGATCTACTTTCATGGTGGTTTTCCACATCGAACTGTTAGTTTACGCTGCTGTATCACAGCTCGAGCATGAATGGGAACCATTTCTGCTTGGTGGATGTTGGTGGCTTCCCCCATCTGCAAGAAGGGCAGCCATTGTACATGCTCGCACTTGCGTAAGGTGTTTTTTTCCTATTTTGTTCCTTGTGCTAGAGGTGTGCGGATGTTGGGGTGTCCCCACTGTAGCAGCTGTTTTCGCATGTTTTTTTAACCATATTGGGATGATGATTTGGAATGAGTACCCTCTGGTAAACTAACATAACTATGGAAAATGATCATTTTTGATGGGTAAATCAACCATTTTTATGGCCATTTTCAATAGCTATTTTGTATGTTTACCAGAGGGTAGTACTTTTCAAACCCACCAATCAGACTTTGCGTGGCGAGGTGTAGGCTAGAAGTTCACCTTTCTGCATCAATGCAGCACACCATTCACAGCACTTGCCACCTACTTGGGGTTGCAGTTGAGGTTATTTTATGGGTATATCGACTGGTTATAACCCCCACAAGATGGGAAATCAGCCCTATAAGTATGGTCCATGGTTGCATATCCACCTACACCTGGATTTTGCTGAAGATGATGAGTTTTCCATGGAGTTTCCCATGTCCCATTGCTTAAACCACCAGACCTGGGGAACCTATTAGGAAAGTTCAAATTTGCCACCAGGTTAAGCCTAGTTGGTTGAGTCCCCATTCACTAGTTCGAGTCATTTCGAATATATCTACCATAAACCCAATCGTTAGTTGCTACAGTAGCAACTTAACTAAGGACCTCGGGAAAGCACCTTGTAGACATGGTGTATCTACGAGAAACTAAGGTCTATCCAATGCCTGGCCTACAACCCGGTGACACAACAGGTGGGAGTGGAAACCATCAAGACAAATGGGTTTTCACACGGAAAGTTGGACACGGACCGCACATTTCACCAGCAGAAATAGGGAGTTTGTATCAAATACTGGGATATCTTCAGCAGCAAAACGCAGGGATTTGAGCTTTAAATATTTTTGGATCAATCCAGAAATCATTGAACATGGCGAGATTTTAAGGGGTTTCTTCAAAATACACCAAGGAAGATCTTGGAAGAAGTGGTCTCGTTCCGTCAGAAACATGGCTGGAAAATCCCTAAAAGAAACATCGAAACGTCTTTCCCAGCGAACTGGAGAACTGGGGTACCCCCTAGAATTAGGACACCTCCACTTAGTTATGGTTGATAGTAGTTAATACTGAGGGTATAGCCAACAATCATCTGGTTGGTGGTTTCAAACATTTTTATTTTCCATGATATATTGGATAACCTTGACTTTCATATTTTTCAAGATGGTTAAAATCACCAACCAGATCATGGATGAATATCGGATTATGGATCATTGGAATGTGCTGACATAATACGGTCATGAAAACATGATCCATCTATATCGGCATGACGCCAACAAGATCGACTCCTGGTGGGGATGTTTTTTTGTGTTGGCTTTACCACATGAAATATCATACACACGTACATACATACATATATATACCCTCTGATAAAGTAACATAGCGAACTAGAAAATCACAATTTTGAATAGGTAAATCAACTATAAATGGTACATGTTCAATAGCCATGTTAAATTACCAGAGGGTATATACCATCTGGTTATGACTAACATAGCGAACTAGAAAATCCCCAAAATAAATGGAGGTTTCAAACGCTGGGAACATCACCTGTCAATGGGTATATCACTGGCCGCCATCAGCCACATCCACTTGCGTTGCTTGTGGGATGAACGCCTGTGATGCATCATGGGGTGTGTAGCATTGCCTGTTATTGCAAAGACATCGTGTTTTATCCTGTATGTATGTATTATATTATTTTCAGATTATATGCTGCAAGTTATATTATATTATACTATATACTCATATTCTATACAATATATAACATATATATATATATATATATACATAACTCGCAACATAGACATAAACTTTTGAGTTCTCACTACCTAGGAACTTGCGGCGATGGAGGTGTGTTTCCTAACGTCGGGCGAGACGCTCACAGTCCTTGAAGATGAATTACAAGGCAAAACAGCGAAGGCAGTGAAGAAAGCCTTGGCAGCCAAGGTTGGCATTTCCAGATTTAAGCAAAGATTCTTTGTGGAAGATGGTTCGGAGATCCAGGATGATGAAGTTCTAGATCCG
>Ga0126342_10007511_pt1 | contig 19474 bp, 13 predicted proteins | sample Cyp1metagenome_FD_92528 | JGI IMG/M metagenome (GOLD analysis project Ga0126342, IMG submission 92528) | Coral microbial communities from Lord Howe Island, Old Settlement Bay, Australia - Cyphastrea 1 metagenome | ecosystem: Host-associated > Invertebrates > Cnidaria > Coral ... | reverse complement strand
GTTTATAGGCCTGTGATTCTACAAGTGTACCCCAAGGAGTACTTTATAGAGGGAGTACCCCCCTGACAAACCATTTTAGCATTATAAAATGGCAGCTACCCAGGTTCCACCCCTAATTTACACTATATATATATGTTTTGTGGCTACCAAAGCTTGACCATGACGTTCTTCACCTGGCGGCTATCCTTTGCCTCTAGATTAGACTATGTGCTACACCCGGTACGAAAACTCTTGTTTTGGGGCATGGTTTGAAAAGAAACACCCCAAATGGCAGTCCTCCGATTTTGCCTCGAAATATGGCAGGTTTCAAATAATGCCCACCCGACAGCATTCTTGAAGGCACTATACAATCTAAGACGATTCAGTTATAAATCAATCACACCTAACTTGCTGTATCAACTTCATTCAACCCAACCATCTAAATCTAAGGTAATCCCACTATATTATATAAATATATACTTCAATCACTTGCCGTCTGAACTTCACCTAAGCCAAACCATCCAAGATTCACCTAACAGGGCCTGGATTCGCCACAGGCACCTGGGAACTCCTGAGGGAGCGGGAGGATGGCCCCGGAGGCTCGCCTCCCGGCCGCCCCAGCCGCCCCAGCGGTCGCAGTTTGAAGTTCACGGTGGGGCCGGAGCTCAGCGAGCAGCGGCTCGGGCGGAGAAGCCATGGGTTGAGGGTTGAGTTGGTGGTTTCATTCCCCACTTCTCCATTTCCCAAGTTTTTCACATGTTCCAAAGTTTCATTCCCCGTTTCCCAGGTGTCTCTCTATAAGTGTTTTCTTTACAGACTTGGAAAACGGAAGAATGAAACTAGTTAATGTGGGATTAATGTGGGATTAATGTGGGTATACGGTACAGCGAATAACTTAGCATGTTTATGGGTGGGATAGTATAAACCATGCCCAGTTGGTAACTTTATGGCATTGGGTATCCCACATCATTACTATATAATACTATATACAGGTGTTGTGGGGTTGATATATCTATGATAAATGAGTTGGAAACATAATTTTTACAATTGTTGGATGATTTGGGTCAGTTTGAGTGTGGCAAAGCATTGCTGATACATGCCATCCGAGATACCTATGCGTGGGAATGTTTTCTGAAGCTGCAGCTTCATCAAATTTGCTAAATGTGTTGATGTGTAAGTTGTTCATCAAACAACCACTGGTAGGACCGGTAGGTTTGCTCCAGAACAAACAGTCTAGGTAAAAAATCGGGTTGGAGGCGTTCAAGCTTTCAAGGGAATTTAACCAACCGACCCCCGAGCTGACCCTGCAATAATTCATGTTTAAGAACCAGTTTAACAAACTCTTGTTAGTAGGGGGTCACCTTTTGGGGTTGAAATCCCCATGATCCCAGTGTTCTCCTATTTGCAGGCTGGAACCTGCGGTTTGATAGATTTGTTCAATCTCAAAAGTGGATCCTCTTGATGGTTTGTGGGCAGATTGCTTCCTCGTCTACAAAGCCCATAACCCCTTGTAACTTGAATATGACGAGATACCGAGGTGCATCCCACTCTTTCATGTTTTTAGGGTCCTCCCGCTACATGGTTGTGGCTCAAACACATTGACCCCCAAGAATTGATCAAAATTGGACGCTTCTTTGAGTCCACTTGTCTTCAATTTTGCCCATACAAACTAAGATCCCTTGATTCCGCATTTTTGCAGTTCGGATCACCACCAATGCAGTTTCAGGCAGTCTTCCCAGTATGAAATTTATTTGTTTTCCAATCTTTTGAGCAACCGAACTTTGGCTGGTGGTTGCTACTGTTGATTTTCCATTCCTAAACCTTAGCAATCGTACCAGAGTCTCTTGGGGTGCTCCCTTCCCCTATGACTTTCCCGTTGCGATGCCTTCAGGGAGTTCGCCTCGATGTGTCCTTTGAGCAACGGAAGCCGCCAAAATTTGATGAACATGACCTTCTGGGCCAAGCTCTCGGGTGATGAGCGGGCGATGTTTCTGATCTTGGCCTTGGGATGTTTCGGGTCCCTGCGCCCCGTTCTGCATTTAGCAGAACATCTATCCAAAATCTGACATGGCTGGCTGGCTGGATTTTTCCAACTTTTCGATGGGAAGACAGGTGGACAACAGTTTCAAATAATTTGATTTATTGCCAGCCGTCAACCATCTTTTGGAACCAGTATTTTTCAGATTGGTTGAAACCACTAATCACCTTTTTTGGGATGTAGATTCCCAACGGTGACTTGTTAGGAGGGAGCCGTTGGGAGCTAGGTGTATCATGGTGCATCCATATTCACCAAAAAGGCGCTATTAATCCTATTAGCCATGTGGAGCCAGTTGGAGCTACCATTTGATAGTGGATGAGTCAACATTGGGTACGGAAAGAGTGGCCTAGACATGACCGCCCAGACGGTGTGTCCCATGATGTCCCCACTGTGGTTGGCATTATATTCCCATGGGTAAATCTCACCCTTATTGGTCCACAGAATTGAACATTTACCCTCTGGTAAACTTAACATAGCTATGGAAAATCAACATATTTCATGGGAAAACTCACTATAAATGGCCATTTTCAATAGCAAACTGCTAGTCATTACCAGAGGGTACATTGCTGAGGTGCGGATTGGCCTGTACATACTTCTTATCACCCTACGTACCGGATGAGCCGCCAGAGGTCAGGGGATGCCCATCCCAGGGGTGCTGTCGTGGTTTGTGATCTCGCAGATCTGGTGAAATCCGCAATTTTTTGTTGCAGGCGAAGTCTTGCCAAGATACAATGCGGTGCATCCCCCAGTTTTAAGTTGGATTATAACACCATGGACTAGTTGGAAATATCTACCACAAAGCATGAAGCTGTTACAAATAAATCAACACCTAGCGATCATCAACCATCAACAACCTCTAAATTCCCGTCAAGCTGTTGGTGAAATCACCATTTGTTTGCCTGAAGAAGCCTTTTCTTCCCGCCACCAGGAGGAGCAGAACGATTCCGAGACGCAGAACGAGGCCTCTGAGGATCCGGCGTTACGGCGCTTCAATCTGCTGACGGGTGAACTGGAACGTCGCCGCTCATTGGGTGACTTGAAACATTGGGTGGATACCTTAATTTTTTCTCTAGCATAGGAAAAAGATGGAAAATGATGGAACATAATTCCTTCCCTCTAATTTTAAACGTTCCCCCCCACCCCAACAATAAAATCTAGGGGTAGTTTTTATTATTAGAGGGTATTTAATATTCGGGGGAGAAGCTGGTTCCTACTATTCAAGTAAAGACTTTAATTAAAAAAAGCAAAATGTTTGATTTCAAAATCATTTACATTCCCTTTTATAATCTAATTTAAATATTGCCCAAAATTGGATATCAAAGCTTTGCCCTAATATTAAATGTAAAAACATTATTTAAAAAAAAAACTGAAATTTCGATTTTCAACAAACTTACGCTAATTAAAAAAAAAACGTGGTTAGCTAGTTTTTATTACTAAGGGGGTAGAACCTTCAAATGGACCTTGATTTTTGATTTTTTTTGGGGATCAATTAAAAGTCACATTGACCAATCTGAAATTTCCCAGAACAAATAATCTGGGTAGTGTTTATTGTTTAGGGGAGATTTAGTCATAGGGAGAAGGGATTCTGAACATTGAACATTGCATTTTTTCGGGTAAATCATCGACTAAAATGGATCTTGATATATCTTGATCAATGGCTATGGTAAGTTACAAGTAATTTCAGTAAATGCTGAAATAACACTGAAAGGATTCATTTCTTGGAGGTGAAGTGGTGTCAACAGGCGTGTGATGCATTAGGGGGATTCAACATGATTCAACTAAAGTCAATAAATTGCTTGTGATTCAACTAAAGTCAGCAATGTATACCAGTATACCATATCAAATATGCCAGTTGCATTGTGTGGGTTGGCCCCACTTCCCTCCCCACGGGTTTGGTTTTGTTTGGTGATCCGGGAAATCAGGAAATACTTTGTAATTTGCTGTCATTATATACTGCAATCCCTTGTAACTGTTTATACAATCTTATAATATCTGTTGTGCATTTATAATTATAATTATAATTATGTTGTTTTTCTATTAACACCCAAATAATTTCGAATATTAATATTGTTCAGGTCCTTTTTGTTTTTCGCGAACAAATCATTCACAAGGTGAAAGAGATGCCGGGTCCCAGCAGTGAGGTCGGCGGAAACGCGGTGGCTCCACTCGCTTGTCCGCCATGGTGCAACGCAGTGCAGCTCGGCGGAAGATGGTGGAACGTTGGGAACGTTGGATGTTTTAATGGGATGGGCGAACCCATATAACCCATAGTATTCCATAGCGCATGCTGTTACCGTAGATTTAATGTGGTGTAGTAGGCTTTAACTATTCGATTGATTATGTTTCATCTGAACGGGATTTAATGGTGCTTAGTTGGTTAGTGGAGTTTGAGAGATAGTTTGACCATGTTTTTTGGGGGCTTGATAGGGTATGATAGGGATTATCACAAAATGGTGGATACCCAAATTTACTCTCTTCTTGGGAAAAATAGGATAAACCCATGTGGGATGGCTGAAGGTTTTAATCCGCAGGGTTTGGATTGGTGTGGCAAACATTAGTCTGAAGCAGCAAGCGCGATTACATGCGATTGCTTCAAATTGAGAATATATCTTTCCTGCACACATTTTCAAACCACGCCAATTTGATGATGCTTTTGCCATTTTGCCGATGCATACTGTAGCCCCTAACAGATAGAAAAGTCAAACATCCTTTTCGACCATCTGGGGCAACTTTCAACTATTCCATTTTTTGGGGCTTACTTTTTTGTCAGTCAGAAAAAAGTCCTTTTTGTTCACTTACCCGCACACTTGGGGGCGACCAAGGCGAGCCGGTTGGCAGGCTATCTGCAAGATGGAGGTCCAAAGGTGGCCAGTTGTTCCAACTGCGATCGGCCCGCCAGCCACGTGTGTTCCTCGGCAACGGGAATCGGAGGCAAGGGCCTAACATAAAACCAAGGACTATGAGGATTTTAAGGGCAAGGATACTTCACCAACTTGGTACTACGGTAGTAAGATTTTTTGGTTGTGTCAGCAACTATAGGGATACCCACAGAATCGCAATTTTGATAGGGAAGATGCTGACTAAGCAGTGGATGGTAGGTGAATGAGATCACCCGTACATGTGTAACAGCATTGGCTGAAGGGAACATGTCTCCATATTTGGTACAATAAATCATATGGAAAAACCATATTTTTGTGTGTCTGAAAATAGGGCACCCCGAAATCGATTGGATTATCACCATTAGTGTCCTATTGCGGTTATCCCCTATATGTTTTCCCATTTTCCTAGGACAGTTCCAATGGAACTTGGGCCCTCCCAGAGCTCAACTTTGTGGCATACACCTGGGTTTTCCATGGCGATACCTGCCTTCCACTGAAAACTCTTGATGATTGGCTGATGAATATATATATATATACATAATATATAGATCCCTTATGAACATTATTTATCTTATGATTGTGGAGATGGCACGTGTTTCATGATGGGCTGATGAATCTCTGGATGCTAGACGATTCTTGCCGCATCCCACAGTCCTGTTATTTGCCGCCAACATGCACAGATGCTGACCCATGTGGCTCTGGCATCACAAGAATGACGTCATCATTTCAGGTCAATAAAAGTATGGAACGTGTTCAACATCGGCCACGAAGCACTAGTTTCCCATGTCAACCTGTCTGTACTTGGATAAGTGGACATAGTTCCATAGTTATAGGGCTTAAAAACCAACTTTTTGGGATTAAACAAACCATGGTTGTAGCTTTCTAACCTCAACCGCACCCTGTCAATGGTTCAATGGTTGGTCGACGGGACGTCCCACACATCCGGCAGCTGAGGTTTTCCATGCAGCCATCTCTGCCTTTGTGTGACCTGTGCGGAAGACTTTCTGCACAGTTTCCCCGGGGGATTTCAGGAGCTTCATCGCGACGAGGCCAGACGGAAGCGCTCACGAAAAGGGCCAAATGGGGAGTGGAGCAGCCACAAATGGTGGAGAAACAGGACATCGACAAGAATATGTTTAATACCAAAAAAAACATTTGTGGAGCAACAAGAATGGGGCAAAAAGCGGGAACTCAATCATCGCTGAAAGGTTGATAGACTCTTGTAGGGCTAGTGGAAAGAAACTCAGCTGCTTCCTACTGCTGCTGTGCCTCCTCTGTTACTACCACCACTTTTTGTTATTCGTCATGTTGGTTTTCAGTCCGTTTGGTATTTTTGCAAAATAGAATGTGCTTCTGACCTTCCAGAAAGGAGGCTGCCTGTATGGATCCAAATACCCAGTTGATGACCTTGGCAGGATGGACTTGACATCAGTGCTCAGCAACCTTCATGTCCGCTCTGTGGGCAATTTGTGTTCTGCGTGATCGATGCAACTCTTGCTTTTGCAGAGGCAACATTCTGCTTTTTCATGTTTTCTCTCCTGCAGTGTCCATCTGGAAACACTGGATACCAGGTTTGATTTGTGCATGTTGTTTCTTCCCAGGACTGACTTGTTTAACCAACACGTCGTCATTGGGTTGGTTGGTTTAAATCTTTGACGCTCTGGGTTCAAACCTTTTGCTTGAATCTCCTATCTATTTTTGCTAGACATCCCAACATTTCGCAGCGAATAGGCGAGCAATCCATTGTTTAAAAAGGCGTATCCCGAAATATATCCATAGGATCTTATTTGTGTTTTTTTCGTTTTATCCACCCGCAATGAAACAGATAGTATGACCCTTTATTTCATAAACAAACACCAAGAGTATTTTATAGTACCTGGCGGTAGTTAAGTGGCTGATTGTTGCAAATATGTGTGATCTTCAATTTATCTTGAACCAGGTGATGACTCCCAATTACATGGAGGTGAAAGCAGCGACCATCGACCAGTTATATTGTTATTGTGAGTAGAACTTTTACTTTTACCATTTTACCATTGCTATCGCTACTACTATTACCTTTGCGACTCTTTTTACCATCACCAATCACAGTACGATATGTCACCTTGCTTGGTTCAGTATAATATATTATCATTCCCACTACCAAATTGCGATCACTATCACCAATGACAATGTAGTTTTTCTGTTAACCTGGCTGGTATACTATCAAATCAACGACTTGGCTTAAGGGAAAATCTGCAGAAAGCAATGTTTTTCCATTGGTTATAGAGATATCCTGTAAATTGTCCTATCATCCATTACTATAGTACTTGTATTCTATTTCTACTACCTAGGTTGAGTTATAATATCACTATGTTTATATAATTATATATTATTAGCTAAATATTTGTATTGACATATATGATAATGGGTATATTCAACACATTTCATAGCATAAATGATATTATAATCCCATTTTTTTATACCAGGAATACTGGCAATAATGATAGTTGGTGATCACCATTACTGGTTTAATATGCTATTCAATCCCTGTTGCTGTCATAGTTATCCCATGTATTGCTGTAATCAAATATAGAGAGTATAGTAAGCTTCTTACTTGAATAGCTATAATATCAACAATTTTAACGACCATTTTTGTTATTACTAGTATCACTGATCTATGTGTGATTACTATTTTATATTGCTATCACTAGTGCTATGTTTTGTTTTATGGCTACATTATATTGCTACATTCTATGTTATAATAGTTATATGTATATGACTCTTATTGCTATCACTCATGTGGAAATCATATTTAGAACATTACTCGTCTGGATTCGGATATAGATTTCCTGCATGTTTTTGCTTACACGCCAATGCTTGACTAACTGGTTTAACCAACACATCGTCACTGTGTTGGTTGTTAAATCTTTGGCATACTGTGTTCAAACCTTTTGCCCGAATCTCGATTTGTTGTTGCTAGACATCCCCACTCGCAGGAAATGGGTGGGCATCCCCATAATTGTGCTATGTTAGTGTTGCTATGTTGAATTACTATTTGGAGGTGACCTAAAATGGGGGCTCCCCCACCAGTTTCAATACTCAGTCATGGTCTAATGACTTGGGTGGTTTTGGGGCTATGACTTAGGGACCCCCCCATACAATCCCAACCACTCTCTAACAGGATCTAACAGGTTTGTTGGTTGATAACCCAATTAACTAGTTTGATATATCTACCACAAGTCCCTATTGGAGTTTTAAACCAACTATTATCATTGGGTTTCATGACTTAGAAAACCTCATTCTCTGCATATGAACCACGTTTATTCACCATATTCACTATGATTAACCATGGTTATTCACAATACTCATCAGTTTCCAACACATAGTTTTAAACCAATTATTCCCACCAAGATTCTAATCACTAATCACCACATATTCGCCATATTATTCACCATATTCACCATAGTTTTTTTAAACTGTATAAATATTTTACCATAGTTATTCACCATATATTCGCCAGTTATATTTCCAATCACCATTTCACCAAGTCCAACACATAGTTTTGAGCCAATTAGTGCACCAATGCTCTACTCACCATAAATCACCAATTTTCCCACCAATACTCTAATCACCATATATTCACCATATTATTTACCAGATGCACCATATTTTTTTACAATCTTCACCATATTATTCATAATTATCACCATATATTCACCAGTTATAACCATGGTTATTCACCACAGTCACCAAATTCCAACACAGTTTGAAGCCAATTATTCGCTCCAATTCACCATATTCACCATATTCACCATATTCACCATATTCACCATATGCACCAATCTTTGGACCATAGTTTTGCACCAATTATAACTCTAATCATAGTTATCACTAGTTATCACCAGAGTTATTCACCATATCATATTCACCAGTTATAACCATATATTTCTAATGGTTATTCCAGAATTTTCACTGGTTATATATGGTTATTCCATATTTTTTGCAGAAAACCATGGTTTTATCACTATATTCACCATATAAATGGGGTATTATCACTATATTCACCATAGTTTTCCCCATTTCACCATTCCCCAAGGCCAAGCCCGCGCAAGTCTTCGACGTCCCCGGCCCCCTAGACCTGGCCTTGAGCGCCGCCAGCGCCGCGGCCTCCTCCTTGCGCAGGGGCGCCGCTTATGCTGCGCAAGGCCGGCCGGGCGGATGTATATGGGATATATAAGATATCTATACAATTATATATATATACATGTATATGTACATACACTATACTATACAGTATTTGATTATTTGTGTATAACATATTAAACATTGTGTATTTATATATATATATATATATACGATAGTGATTGTAGACAATATGTGATAACCATGGTTTAAAGTTGGTTTATAATCAACTTATTTGTTGGGGGTGGAGTTACGAAATTAAATTGTGTTTTAATCGTTGGGTAAAATGTGTGAAACTATGGTAGGGAAGGTGTGGTTGGCATGAATAATATCATATGGCACTGACATGTTTTGTAATTGTAGATTTGGCTGCAAGAAATGACTTCAAAATGTTTGTTTTCACACAGAAAACTTGCTTCATGACGCCAATTGGAACATATTTTGAGATTGTTACCTTTTAAAACCTTAGATACCCGCTTTTTGAAAAACACATCATGACTTTAGTGGGATAAACTGGTTGTTAACCTAACCTGGCGGCTGCACATATAATCGTACTGTTTTTCACACTTCGATGGGGATTTCCCACGTTTGATGACCGGCGGGTACTTGTAGTTAGGAAAAACAATGACACACATTAAGTTTGATGAGTTGAGAAGATGAGGTAAAAAAGGGCAGATGATCTGCAGATGTTTCCCAATTTTGGAGGTAGTAACACCACTGGAAGTGGTGTTTGAAGAGTGGTTGGAGCTTTGCATTTCAGTATTCATACTGGATAGCAGGCAATCCTGTGAAGTCACATGTTGAAATAATTTTTGAATAAGTCAAGTCGATGAGTTTATGGGATAAATGGAGTTTTTTCTCCATCTCTCTCTCTCTCTATATATATACACATACACATCTATTCTTATAAAATCTTATAAACACTTATTATTTCACGTCATACACATGCCGTTTTGCGTGCTTGGATGTGCATCATACTATGTCATAACACCGTGTTAGTGGTTGTTGGTGATAAAGATGTTTTTGATAAGCTCTTATGGGGGGGCGTGCCACCCTTGGGCCTGGGGGTGGTCCGTCTTGATCCTCCACACCCTTTTGGTGTGCCATTGTCGGGGGGTCAATGGTCAACAGCATTATTTGAGCATCCTGAAATCATTTGGCCATGGAAAATTCATTTTTTCCCGTGGTCGTTTTGATCCCATCCCTCCTGTAGTTCGATATGGACCCCCAACCATCGATCATGTTTCATTCGGAAAAGCCACAGGTTTTCCACATTGTTCTGCAAAAGACCTGAAGACTTCACCCATCTTAACCCCGCAGGTGCCGCCGACGTGGCCGCCCGCAGTCGCCACATCCCACCCACCACAGTGGGTCGGTCCCGCGAGAGCCGCGAGAGCCGCGAGACGCGGGTGTGAAGCGGCCGTGGGAGCTGTGGGTAGGGATGAAACCTGCGGGATCTCCGCGAGCCTCTATCAATAGGCATTGCATGGGGATGTGAGATATGAAATAGATATGATATATATATATATATATACACTGTATAATGATATATATATATATATATTTATAACTTGTATAACTAACTTGATATGTTTTACCAAGAAATATCTGGAATATCCTGGAATTTGCTGAGGGTGTTTGGTTTTCCCAATGGTAACTACTCGGGAAATCTACAGCGACTAAATCCTCTAGCAATATGACATGGCCATGGAACATATTCCATTTAGTTTATTACAGTTGATTTGCAGTGATTTGCCCATTAAAAAAAGCTGACAGATTGATGGGAAGAATCGGCCATTCGGTTGAATCCTACCATGTGAATCAACTAAGAAAAATATGTCATTTTGAGTGCCAAGTTTGTCTACCGGATGGCCCTGCACTTTTTAAGCGCATACAAATCTAATTCTGGATGTATCAGGGCTTTCAATGGCCAACACACACACACATATATATATATATACATATACATATATATATATATACACTTATATACATACATGTGTATACATATACATATATCTATATATATACATACATGCATATACATATGTATATATATACATATACACATACATACATAACTTTCTATGTATATCTATGTATATATTTTACACCTATACTTATCGTTAATATATGTACATCTATCTACTTTACTGTATTCAGCAAACTAGTCCCAACTAGTTTCGTGCTCGTATTCTAGGCATCATAGATCTCGGGCTCATCCCATGGCTCAGTTTTGGAACAGCTGAGAAGGTCTGGAATCGACCCCTGACAGCGGCGAGCTTTTCGGGTCATTCAGAAGGGACCAAGGTCTTGGTTCCGATTGTGGCATGCCATGATCCCTTAAGAATCCTGAGATCCATGACCAAAGTATCCAAATCATAGCTGGTTGCATCTCTAGTAAAATTTCGTTAAATCTAGCATGGCCGGCGTTCCAGCGTAGTGCTCCTCATGTTTGTTTTATGTGTCAACATACACCTAGATTTTGAGATGTCTTGATCATGCGTTAGTCATGAACTTTGAAAGATCAGCTAGGACAACTGAAGATCCAAGAGCTATGACGAGTTTCGGCCTTGGGTCAAGCCAGGTACCACATCTGCTGGGCACCAACCATGTTGGTTTGTTTCATTTTGTTTCACATGTTCAATTTCGCTAGACACAAACATGTGTTATTAGTGATGAAAGCGCCAAGCACAGCTTTATCTTGACAGTTGCTGTAAATTCGACAGATAAATCAACAGGTGGTGCAGTTGCAATGTTCCTACTTTTACACGCTCTAGTTGTATAACTTCTTGCATGCACACATTTTGCTCATGTGTAGGCAGATAAGATCAACATGTGTGGTATGTTAAGCCTAATTAATCTATTTGTTAAGATCTTCCAAATGCAACATTTTTGAATTTAACGATGCGATTCGCGGTGTGTGAAGGCCTGCCTTAAAGAGGCAAAAAGTTTGTCGTCACACAGGCAGAAGCGTGTCGGTGCACATATCCCGCAGCCGAGACAGTTGCAAAGGACAGCTGCAGCAATGTCATGAGACCGGCAAATCGGCAAATTGTCATAGGAATGTGGCACACGCAAATGGCAACAAAGCAAACTGGTGGCAATTTTGGATTCTCATGGCCCAGCGAATTTGCCAGTCACGTGGCACAAAGACATCAATGACCCCAGCCAGAAAATGATTGAAAAGACCTGCTGGGGTTGCTTCTCAAGTCGCACAGCTAGGAACTCTGCTGGTAGTATGACAATGATCACCCTGTTTGGCACTTCAACGTTGAGGCTCGAAGGCCTTTTTGTAGGTTGGTTACCTCATGTTACCAGGAAAAGAACTCAGCAGAGCCACACACACACACACAACGTCGTGACGTGCAAGGAACATGTTAGACAAAAACAAACAAGAATGGTTGGTATTTTCACATGTCCAAACATGTCCTAAGACACTGTGGCTCAAGTATCTAAATGTTGACAATACGGCTATATGACTATACATCATAATCCAGATCTTGATGATATTTGATGTGTTAACTCGTCCAAAATAACATTGGACTACGTAGTGTCACGATAGACAATGCCCCACTGAACTGTTGCCTCCCAGAATCTCCCACATTTAAGATCTACCTCGCGTGGGAGAACTGAGTGAAAATTCATGAGATTGACCCAAGCTTAAATGGAAACTATGCTTCCCCGTTGACATGATACCCTCTGGTAAACTAACATGACAATGGAAAATCACCATTTTCAATGGGAAAATCTACTATAAATGGTCATTTTCAATAGCTTTGTGTATGTTTACCAGACGGTATCCAGCATGAATCATGACGAATTGGCACTGGAAAAAACCCGACCGCCTCTATTCGCCAAAAACACAACGCCGCGATGCTGCGGCAGCATTTTGGAAGTAAGGCGTTGGGCTTCAACCGCTCTTGAGACATAGCCCTTTTTAAATATATATATATGTATATATAGGGTATAATATGTTATATATATGTATGGGGTATAGCCTATATAATATGGTTGGCTCTTTTTATATATATACAGTTGTAGGGTATAATCATGTCCCCATAATCCCCATAACATACCTATCACATAGCATACCCGCTCTTTGAGCTAAGACATGTTGAATGTTGAAACCACCATCCCTGGGTCGACATGAGTTTGGTAGCTATTGGGTAATGTTTTAGTCACAAATGGTGGAATCTATCATATTTGGCTGAATTATCGAATCATGATTCACTGACCTGAAAATACTAAAATAGCTGTTATCATACTGCCATTTGCGGATGATTCCCACATATATAACCGTCATTCCATTTACCTCACAGTGAGGTCATTATAATTCATCCAGAACATATTCATATTCAGCAATACATTCTACAGGCACTCCTGCTGAATGATTTTTGAGGTTGAAGCCGCCGACCAGCGATCAGGGTTGAGATCTTTCACCATCCCTTGCACTTGGAACGCCAAACAACCAATCAATGACGGTCTCCCCAAAGAACCATGTATTATGTAAAGATTCTTCACAACCGTAAGTGGGCAAACATCTACAATATTTCTGGTTGTTCGGGGTTTAGGTAGCGCTTTCTTTTCCTTTCTTTTTGCTGCCTCAAGCAGTACCAAACAGGCCCGCATGCTGTGGCGCGCTGCCGCTTCTCCCTTGCGATGCAGGGGAGTTGCATGGCTTTCGAGTGCAGGCGCGCGGCGCATCAAACCACCAAACAACTTAGAGGATCAAGAATCCTCAGGAAAATTGCCTTGGACCCCACTTCAGTGGATAATTTATAATGAGGTCTGAAGATTATTTTCAATGATTTTCCTATTGTGGCAATTCTTGGTTTCCTCTAGTTTTCAGGGGTTGTAATATAAATTTGTGAGCAGCCACCATGAATTTTCGGCAGAAACATGAGGATGGTACGAAGAGAGAGTCAAAACGATGGTACCAGGATTAGGTCAGACCGCAAACAAGCCAAGAATGTTGCCACAAATAGCGAGTCAGAAAAACACAAAGAAACATGGCGTGAATTTGGGCCGTTTCCTTGTTGGTTACCAAGAACTGCCAAGGTTTCGTTCATGTGGGCACTGGGTCACTGAGCATTTCCAGGAGCTGAAGACTTTAACCTTGAAAAAGGGATGCGAATGGAATCATGGAACAAGACATGGCTAGAACTGGCTGGTTTCTAGGTATGGAAGCCAGGCGTCCACCATAAAAATCATAAAATAATGTGGAAAATATTGGGTTTGCTCACGCTGATACCTGGTGGACCTGGTATTGATCTTTGTTCCTTTCATATTGCGGGATCTGCCTCACAATTCCAAACCAAGAGAAACCACTCCCAGAGATTCCAGAGTCCTGGGGGGCAGTAGACAGCTCAGACAACATCAAGCTTCCGACTTGCAAGTAGTATTGGATGATCATCCCACATATGGTCCTAGAATGCCTTATGATGTCCTATATTCCAGTATGAAGCAGGATACTGTTGCATACTGTGACTGTGGCCTGTGGCCATATTGTTGGTTGATCAACTGCCATCCAAAGCAAACCATTAGTAACAGGTAATCGGCATCTACATGGGAACCTGCACCAGGCTAGTTCAATGATTTGACATGATTTGACCACCGGGTGCTCATGTGTCAGTTAAAGAGCCCGGGCAAGCAATGTCCGTGCTATGCGGGTTTGCGAGCCACGGTTGCTAAACGCATTGTAACGGCTGCGCCATAGACCAAACTGACACGGTTGCCTGAAGATGAGACTGACCGAACAGAACGACAGCTTGGCGCCTGTGGAATGCCGCCCGCAAGTTAAGGAAGCAACGGCCCAAACTCACGCCACCCCCGGGAATGTAAGTCGCTCATAGGCCTGGTTGCCATGTTCATGCGAGTTCAACTACCCACCTTGTGGTCGCTGCGCGCAGATCTTTGGGGCGCGCTGGTTTTCAGCTTGTGCGCTAATCAGCCATGAACACCCTCGAGTAGCACCCGTATTGACTCAGGCCAGTAAAGTGGCACAGGTCAGATACTTGAAGTTGTCACCCACCAAGCGTTGATGACGCGGCAGCAAGCCCCTCAAGCTGCGAGCGTGGCGCGCGCGGGTTATTGGGACTTTAGGTATGCCTGCTGGACTTTGGTGGCTTTCCACCCCATCATTTCTTGTGCGGCGCACGGTTCACAAAGAAGATCTAGCTATGAATCGAAGTCTTCCAAAAAATGGCGCCAAAACTTGTTATTGGGGCAAACCTTGGGGGAGTTACTGGGGCCCTGAGTGTTTGTATCAGGTTTTTGCAACTTTAAGATGCGCTAGACTGATGAAGGGCAGTGTCCTAGGGATGATCTAGGGATGGAGATAACAAAATTGATCTAACTTGTAACATTTGCTGCGGCCAATCTTGAATACAATATAGTATATACAACATCTGTGGCATCCACAAAAATACGTGATCAAAAAGTATGGGTTTGGGCGGTTTTAAGGGTTTGTAAATTTAATTTGCGCCCCTTGAGCCCCTGAGCTGCAACATTGCATTGCGCAGAATGTTTGCACATTTTGCCCTCTACATGACACCAGATGTGGAAAACCGGAAAATTACCTACAAAGTATGGATTTCATGTTGGTGTCCATGTTCGGGATGATAACAATACCTCCAATATTCCATTATCGGAATATTCCCTTTGTCAGCTTTCTCAACAAATTCATCTGTTATTTCATTGATCCACTTTAAATAAACCATTCATTGTTTGGTTGTCCCTATCGCCTGCCATACCTACCACCATACTGATCGCAACTCTGGTCTCGTGTCCATTAGTATCCCCACGAACTGGTGGAATTGATTTTCAATTTCCAGCAAGTCCATTGAACACCATCATATTTGGTAGATCACCACAAATTTTCACCATCAAACTATGCAATCAAGAAATACATCCCCAATATATTTTTGTCAGTTGTATACCCCAATAGGATCCAATAGGAATTGTCTGAAAATTTGGCATTGTTTAATCCATTGATTCATCATCATCATTATCCCAATCTGTAAATGACCATTTGAGGGTATATCAACGCCAAAATGGGTAGATAACAGTTGGAAATCAGGAAATTATGGGGCCAACATTATCTATAAATTCATGGAAAGACTGGTCTATCTATTTGGGGGTGGCTATATACCAGTACAATCAATTTTTGACACCCAGAAGATACCTCAGTCCAGGCATCCGCGCATCGCGGTTCTCCGCGGCGAGCCGCCCAGGCACATGGGGATAGCCGCAAAGGTCTCCCCACAGGGGTTCGTTGGAGGATCATTCCACTTACCTTCCGGTCATCAGACGTGGGTTTGCTGGAAAATGGATGATTTTCCAATAAACAATGCATCCATTTATAAGTTTAGATCATTTAAATTGAAAAATGCAAATGAAAAATATTGGATTTCCCAGCCAGCCACCTCTGATTACTGGAGGGTACAACATTTAATTACTGAACATGGGGATGTCTAGCAACAAATGGTGATGGATCATCACTACTTGTGTCTGTGAGTCCGGATATGCATGTCACCATGGCAATGTTGGTGTTGAATGGAACATGAACATGTGCTGATTGAGCATGGAACGTATGTCTACTTGGAGGTGATATTGGGTAGTAATTGGGCCTAGGAACTCGGTCGGCTGGGGTTCGGTTGCTCGGTTGTAACCATTGTTGGTTTACCCGAAGAGAGACCCCCAGGAATTCGGGACATCCGATCATGGTTGCATGTTATACAAAGTGGGATGATCTTCCAAGTAACCTAAACCTAGGAATGTCAACCCCGGGTTACTAACCTCCTGTTTGCAAAGGAGCAAATCCGAGCGTGTGGAACGATACCTCCCAACTTTATGACAATAGAATCAGTACCATGTTTTGACCTTGGCACCTATCTTTGTTGCTCAGGGCGTCGCGGCTTTGCCACAGGGGACTTTGAGAAACAACTGATGCCCGAGGCAGCCGTGGCAAGGGAAACCCAAGCCCAGCTTTGGGGGATTCAACCAGCAGATTTCTGGATCCATGAGAAAATGGTAGAAATCTTTGGGGTATGTGTGGAATGAGTAAAGCAAAGATTTCGAGGTTTGGGTTTGAACATAGTTCCAGATTCGGGGACACCCAACATGTAGAATCGATTCATCTTTCAAAAAATATATTGAAACCCAATGTGCATGTTTTGGATTTTAGTTTATTGTGGAGGGCCAATGTGGGGGTGCTACATTGTGGGGGATTCAATTACTGCCGGGTGATACAGCGTAGCCTCAACGAACAGAGGAGGGCTGGCCTTGGTGGGAAACTTCCCAAATTGGGTTGCTTAAAGTTGAAAACTTGATATTCCGTATTGACATTGCAGTGTTTGTGGGTACACCCCCATATCAATTGGAACCCCCGAAAAGAAGGAACAGTAAAATCCCACGGGTACTAGTGATAAATACAATATATATATATATACCGTATATATATATATATATATATACCATATATATATATATATATATTATAACCTATTAAATCATATCGCAGTGTTCTGGGCTTCTGGTCTTGTGATTCCTGCTGCTGCGAGGACATTTTGCATCTTCGAGCCATGTCGATGACCATCATGCAGGACCCCACGGGTCAGGGCCATGATCTACAGAGGGAGTCATTTTGCCAATGCAACTACCCTCTGGTTATTTAACATAGCCATGGTATAGATGGCCCATGGAAATAGATGGTTTACCTATTAAAAATAGATGGATTTTCCATGGCTATGTTAGTCATAACCAGATGGTATTTACTGGGAGTTTAATCGGGTCTTATGGGATTTGAGTGGGATTTGAATGGGATGTTCCAGGTTTAATACGAACATCATCTTTCCGACTGGATTCGTTCGTTACGGTGCCAGGATGGTGACAAGGTCCCAGTATTCAGTGGGTGGAACCACCGCATGGACCACTCAGTTTGCGACATAGAAAATGGCCATAGAAATAGTTGATTTACCTATAAAAAATAGTGATTTTCCATAGCTTGTTGTATGTTTACCAGAGGGTACCTTGCATATTGTAGTTATCTACAGTACAACATCCTGGAAAAGATATAATTATAGTGCTTCACCTCCTTGGGGCTTCCTCTATGTTCCTGTAGGTCCAGCTGCAAATGACTCGAATTTGGGGCTCAGTGATGTTTCTCTCCCATGGCAGGATGGTTGTTCAACCAACATTTTGATTGACATACAATATCTCAAAGAAATTCAACGAATCTGTTCACAGGTTGTCCACCTTTTCGATACAAGCTGGTGCCCCCCAGTTATGTTTGTTGGTTTATAAACCCCATCCATAGTTGCCATGGATATTTAACATATATCTATCAACCACCCACTAACTATAGAATCTATAGATATATCACCTATATATATCACCTATAAACCATAGCTATTGAAGTGATGTTCACCAACTTAGCGTTCACGAACTGGGGCACCGCTTGCTCTGAGGATCCCATCTGCGAGATCCGACCGGAAGAGGCCGTCGAACGGAGGTTGAAATGCCATTTCTGAGGAAATTGGGGATGTTTATTGGGTTTACCACATGATCATATTGAAAATCAAGAGGTAACTCGTCAGATGTCAATAGAAATCCGGTTTTATGATAATTTTTATTAGTTTATCCAAATCCATGTGTGTTTTTTGAATTAAAGATAGTTACGGTAAGTAATGTGTCCAAATGATCGCTGAGCTATCCTGAATTTAGAACATAGAGTGGTTATTAGATTCCTGTAGTTCTGTTTGGAGTTCTGGCTCCCAGCTATTAAGCATTTCATGTAGCTAATTTGAGGGATGTAGTGATATCAAACCACGTGGAACAGTTCGAACAGAATCTAAGTCCATTGCATCCATATACAGTGGTAATAGTAGTATCAACCTGACTTAGATATACTTAGATGATATTAGTGGCCAATTCATATCCAAGTATATCATCCAAGTATATCATCTAAGTATATTATCATCTAAGGTATGGTATATCTTAAGGATATCCAACATGTGTGGTTCCTTTAAGGTATCCACCGGTATCCAGCGACCCAGGCGGAACGCTACTTGGTGGATCACGAGGATCCGATCGGCGATCTGCCTGCCTGGCATCCTACAAGGCCGATGGAGATCTCTGGAGATTAATGGAGATTAATGATGATTAATGTGATTGATATTGATGACATTAGTATACATTAATTATATAATATTGTTTTTGATGATTATACTAATGTGATTAATATTTATTTATTTAATATTGTTTATGCTGGTTGGTGGTTTGGAACATGGCGTTTATTTTTCCATATATTGGGAATAATCATCCCAACTTACATATTTTTCAGAGGGGTTGAAACCACCAGCCAGTAATGTGATTGATATTAATGACATTAGTATACATTAATTATATAATATTG
>Ga0126342_10007510_pt1 | contig 19474 bp, 15 predicted proteins | sample Cyp1metagenome_FD_92528 | JGI IMG/M metagenome (GOLD analysis project Ga0126342, IMG submission 92528) | Coral microbial communities from Lord Howe Island, Old Settlement Bay, Australia - Cyphastrea 1 metagenome | ecosystem: Host-associated > Invertebrates > Cnidaria > Coral ... | reverse complement strand
GCCAATTGTCTGAAACTGAACAACTGGAAGATAGTGTGACAAAACATGGCCGGTGGGGGCCCAAAACTGGGGGCTTAAAAAGTGATGCCAAAGGGACTCCCGTACCATGTACCCCCATAGTATATATATACGGGGTAAACCCCTAATGCCATATTCCTAAAATATGGCTACCCCCAACTACATCCATTTTTATAGTGGATTTTCCATTAAATAAGCCATCCAGCTATTGGGGGTACCCCTCCATTTATGGTTTCACGCACGGCCCAGGATATGCCAAACAGGTGGTTCGGGATTTGGTCCGACACTTGGACACCAACCTGGATGGGAACATCGACAAAAACGAGCTCAACGAAAAGGAGATTGATGAAGCGATTCAGCGTGGCATCGCAGGGTGTGGGACTTAGTTATGATGTTTATATACACAGTTTATCATATGTCAATATGGGCATGGATCAATACCTATTAATACCATTTTTAGGGGAATGAACATCCATTTACCAGCTACTTTGATGTTCACCAGGGGTACAAGGTTTTGACACACTGCCATATATGTGTATGTCAATGTATACGTGTATGTATGTATATATATAGATATATAATTATCATTATGATCCCCAGTCAGGATGGCTGAACATTGGGTTTTTTTTACCCCATATGGATGGATCCCAAAATAGCCATGGATGGCCAGATCATCCAACTTTGGAATTTTGAAAGCGACCCAGGTTGCGCGGAGGCATCATTGAAGGCCAGGTGGACTCCGTCCCTTCCATTGTGTTTCTTGACCCGGGGAGGTCATGGCCGCGAAGGTTAAGCCATTGATCAGTCGAATGAGTCTAATGGGAGTTTGTAAGATGTAATGTCAATCCCTCCTCCAAAAGTATGGTTTTTTCTCTTGACAGTTTGGAGGCCCCATGCGGCTGAAAAGTAAGGCCAAGGCCTGTTCTGCATAGTTTGCAACCAAAGCTTCAAAAAAGTCACATGCACAAGAGTATTCCTTCAGTGGCAAGGGTGGGCAAGGGTGTGGCTGCCGTGTGGCTGATCGAAATGACCCTAGGGCTTTGAATGGATCTGCGTTTGTTCAGTATTTGGATGGTGTGTTGTCGTCGGAAACAACATCGGAAGGCGAGACCTTCAGGGTGGTATATACGGAAAGCAACCCTGATTACTCTCCAGTGTAAAACAACATCAACATAAATATTATATGGAACATCCACCAATTGTAGATTCTAAACTTTCCTTGGGAACCAATATATTGTATAATCCCGTCCCCTCAATAATAAACACCCCCCAGAAACCATTGTTTGGTAGGGCATGATGATGAAACCACATATGTGAAACCATGGAATGGGATGTTTAATTAATATGAACAGTGGATGGGATTATATTTCATTGTGATCATTTTGATCCCCAGTCATAGTTGGTTTCTATATAAGATGGTTTACTGTTGGGTCATTTATATATAATAATTTACACATAGTGCCTGCAAAAACTCGACCGCATAAGATATGTTTATTGTATGTATACCACCATCTCCCAGTCATCACCATATTTTAATGGTGGTATGGTTACCATTTCCAGTCATGGGCGGTTTATATCCACATTATACACCAGGGTACAGGATGGGGCCCCCAAGATAGCTAAGTTGCCTAAAAAAAGTGGCTTTATGGTAGATATAACTATAGTTAATAGGGGTTATAATGGTTTATAACCACACTTATAACTGGGTTATAATGGCCCATCCTGTATACAATTGTGGTGTCCCCAATCCCCCATAAGTTGCAGAAAAAAACCGCCTCAGGTTTGGCGCAGCGGACGCCGACGACGATGGATTGTGCCGCGCCATGAAAAGATGGGGTAAGTAGAGATGTAAAAAGATGTAAAAAATGATGTAAACCATTTCAAATGGAATGGGTATATGTAATATGTAGTAAACATATATGTATGTATGTATGTGATTATATTATATATATATGTATATATGTATATGTATAACCACTGAAGGGTGTGTCTGAAAACGACGATTTCGCCTCCATTTTGTAGCAAGTTTGATAATGAAAATGATGATTATATAACCAGTTGCATTTAGGGGTACCCTATCTTCAGACAAACCCAAATTTGGATTTAAAATTGGTTGAACTGACAATAAAATAGGGATTTAGATGGACTTACAGAAATTGACCCTAATTGGCAGTTGTTGGTAGTTGCGATTGGTCCAGATATGATGGATCTACATTCATTTAATGGTCCTTTGATTGATCAGGGGTGCCCAATTTCGCGACAAAGCCAAATGACTCCAAATGACGGTGCATTCCCAAGCCCAACTGGCCACCAAGCCAGCCCGTGGTCTCCAGCGGAGGCTGTCACGCGAGGAGTTCAAGGCTCTGGAAGCCCGGGAGAGAGCCCGGCAGAACCTGGAATAAGTGGCCAGTAGCTCCAGAAATCAGGCGCGCTGGTTTGATAGACTGTGCTATGGCGCCCTTGTAATCACTGGGATAGAAAAGGAAATGTTGTTCGAATCGTCTGATTGTGAAGATGTATTTCACAACTGTGGCCACATATTCCGGCAGGCTGCCATTGACTCTTGCAGAGTTTCACCCAACACTTCGCTGTTGACAGCGGAAAGAATGGCAGAGGAATCACTGCCGACGTTTACCGCTGTTGGGAACTACAGAATGCCATGGTCTATGTGAACCCATGCGGGAGAATTGACATCAGTTTGTCGATAGGGATTTTCATGAATTAAAGATAATTAATGAATGGAGATGGATCAAATAAAATATGATCAAATTTTCACTATACTCTACTCTACTTGTGGGGGTTGAACATCCATTTGGGTATGGGTCAATACCTATTAATACCATTTTTAGTGGGATGAACATCCATTTACCAGCTATTTTGATGTTCACCAGGGGTACAAGGTTTTGACACACTGCCATTTGATCATTTGCAAGCTAGTTTGGTGTGAACTGGCTACTGATTGGGTTTTACCCCAAAGATCATCCCAACACTTCAAGACATCAGGGTGTGATGTTCGACACTCGGCCATTTCGGCTCTCAGACATTGTTTTTTTACGGGCAGGAAAAATGGCTGCAATCATGGAGGTGCGATTGGGGAACACAACGGAAATGGATTGTCAATGGTGGTAGACCTCAATTATATGATTATAGGCAATTCATACAGAAATCATATAGGGAAAATGAAAGTCTAGAACAGGGGAGCCGTTTCACTTGGATGTGTACCCCAATGTATTGATATATATATATAATATATACGTGATTTTACATAATATTACATAATATTACACAATATTACATACAGAATTATACATATACAATCATATACATAGAGGGCATCCCAAATATGTGTTGCTCAAAACATGTCAGACAAACCCAATTGCTGCTTGCAACTTCGTGGCAAGGTGAACGATCTTAAGATCGAATCAATTCACTTGGGAAACTCTGTCTGGTGTAAAGTCGAAATTAAGTTTTGTGTAAAAGATATTTGAAGAATCCGCCATTGAACCCCCGGTTCTTTTTCGGCCTGTGCTGTGGCGGTCAGGCAGAACCTGAGGAAACCATTGGAAATTTGCCTGACGAAGCGAAGGTGCTCACTTTGGGTTTGCAGTATGGAGAGAGAAGATATGGAATCAGCATAAATGTGCAATATTGTACAATGTGGTACCCTCTGGTAAATAAACATAGACCCTGAAAATAGCCAATTTTTAATGGAAACTAATCTTCCAATCCCTATCTGGCAGGGTCTATGTTAATTTACTGGAGGGTAAATCCTCTAAGAAGCATCTTACGAACCATGTGTGGGTAATTGTCAGTCATCCCAAAAAATAGGGGGGCAGCCGGTATAGCCTAAACCCCAAAACAGGGGACGGTTGAAAACGGTGTTTACGTCATGAATTGGGGAAATTAGGGCTTCAACACCTTAAGAAACAGGGGATAGAAATTCGCTTTCGATTTCATGGATGATTTGGGGGGGAGCCATCGGACATGAACAAATCAAATGTGCTAAGTGGGTCACCGCCAAACAGATGCTGTTTCTTTGCTGTGTGACAGAAAAAATCTAATGAAATTCGGATGGATATTAAGGTATACCTCAAATATTCCAAAATCCAGTGGTTAATGATAGATACCACAATTTTCCCGTGTTTAACGGCCATAAATTGGGGATCTAAAGGATCTAAACCACGGACAGACCGACAGACCCACCCATTTCTGTTCATCCGATCTGCTTCAGAGGAAGGCGACGAGCTGATGAATGCCCAGATCTCTAGGACAGTCAATGGCCAGGTCCGGTGCACGGCGCAAATGGATTGGGCACCGGGAGAATTCATGATAGAATGGGTACACTTTCTGCATGCTAGCTCAAAAAAAAACATTCTTATGTTTTGGAACATCAGTTTTCTTGGAAGTACATACTTGATATATCTGAGAGAATTCTGTGTTCCATTTCAAATTCTTGGAACGGGTGACCACTCAAGTTGACGACTGCAGATTTTGGGATGATCCCTTAACTGACTGGTGAAGCAGTTGGGGTGGGATCCTGCGAATGGCTCTCTGCAAATGATGGCTCCATTGGCATGTTGGTTAGAGGGTAAACACCGTTCCATTTCACTTAAATAGTGTGAAACTTAAGCTTCGATCCACAAGCTCGTTATTTGAGAGGGAACTCGATGTTTACGATAGACTCCACAAGTGTAAGTCTTGGCTCAGGAACATGTTCATGGGATGGATTTGCGTTTCTCTCAAAATCGAGTAAACCCAAATCCACTGGATAATCAGACAGTCAGACATATAATTAATTTGATGTTATTTGATTGCCACCATGTTCAGAGAAACCCATTTCAACCCCACAGATTACGGCGCTAGGGTATTTCTCAATAGTTTTTCCAGACCTCTAGAGGAGTCTCTTGGTTCACATGGCAGTGGGAAATCCCCCAGAATTCTGAAGCGTTCAATGGGCCTTCAAATAGGAAAATCCCATCGATATTTATTACCCTTTGGTAAATTAACATAGACCCTACATAGACCCTACATAGACCCTACATAGACACCAATTTTTAGAGGAAACTAATCTTCCAATCCCTATCTACCAGGGTCTATGTTAATTTACTGGAGGGTATATTTGGAGGATTTCCCATTGCCATGTTTGATTGCCAAAGGTACTACGGTGGGTAGGGGTCCTGTGGAACCATTATGTAACTTCTGTAAACATGCATGACAATGCCGTGAAACTCATGACAACTCTTGTGAATCAGAGGACAGCTTTTTCGAGATGACAATGTTCTAAAACACTGCACAAAGCTCTTGATGATACTAGATAATACTAGACTATACCCGCCAGTGTTACCCAAATCCTTACCTTGGCCAACTTTTCTGCCGCAACATGTTATCAGCGGTAACTTCACCAGGTCTTTGTAGGCACCATTGAGGATATTGAGGTCGGGTTGGGGGAATCCTGGCCGAATCCCTACCAGAGGGAGATGATGAAACGGCTCACTCAAAAGTATCCAAAGTGACTGGCCGGGTGTGTCTGCAACTGGTAAATACCCATGAATCCCACATGTTTTTATAGATGTTCTCAACATTTATGGTGATGAAGCCAGTTTTCCCACTGATTTCTCAACATTTAGCAGCGTTCGACTGGAAAATGATGATGGAGGCAGTGCATCTGGGTTGTCCCAACATTTTCTGACAAAAAACACAGAACTATATAGGGGTTTTCTACCATGTTTTCCAGGAAAACTGTTGAAGCCTTTGATGAAATCCTCAGTTCCTTCCATGAGATGTGGTGTTGATTAAATCCATACCTCTGTTTACCCCCAATACAGTATATCAAATCCAAATAAATCCGGGTTTTTGTGGCAAAATTCTGCTCGTTTTGGTCAAACGTGAAGTCATTGCCTTCCCCAGATCCTCCCGTCGCGCAGTTGGGCGAGATCTCTGGAGACCGTTTGTATCGGGTGAGGCGAGATTCTCTGGAGGAATCCACCATGGTGGTGGATTTGTTTCGGGGGTAAATTGATGAGCGCCTGAAAAAAGGGATAAATATTTTTGCGGTAAATACTGCAGTAAATACTGCACTATCTCACCAACAACTTTGCGTACTCATATGGGGATGGGTCATGTCCTATGAGTTGTATTTAAATGGGTCGATGAACATCCAGAACAACCAAGTTCTTTTTCACGTGCCAGAAGGTACGACGATGGAGATTTGGAACACCTGACAGAGACTCGTTTGCAGAAGGGGTCGTGAGGCGATTTAACAGCGATTTAAATCAATGAAAAATTGTGATTTATTAGGATATCATATATATCCAATTACAATCAAAAAGTGGATGCTATACCCATGGGAAATGGCCATACAAACATTGAACATGAGTTGATAGAGGTTCATAAGTCCCTTATGTGTTGGATTCCCTTGGCTGCGATGGGCACCCATAAGTAACAGAGTATGAGTGGTGGAGGGTTTGCTCTGCACCACAACTTGAAAACACTGAATCCATCTTTCCGAAATGGGGTATGATCAACATATCTACCCTCTGGTAATTTAACATAGCTATTGAAAATGGCCATAGAAATAGTGGATTTTCCCATTAAAAATGGTGATTTTCCATAGCTATGTTAAATTACCAGAGGGTAGCCGTTTGTTTAAGATGTCCATGGATGAATCATGGATGTCGCCAGCAGACTTTCTTCAGAGATGTTCCTCTTGATTGAAGCGCCCGCAACGCTACATTGGCAAGGTATTCACTATGGATCCCAAGCATCATCCCACCATGATTGCCGTTGATATGGCCGACATGGCCGACATCAGACAAAAATACTCCCTATTGACAGTAGGGATACCTGTTATCCATCCATCCAGTATAATTAGTGGGAAGAGAACAGGGAATTTTGTCATGGTTCTAATGGTTTAATTTCCGATGTGTGAGCTATGTCCGTGGATCAAAAAGCCTTATCAAATCAAGATTAAACCAAATCAAGATTAAACATATAAACGGTTATAAACGATATATAAACACATTTACAGTAAGTGGATGTTCATATTCCTCCATTCATGGGAAAAAAAAAACTAGATGTTAGATTTTGATGCATTCGATCCCATTCGCATGTCATCCTGCAGGTGTATCCCATTCTTGGCTACGGTCAGCGAACCAAATGCGTATAGATTATGCCAGGAATTACCAGAGGGTAGATCTTTGCATAATTCCCATCAAATCCCTAAAGTGTTCCATAAATATTTGTAATAGCTCTCATAATTTTCCCATTTTACTTCCCATAGTCGCTATAATTGGTCACTTTTATCCCTTCAAATTTCCCATTAACTATAGCGACCAACTATAACCCAGCAACTAGTCACTTCAGTTTTTCCCCAACTATAGTCTGGTTGGTGGTTTCAAAATGTTTCAAATTGTTTTTTATTTTCCAGAATATATGGGATAATCCTTCCCATTGACTAATATTAATATTGTTTTCAAGATGGTTAAAACCACCAACTAGATAGTTTGTCGCTATAGTCATTTGAGTTTTTCCCATTTTATCTCCATGAAATCCAAGCACTGGGTCTCCCCAACGCCACAAGGAGAACCAGGTGAGAGAATTTCTGCTCGCTGGGATGCTCAAAAGATGGAAAGAGGTCACGTAAGAATGTACATAGACATTTATAGAATCATACAAATATCATATATGTATATATATATATATATATATGTATGTATATATGTATAGTGCAATTATGTATTTGTATGGGTATTTATATATAGATATATACATATCTAAAAAAAACATATTGTACAATACATCTCCCATTTAATTGTATTATATTCATATTATGAATATAAGTGTCTATAAATATGATGGATGATATATTGAGAGAGAAACAGATAGTGGAAATGAGTTCTGAGAGTTTCAGGTATAGACAAGTTAATAGAGATGTGAGAAATTCCGGGATGAGAGATAGGTACATTGTAGAGTGCAAGGAAATAATCCAGATAGTTCGGGTGGAAATGCACTGAAGGATAGATTTTCTAGATAATAAGCTCTCTTAAATACCGCGTTTGCCGCACAGAAGACATCGAGGTATTCAGACATAGTATATAGATCTTGGTTGATATCCCGACATTAATTCGGCACATGACCAGGTCATATCGGTTTCTCCACCAGTCATGTCCGGACTTGGCCAACAGTCATGGTTTTTTGCTTATCTATAATATCCCATTATATGATTATACATACATACAATATATGTACATACATTTATGTATATATATATCCACATTATAGACCATCAATTACATAAATATTTACCATTATACTCCCTTATGCATATTATGCACCAATTATATACCCATTATATGCCTGTATGTTTCTTGGTCATGACCATTCGAGGCCCTACACGAACCGGAGCCGGAAGCCAAGGTTCCCGGCTGCGGGATTGGGGTGGCAATGCGCGATTGACTGTGCAATTTGCGGATGCATTGGGGATATCACCAAGAATTTGGGGAATATATATATATATACACGATATATAACCAACAATGTGGGAAGAGTAAGGTAGATCTTCTGGAATATATGCATATATATATAATACATATGATGTGTATATATATATTCAACCATACATTGGGGATACCCAATATTCTAATGGGATGTAATGGAATACGAAAGCAACCAATGTGATGGATAAAACAAATCATTAGATTTGGAATATACCCTCCAGTAATCAAACATGGTTTGCTGGAAAATCCTCCATTTAGTTTGATGATTTTCCCAGCATTAAACCTTTATTTCAGGGGATTTTCCAGCTAGCCACGTTTGAAACCGGATGGTATCACCAAGAATTTGGGAATATGTTTGTTGGATTATTCGATATTTATATATGTATATATGCTATCCCCCTCCCCAAAATCTACCATATATATAATATATAATGGGATATACAACGAGCAGTATGATTTTGAGCATGTCTGGCAGTTTACCCCCCAACGGTCATATGAATCGGAAATTCATGTTCTAAACCATCAAACATTGGGGTAACCTATTTTCGGACAGCCCCAAATACCAAAAATTGGTTTGAAAGTTGTGGTTTTCTGATGAAATAGTGTCCAAACAATAGGGTCGGAAGACAAATTTCGCCAATCTCAAAATACGTGCGATTCCCAGAGTTTCGGTCATTTGGGAAGATGGTAACTCCAGTTTGTGGTGAAAGTGTTTATTGTGGAATGAGGTTTACAGCGCCCTTGGGATTTTTGGGGGAAGTTTCCACGCTTGGAGAAACCATGAGAAACCGTTTTTTTGGGAGCATGAGTCGGCTACCATGTGTTGACCAAGAAATGCGGATGTTGCTGTGACCTGAAAAATTTGGTATCATACCAAACAGAACATTGGGACCATACATATGAGTTTGACTGAAAATAGAGTTGCCCCAGATTTGATTTTGATATATTTTGATGGTTGATCATCATTTGTCCTATTCAAAGTGCCAGTTTACAAATATCCATTAGTTTTAGACAAAGCCATATGGCCATCTTTGTTGCCGTGCCATACACTGGGTGTTGCCGGAAGGAATTCCGTTAAAAGTACTAAGTAAGAGACGCTTATCACATGGTTGTGCATTAATTCTGGACTTCCTCCCGTTCCATCAGACCGGAAGATTTCAAACATGTAGACTCAACCCACACACACATACATATGGATGTTTTTGTTCATACATATGGATTTATCATGATTTATCAATGTTTATCATATGTTTTCCAATTAAGAAGGGACTTATGGTTTCGGGCCAGGGGATGGAGGATGCTCTGAAAAAGCCAGCTGCGAAGGTTTGGGCCAGGGTCTCCCGATCGGTCACAACTTAACCAAAAATGGGGAATCAACCCGTGGCTTAACAGGAATGGGCACTTAGCCGACAAGATTGGGGACTTCATCGCAGGAAAACTAGCGATTTACCATCCTCCTACAGGATGGTGCCCCCCAGTTATAAGTTGGTTTATAAACCCCATTAACTATAGTTATATCTACCATAAACCATAGTTATGGGAGTTATGTGCACCAACTTAGCTAACGAACTGGGGCACCACCTTTTTTTTACCGTAGATTCTACTGTATCTCCTACTATAATAGATTGACACTGAGAATCAAACGCTTGGAAAGAACCATCTTCCCCACTCATGGCCGGAGCCGTGGGACATGTCGAATCAAAGATACCTGGAGTTATCACCAGCAAGTGGAGCCAAGTAGCGACCACAACAGTCCAACTGGTACTTTAAAAGGGTTGGTTGGAAAGCTGAGTGAAAGGGTCAGCACGGATACCAAGAATCGCAGAGGTGTAAAGCAGCATAAACCGACAGAGACCTTGAAGATCTTCATATATTTTCAGGTTGGACATGCATGTGGATGGCAGTCCAGACATTCCTTGCCAATGTGTAGTTGTTGGCACGCCCCTGTTCAAACTACTGTTGGTGGTTCTACATATTTGCGAGATTTATCTGGATGTTCTATGTTCACCCTGGACTGATTATCCCACATGCCTCATACCTTTGGGATGGACTGGACACCCCAAGCAGGATCAGGGATGAAGTCTTGGATTGCTCCATGGAAGTTGATTGAAGCAACATGTTATTAGCTACGGAAGATGTTCATGCCTGTATAGAGAATCCATAGTGGGAAATGACCACCCAGAACCGCTCACATTCCGACGCAGATGATTCAAAATTAGTTGGCGGTTTGCATTGAGCCTTGTTTTACAGGACCTGCCTGTTCGGCAACAATGTGGTAAACCCAATCATAGACCCATTTAGGGTTGACATCCCACCCATCTCTGGTTTTATATTGATTCATAGAATTGGATGATGGGAAAATTTACAGGAAAGACCTATATTTGATGGTAAAAACCATGGTTTCCTGTAGATTTTCCCTTAAACCAATCCATTGATTGATGACTGATCCAGCTGAAGCTATCAGCCACTGGGCCATCCAAGCGCGACCAAGGCAGCTCCGAAAGCCAAGGCAGCTCCGGCCGAGGCGAGCTGGCGAGCTACGTACGACGCCCACCGGGACTTCACTGGAAATGATGGCTGGTTGGATCTGGTGGCTGGGTGGTATCAATCTGGGTAAATTATAACGACCTCACGTCGCGACCGAGCCCTGGAATCATGGTTAATAAGGGAAATCATCCCCTTTTATGGCCCAACAATTCAGGTTAGTGAATTATTATAATTTACCCAGATCAATTCTGTGTTTCTAATGATTCTAATGATTCATTAATTGGGGATGGTAATCCCCAACTGACATGGTTTTGAAAAAGGGCTGAAACCAACCAGTGATGGTAACCGTTACGACTCTGCCTCTGTAAGTTTCCCAGATCGATGTCCTTTTTTTTCACTGGTTGGGTGATGAACTGAGGGGCGATCCACGCCAAAAACCATATATTTCTTTGACATCAATGTTCAATTTTACATCACAACTGTCAATGTTCATGGCTTTATGGTATGCTTTGGTTACTTTTTGTTTGGTATATCCTAATGGGATATATATATATATAATGGATTTTATAATGGGATAATCATCAATAATGGGATTATATAATGATATGCCAAACTTATACAATCCCATTATTGATGATTATCCCATTATATAATATTATATAATAACTATTATGTTGACTCCGTTGATGTGGATAGAAACGGTCTGGTTCACCTCTGCTGTCGTGATAGATCTTGATCGCTCAGAAAATGTGAAGAAAAGCGAACCTTTTGCCTCGCCATCCGGCCATCCCTGCAGGCCAAAGCTACTCCAAAGGCGAAAGCAGTGGCAAAAGCAAAGGCGAAGGCCAAAGCCAAGGCCAAGGCTAAGGCGCTGCCAAAAGCCAAGGCGAAGGCTAAGGCGATGCCAAAAGCCAAAGCAAAGGCGAAAGCCAAGGCAAAAGCCGTGGCCCCAGTGGTTTGAGTCATCAAGGCTACAGCTTTTGCCCGGCACACCATCACTTCAAGGTTTAAATCCGCTCCATCAGTTTTGCCAAACCAACACAGTGTAAATACAGCGACAAATCACGATTTTCCAGTGCCAGACTTGGTTTACAGTAACCCAAGAAACTGAGAACTGATAGAAACTACCTCTACGTTCTGCTTCGAAAAATGATCCTTAGATCCAAGACATGGTCAGTTGTGATGTTTTTTTTCCACCTAGGCAGTGGCCAAAAACAAGGCCGGACGGACCCGATTTGTGGGAATTTACCTTGGTCAAAAGGGGGAAGCAACTGACGCAGCTACTGCAGGATGGGATACAACTTCTTTGTGGCAAGATTTTCTATGGGTGATAGCATGTTCAGTGGCTCAGATATTTGAGCTATGGGTTGAAGCGATTGATATCATTGATCATTGCGATTTATTGCTTGTCGGGAATTTACCCATTTATCACCGTACGGGTTCCACTGGACATGATTTGCTAAGCCAACTGAGGAAAAAAACACACCAACAGTTTTTGCTGATCCATTGCGAACTGTTAAGGGACCCAAGTTGAAACCCCACAAGCTGAACTGGGTTGTTTGTTTGAAAATAGGGTAGCCCCATATCAAGTGGATAATCATCGTTTTCCTTATTATTTGATGGCCTCCAGTAATCAAACATGGCAATTGAAAATCACTCATTTACAGATCATGTTCATTCACCTTCCCATTTAACATGCCCAGTTGCAGGGATTTTCTCAGTTAGTTAGATTACCGGAGGGTACCCCCATTTCAGACACAGCCATTCAACACATGATCAGGCTGGAAAGAGATCGGCTACCAAGTGAGGACAGCGACTGGGTATGACCGGGTCATGGAAGGGACAGGCAAAGTGGTGTGGGGTACTACTCATGGTAATGACCCTGGTATATATGATTACCATGATATGGATTAGTACCCTAACACCTATAATATCCTATAATGACTAATTAGTACTATCCATGATCCATGCTACCTAAGCTGGGATATCGGGCCCGGGGCCCATTGGGGCCCTGGTAACTATGGTTACTGTATCCAGGTAATTCGAGGTGAATCCAATCGCCCATGTTGATTCGTCTCCCCAGGAGCGATTGGAACAGTGGTGGCACTGTGAAGCAATCGTGGCTGGTCCTTGGAGAAACTGTTAAAGGGTGGCAGTCATTCATGGTTCAGGTTCGGATAGATATCTAGATTCTAGATCATATGTCTATATTCATTCATATATATATATATATAACATACATATATATATATTATACATATGACATATATATAATATATATATGTAATATATACCTATATACAGTTGCATAAGCGATGTCTCCAGATTACAGAGTAATCAGCAAGATTGGGCATATGCTACAACATACACATATATATATATATATACATATATATATATACACGGTGTGTATATATATATACATCATATATATGAAACTCGAGGTAGTCAACGAAGTTGGGCCTTGGGGCCTCGGGTATTCCACCAAACGGGGGCTCCAAGACTTGATTGCAGAAACTGTTGGCAACTCATAGGACTTGCACGGCAGAAAGTGGGTCGCGCAAGTGGCTGTAGCGTAGCCGCGTAGCCTCTCCAGAGTTTAGACGCGTCTCGCGGTTGGAGAGGGCCAAACTGTTTGATTTCTTAAAGATTGACGATCTCGCCTCAATCTTCTTTGCCGGAGGTTTGAATGGGACTTGATTTGCAGAGAATGCCAACAGAGCAGCAAAGAAAGTGATATGCTGTGATTTCTGCTGTCCCCTGATTCCAATAGGCAGTAGGTCCTGCGATGAACAGTGGGTGTTTGGTTCGGAAAACAATCTACAACTAGTAAATTTTCCACATCTATGTTAGTTTACCCCAGGGTATCAACCCATATTCTTCGGATCGAAAGAAGCCCATTCCTTTGGCCGTTGGCTCCAAGACATTTTTTTTCGGGGGACCGCCTGACTTTGTGAACAGCAAAATGGCCGGAGCCCCCAGATTGGTGAACCTGGGGTGAGCTAAGTCATCTAAGACCTTTTTTGGGAATGATCCCATGACATCCCATGACCATTTAAGAAATCTTATAAGACTTGATAAAACATTATAGACTGCAGTAACCTGGAACTGTGAGGAAAAAAATGAAAACATAGCTTTCGAAGACAGGTTTCGGATTCCGCGAAACGTGGTGATTATTGGGGCTGCCTGCAAGGCGGATGTTGCTGATCAAGAAGCCGCAGACTCAGACAGACAGCATTTAAGGGTTTCTTAGTCATGGAGGATCCCCAAGTCACCATGGCTTTCAATACTAAATGGTTCAATGACTTGGATGATTTGGGTGTACCCGCATGGATTGGAAACCTCCATTTCGATGAAGAGAGGTCATATGAGGTAATAAAACCCGGAAACTCTGGAAACCATCTGATAGGGTTTTTGTTGCTCAAACTTGGAACTGTTCACCGAAAAATTGGATGATTTATATTGATTTGATTTGACATAATTTCACTACCAACAATGGCCAAGACCTGTTGGTAGCATGGAATAATGGGAGGAACATCTATGGCCATGGTATCAAGATGGGTTAAGCAGAAGAAAGTCGAGATATATCGAGGTTGCCGTGTGTGTGGGTGAGGTGTTTTTGTCTGAACATGTTGAATCTGAAATCTACATGTTTTAAAATAGTACATCTTCAATGAAACACGAAGTCTAAAAATATCTTTAGAAAATATCTAAATATTATGCTAGATACTGACACTGATCTCCTTGAGCTCGATTTTATCCCTGCAGCAGACTGCCGCCAGTGCATTTGGGGCCAAGGAGGAACACATTGAGCAGCTGCCTGCAGAAGTGAAGGTGGGATGGGAAGCACTCACTGGTTATCTATATATGGAGGTGTCCATAAACGGGAAGTCCCCAATAACTGGATGGTTTGTAATGGGAAATCCTATGAAAATGGATGATATGGGGTACGCCCATGGATTGGACACCTCCATATGTCAATGTAGTTATCTAGAAAATTCCAGAAATTAACCGCTAACAGTACAGAAATGGGACAGTAACCAACAAAGAGTTGGGGGTATCAAACACATCAAACACAACAGGTCGGGGTATGGTACTGGCATGGTGTAGTAGGGTATACTAGGGTATCGTATGGTATCGTATGGTATAGTGTACAAGATTGTAAAAGTTATGCGACCAGCAAACAGGAAACAGAAACCACAGCGATGGAGACACCATTGTTTAAACAGAGATGGCAATACAGATGAAGAAAGACAGGATCAAACACAGCCATGAAGGCCTGTTTTCTTCCGGCATATATCACCTCTCCGCACTTGTCAGTACAATTATATACATAGCACAAAGTTGGAATATGATGTGAATGCATGAATACTTTGGCACCCTGGTTTGGACGTAAAGAGAGCTCGTTGCCATGCATCTTCATCCATTTTTTGGTTTGAGAGGTTAGAGTACCCCGTATATAGATTGGGCTGGACCCCTGATCCCAGGCTGCAAGTGGTTTGACCAATGTAACTCATCAAACCCACTGATTAATCTGGTTAATCCTGATATTCCTGATATTAAATAGCCATATTTGGGCGGGAACCACCTCACTTTCAGACCCGAATCATATATTGTTGCTGATGTACCCACTTAAATATCCACAATTTAGATGTTTCGTGAAATATCCCCAGATAGTTTACATGATATTAATGATACCATTAAACATTCTAAACTTACATTTACAATAGGGATAGTTTACATCATATACCCCATTCTGTCCCACTTAATTAAATGATGCCAGGACAAGGACGAGCTGCTCTATGCCACCATCTCCAGGACGGTCAATGGCCAGGCTCGGGATGGGGATAAAAACCATGGAAAAATTGGGGTTTTTAGCATGGAAAATTGATGAAAATTGTATCCAGTATCCATGAAAAAATTGGGGTTTAAGATGAGTCAACCATAGTCAACCATCAAAGAAATTGAATTTAACATGATCGAACAATATGAAAAATGCGGGGATTCCAGCAGTTTTTATAGAAACGGAAGGTTTTTTTTTCAGGGGATCTAGAATCTAGAAGACCGTTCTCCCAAAAGCTGCGATTTTCACAGGGAAAATGATGCGTTCATGTCGAAATGATTAATGGAGGCATCACCATTAAAACGAACATGGCAGGGCTTGGGATGGCTTAGGTATTTATCACAGAGATTGGGGGTTCACATCCCAAGTTGTTTTCAATACTGCAAAAAAAATCTGTGGCTGTGAAAACTCAGTCTGCCTTTCGTTTTTGTGTGTGAGATCCCCGTTTCGGAGCATGAAATCTCATTTTTGTGAGGCAAATCCGTGAAGTGCCTGTCTTTGTCGGGTGAAATCAAAAGTTGAATCTTGCTTTTGAGTGAATTCCACCTGTTTTTTTTAAGAAATGGGCCATTTTTTTCCAGCCATGGAACTGACGACAACGGAGGGCAACTGCCCGAAAAACCTTGGCCATGGAAGGTCTTCGACGGCATCATCGAGGATATCGAGGCTGGAACATGCTGGAACTGAGCAGTGGAAGTGTAAGAGACACCCCTGTTGGTTGATGATTAGTTCGGGGGTTCTACTAGTACCCTTTATATCTTGATATATCTTGGGAATTATCATGAACAATCATAGTATATCATAGTCCATGAACTGGGAATCCCTATGAGCCAACTAGTACCAGTCATGGAGTGACTGCCATGGGGTTTTGAACACTGCTGGATTGACCCCCCCTGACATGGGAACAGTTCACCTGCACCATCCAGTACCGCAGAAGCTAATAGGGGCACCACGAAAAAGTCATTTTTTGTGAAATCAATGCGTTACCATCCACGGCCACTTTGGCAGCTTTTTTCATGTTTTGGCTAAAAAAATCTTAATTTGTTGGTTAAATCCTATACTTGTTCATGCTTACATCATAATCATCATATTACTTTTCATGGTTATTTTTGATGCTTAATTCATCTTAGTTCTAAGTCGTCTTGGTCTGTGAAAAATCCCCAGCCTTTCTCCGGCGAACCTCCGGCGCTAGGTTGGCCTCAGCACGGGAGACCGGCTGTATCGCGTGAAGCGGGGAGCTCAAAAAGTGGAGCTGCAATGGGACCCCATGGGACCCCGAAGTCATGGGGGATCCATGGGGGATCCCCAGTCGTCACCATGGCGTTCAATACGAAGTCATGGTCATGGTCTCATTTTTATTCATTTTTGGCTATGGGTCAATACCTATAAGTACCATTTTTAGGGGGATGAACATCCAGCTAAACCAGCTATTTTGATGTGAACTACAGGGGTACAAGGTTTTGACCCATCCCCATATTTATCCAATGACTTGGATGATTTGGGGGTACCCCCATGGATTGGGAAGCTCCATACGTGAAAGAAATTACTACCCAGTAACTATGGGGATGCAATGGGAACATAACGAATACTAAACTTTTTAATCTGGGGTAATTACATGGGTTTGCTTGAAATTAGGATACCCAAAAATCCAGTGATGAATCATTATTGTCCCTATTATTTGATGGCTGTCTGGGGGTATACACCATTTTCTGACATACCCAATATGGGAAAATAATGATTAGCCAATGGACATCAAACCCAGATGTAAGATGATGTAAGATGCCTAAGTTTATTCATATGATTTGCAAAGTGTTGACAGATTTTGATACTGTCTTTATGCTTGGTGTTGGGTATCAAAACAGGATTCCCACGAAATTAGATTTTGGATCGAGGAAGAAAACCATGAATTTTGATGATATTTTATGGTTGCTTAATTGCTTTGAATAGGTAAAACTGGGGCAGAAGGAGTTTCCTTCCTTGGGGATATGTCCATAGTTTATCATACTTTGATAATTTTGATATAGGAGTCCTTTTGTCAGAGTTGGCAGGTACACCGATGGCGATTTGGAGCATCTGACGGAGACTTGACAGCAGATCCACCGCATGCTGCACGACCCATATAGATCTGACAGCTCAAGAGCATGGTTAGCTCTCGAAAGTTGATGTTCACCGTGTTCTGGCTCCTTATCCCGACTCTAATGTTACTCCAATGTTAAAGCACAACAATACTACTGGCTCTGGCTCTCAGATGTTGATTGGAACAAACATATATCCCGACTTCCAACCTACCTGCTTAATGATACCCATCATGCCTGGAACCTCCATGTAGAAATGGGTCCATCTAGAAATGATGGCTGTCGACTGGATGTTTTGACCATGTTTGACCCATCAGCCAGCTGCCAGATCCATTCCAGATCCCTCATTGTTCATCCCCAGGAGAATCAGGTGAGAGAGGTGCTGGTGGCTGGGATGCTCAGCCTCACAAGCTTCACGAACAGGACAGAAGACAATGGAGAACCCAATGGAGCGACTAACAGAGAAGGAGATACGATGAGATAGGTTAGATACAAGTACACAAAGATCGTGGAAATAAGTTCACATTCGGACAAGTTGATAGATAAACACTGCAATAAGACATGATACATATATATATATATATAAATAATAAGTCCAGAGAAACAAATACCACAAGTGCCATAAATATCATAAATCTACCATCATAGCCCAGTAAAGTAGAGTAAGTATTTCCGTTATACTTCGCTTAGATTCATTCTAATTCTGCATTGGTGGAACCCAGATTGTGATGGTTACATCGGCAAAAGGACCCATGTTTGGCAGGTTCAAATCCCATCAAAGCACTAAAATTGTGAATTGTTAAATTGGTTCATTAATCATCAAATCCATGGGCATTGGTGAAATCCCATCAAATCCCATCATTCCCATGGCAGCTTCATTGTGAAATCCCCATGGAAATCTCCGTAAATCTCCATAAATCGGTTGCCTGAACAGCCGCCACGTGTGTTGAGTTCCCCCCGTCACAGTGGCGCCGACAGCCCCTAGGCCTTGGCCAAACTCGAAGACGAAGAGGACGAAGATGGTGACCAGGCCTCGGATGTCAGCCAGATTTGGATACAAAATTGGATACTCACAACCATGAAAATTGGGGTGAAACCCTGATGGTCATTTGATGATTATTGATGGCATGATTGATTTATTGATCTTTGATATGATCATTGATAATTATTGCTAATCACTGATGATTTGGAATGATTTAGGATGAATTCAAAGGCGAATCCGGACGTGGCTGACACCGCAAAAAATGAGGTTACTCACCCAGAAATGATGGGTTGTGGGATTTGAACGACTTGACTTAACAATATTTTTTTGGTGGGATGAATCAACTAACAACTTGGGGTGGAAAAGAGGTGAAACCAACCATGATACTGACAAAGGTGTGAAACCAACAATAACTCGCCAAGAAATGGGCGAAAAAATGGTGAAATCAACTTTACCAGTAGTACCCGCACGAGGCGGGGCGGAAGTTGCCTTAAAGATATATATAAGACCTTTCTCATCTATAGAACTTGCATGCGCCGTGCGCCAGCGAAGCCCGTGCGTGCGTGCACTCTGC
>Ga0126342_10007509_pt1 | contig 19474 bp, 12 predicted proteins | sample Cyp1metagenome_FD_92528 | JGI IMG/M metagenome (GOLD analysis project Ga0126342, IMG submission 92528) | Coral microbial communities from Lord Howe Island, Old Settlement Bay, Australia - Cyphastrea 1 metagenome | ecosystem: Host-associated > Invertebrates > Cnidaria > Coral ... | reverse complement strand
TGCAAGGCAAACCTGCGTTGAACAGGTGTACAACAAGGATGTCGTGCAGATGAGGAGTAGCTTCAACGTGCATATCCTTGAGATGTATATTACATATATTACATATAATGTATATATATATATTTATGTATAGCCTATATTTCATCACACCCCAAAGGTCCGGAACAAGACCAGTTACGAAGCCCCTTCGTTCCATACGTCCGGAACACCGCGGAACGTTCCATACACAATTTTGACTCGGGACCATATATATATATTATATTAAATATATATATATATGATTATATATGTATATGCCACTGTATATCCCACTGTGTTCCCACATTGTTTCAGATGATTTTTCAGTTGTAGTGGCCTCCCCAAAAGTTACGCCGTTACGGCTTGTTTTTTTACGCCACCAACGGCCACTCGAACCATGGCATCCCCAGATCAGCTGGATGGGAAAAACCAGGGAAAATCCTATTGAAATGGATGGAATGTATGAAAGGGGTACCACCATGGATCACAAAACCTCGATGTTTGTTCTTCATATAAGATTTGAATCCACCTTTTTTTGCGGAAAAAGAAACAAGTTCAAATCCATCAGGGGCTGATGGTGGCAACGTCGGGGCATCGACCATGCATCGTCAGAATGTGACTTTGCATCCGATGTTGGCGCCTCCATCAGGGGTTATTCCTGGCCATGTCGGACGGAGAGGGCGGGGAAAGATTGGCCCGGTTTTTTTCTCGACCAAGATGGAGCCTGAAACCAAAACTGAGGCGTGGATTAAGTGAAGAAACAATTGTTAATTGATCAAAACTATTAATAAACAATACAGTAATTACATAATTGCTTCTAATTACCTGCATTAGCTAGATACACCTTTGTAATCCCATGTCATATAATAATAAGAATAATAATAATAATATATGTAAGGTCAATCAATGTTGACCTCTCAGTTCTGCATTTTTTGCGAACGCAACGGATGCGCCGCACACAGGGCGATCAGAAATGGGGCAGCAACGTGACATCGCATCTGTGATTTTGTGTCATGCAGGGCACCCTCACAGCCCCAGTTACTGGTTGGTGGTTTGGAACATGGTTTTTATGACTTTCCATATATTGGAAATTTCATCATCCCAACTGACTTTCATATTTTTCAGAGGGGTTGAAACCACCAACCAGCCAGTTATATGTTGGATTTTGTTGGTCTACACTTTGGAGGAGAAAAAAAAACAAGATCCTAGACAATATCCCAGCACAAATCCCAGTTGTAGTTGATCACCAACATTCGTCGGCCTAAATGTGGCAGGGCCTGGCAGGGCCTGGCAGGGTGGGGGATTGAGATCCTAACGGTATCTTTTCAAATTTTAATGGGATAGATTTACAATGGATTATAGAATCAAGAAGGGAGTATTATCGGAGTATTTCTTCCAACTATTAACATGCAGGAATCAATTGTGGTAATTTGCCCAGATTATCAGATGACCAGTTTATTTTTCAGGGGGGGTCGACTGAAGGTGTCTCTTTTTTTAGTGCCACGTTAACGGATCCACCTGGCCAATCAGAAAGAAACGCCGCCTGCCTCCGTGGCACGCGCAATGCGTGGGCCGCAAGTACGAACCTTGTGGCCACTAGGGGTGATTCCACTTGTCTCACGACATGGGACATGGGATGCCACTGGGCCGGAATGATTGTGATTGCCATGTGGGCGCATGTGATAACCCTGAACCGTTTATTTCGTCCATTCTACTGGTCCGATTTAGATTGGTGCCTTTGTTGTTTCAACATGTTTCAATACTTTCCCAGGTACAAGTGAAGCCAACCCCTAACACCTGTTATGCATGTTCCTTTTGCGGTGCGAAATGGAGAGACGCGCCGAGAGAATTCGGATTTCGCAGGCTGAGGGTGCTGGGCGGGATTGAGTTTCAACTGGGTTTTGCTTGAGTCCGCCACAGAAATTGCTGTTCCATGTAGCACGTGTTCAGCTGCAACAGCGGATGCGGTACTGTATATATCTGTATAATTATAGTAATTCAATGTATGCAATGATATATTGTGTCAGGTGTCCATTGATTTACTATGATTAATTTTCCGGCGACGTGTCCACATGTCATTTTTGTCATTGTGACTGTTCCTTTTACATTTCTACCAACACATATTTCCAACGTATGTCCATTACATGTCCATTTGAAATCATACTAGACTCGATTCTTCAATTGGCGAGAAGACTGGGTAAAATTCCCACGTCATAATGGGTATATTACCAAATAGCCATCTTGTTGGTACCATTTTTGAGTCAATGGTTCCAATATTTTGTTGGAAATGTCCAAGGTGTTGAAACCTTGAAACCTATATACAATGTGGGGTGGAGCCCATCAGTGAAAAGATGTTGTTTTTAAATCCCCCCTTTAACTATATAACATTAATTAACATTATAACATATTCTAACTATAAGTATTTTACATATCAATATCATATATATCATACACCATAGTTATTGGAGTAACCTTGAAACCTGCGAGCTTGTCCATGACCTTCCACAGCCTACCTGCTTTTTGCGACCCGCCACGGGGCTGGGATTCGCGCAGCTCGTCGCCTCGCTACGACCGCGCCGTTGTTTCGTGGCGATCTACGGAAGCGGCTGGGGGTTTGGCGATTGGAAACCTGGCCTGGCGCGGCCGTTCCTGCGAGTCGATGGTTAGCTGTTGGCAACCACGTAGATGGTTTATACAACCCATTTATCTGGGTAAATTATAACGACCTCACTGCGACCTCACTGGAATCATAGTTAATAAGGGAAATCATCCCCAAATGGCCTTAATTCAGGTTAGTGAATTATTATAATTTACCCAGATTTATAGGTGGTTGATGATGATTTTACTAACACTAGGGCATATAAAACACAACTAAAATGTGAGTATTATGTTATATGGGTATATATGGGTTATATTCCCTATAAGCCAGTTATAGTAAAACAATACACTTATATAAGTTAGACAACGTGATACGTGTATTGTATGCAACTATGGCTAATGGGTTTATAACTCAACTATAGTTAATTTACATAATCCCTTCCCGGATTCATATGAAACACCCCCCCAGAAGACATGGTGGATGCAGGGGATGCAGGGGATATTTTATGGGAGGGGGATGGGATTGGAAGGATACCCATGTTAGATAAGGGGGATCAATTAAAACACCCCCCACATAGATAAAACACTATTATAAAGCCATTAATTTTGGATGTAAGGGCTCCCCTTTTACATGGATTGGGGATAAAACACCATCAATGATTTGTGGGTGGGATTCAATCATTACGCCTACAATGCAGATACACACAAGCAACGGCTTGGTGAGGCCAAGACGTTGGGGCATTGTCCAGCAGGTCATGTTGAATTACCAGAGTGTACACGTGCAAAAAACCTTCAGAAAACTATGGGAAAACAGTATTTTTAATGGGTAAATCAAGTATTTCTATGGCCATTTTCAATAGCTATGTTAAATTACCAGAGGATAACAAGTGACCATCAGCGGGTGATTGATGGAATGGTACTGGTGATTGATCTTGATGGAGTGGTAGAGGTGTCTGATTGTGACAAAAATTCGTCGCCCCGGTCGCTTCTGTAAAACTTCGAGGGTTCAGGCACAGCTATGAGCAGTGACAACTTGGCCGCACCAGGGACGCAGAGCTGACCTGGTACGGGTTTTACTCCGCTTCTGCAATGTTAAGTCAATATCATGAGAATGGCCCAAGATCCATTAGATAACAACGGATGTTTGCCCATTTTTTTTGGAAGTAATGTGTTTAATCGTTTGGTAGTCTTTTCTCACATCAATCATTTCAGCTTTCTTCAAGCCATTTCAGTTGCCATTGGCTGAGTTGTCATTGGTCTGGTCTCGATTCTTTCTGGGGCACGTCCACGTCGTCGTTCACTAAGATTCGGCTGTTCGTGACCGATCTTTAACGCTTCCGAGTTGTTTGACCAACAAAGAAATGATGTGCTTTTGCTGCTTCCCGCGGCTGGTATTGGGAAGATTTGGTTTGGGTTTACCTGAAACTCGTAGTCGTAGACACGGCAAACCTGTTCAAATTATTAATTATCATGCATTAACAGATTTCCATGTAGTTCCCAGTCGATAACCACAAGAAGGGGTATGCTGCCGAAGGAACCTTGACACTTAACAGGATTCACTTCAACAAATGTGGTGGGAATATGTTGGGATGAGGCAAACAGGTTTGTGCCGATGGCAGAGGTATGTGATCATGGTGCCATTGAGCAATGTATTACTAAATTGCAACAAAGGGTTTTGTTTCTTCATGTTTCTTCTTATACTTATACTTAGTCTTGTTTGATGTAAATGCAGTTGGTTTGTCACACTCGTCTGGCTCTTGGTGCAGATGTGCATCATATCACCTACCATCGGTTGTTGGCAAATCAGTAGGTCGGCATGCCCCTTGTTTCAAAGGAAGCTGGTCAGTGCGCATGGTATCTCACAGTGATCACACTCTCACAGTGATCACACTCTTGCACATGGGTTTGATTGAAAATCGGATATAGCCCAAAAATCCGTCAAAATCCCGGAAATGAAGGGTAATTTGTTTATGGGAAAAAATATGAGGTCAGGCCGCCATCAGATTGAAAATTTAGGGAAGCCATTTTCCAACAAACCCGCTTGAGCCCGGTATCAGGGGCCTGTGCTTTTCTCAGGTCTCCGTATCAACTCAGCAAGACAAGGCGCCGTGAACTCCGGCAGTGAACCGAAGCTGATCCCATGCCCCCTAAAGTCATAGAAACCATAGTTTTAGAGGGGGGGTTCCATGAATTCCACATTTATTTGGGACCATACCATCGGGGTGTTGAATATTAAACACATGGCTTTGCTTTGATTTTCCAATGCCAGGTGACCATAGGGTACTCCAGAATATCCACATGTTGACATTGATTCATTCACCAATTTATATCCATGTTTGCGCATGTTTGGATTATTTATGATGATTTTAGATGGTGCTCCCAATAAAAATGCGGATTTCCCTTTGCCATGAACCACTATATACTGTGCTTTCCGGAAGTCATCATTTCCTCCCGAGGATGATCCAACATGACGTTTTTTTTGGTCTCTGAAAATTCCACCATCTTTCACCATAATTTTTCCTGCTGTCAGTCCGCTCAGCCCAATGTCCGGCTGGCAGACTTTTTTCCCATGTTTTTTTTGTTTGACAATGGAGTCCCCCAAAGCCTACCACGTTCCGGAGGGTTCCATGACGTTTTTCTTGCAGTTTGTTTTTTTAAAGCAATGTTGTTCCCCTCATTTTTCAGCCCCGATTTTTGTTCCAGGGGAGGTGGCTCAATCCTACTGCAGGCGGCTGCGAAGGCACAGGCTCTCCAGAGGAGGATGTCTGAGGACAATGTGGTTGCGTCCTGGCCGTTTCCTGGCCGTCTTGGGGTGCAGGCAGGTAGACATCAAGTAGATATGTTTGTATATAGTATAATTACTGTATATATATATACATATACTGTATAAAAAATATGTTTGCACATTATATTATGTGTCGTTCCTTTCAGAACAATGTAGATCAGTGTGATGCAGCGATAACGATTATAGAATAAGAAATAATGACAACAACGATCAACTTTTGCATGTTGTAAATGTTTAGCTATGGGGCAGGCCGTTGGAAGCCCCGCTGGCTTTTTGTTGAATTCAGAATCCGCGTGGTTGGTGCTACTGGATATCTCACCTTTCTTGGGCAGTAATTGCTCCCCAGCTCAGGCACTAGGTCACTATCATTCACTATCTGTTCACCCTCATAATCGTTAGTCACAAAACCTGACCGCATCTCCTCTATCACAGTCAGAATCTCTGTAGCAAGGCTTGAAACTCCTACAACTTTAGTTGAACGCTTTTGTTTTTGTACTTTTTAGATCTTACAGTTTACATCGCTGGATTTTGAGTGCCAGTTGTAGCTACACCCAGCGTCGCCAAGGCTCTCCCACGGAACGCCTTTCGTGCGCACGCCGGCTGCCGCAATGCACCTGGAATGAAAAGGAATTTACTGTAACTGGTTGGTGGTTTGGAACATTTTTTATTTTTCCATAATATATGGGATAATCCTTCCCATTGACTAATATTTTTCAGAGGGGTAGGTCAACCACCAACCAGGTAACAGTTTGCTGTAGAAAATTACCTGTTTTCAAAGGTAGATCATCTACAAATAGGCCATGTTCATCAGTTCATCCATCTTCCAGAGCTACAGTCCATTAAATAACCACAGGGTAAGGGATGGAAATTGGTAATGAGGGAGACCTCATTTTCAGATCCGCAGTGTGGTTGTCTTGTGGCGTGTTGGGAGCACCTCTATCAGCGGTGGGTTGTCCACATCTTTGTTGGTAAAAAGGGAGGGTATATGACCCATATGCTCCATGGTGCTGGAATATTTACCAACATTTTCCCTAAAAATCACCCAGTTATGTAGGTAACTATACCAGCACCATGGAAATTTATGGGTGACATGAGAACGGGCTTGTTGCCGCAATGAATTGGCTTTGCCGAGGCACCTGAATGGATCGCAATCACTGCAAGGCTGGGTTGATTTTTTTTCACTGGTTGCATCGGTTGCATCCATCAATGGATTGGTTTAAGGGAAAATCTTAACCGGAAACCATAGATTTTCCCATTCAATATGGGGCTTTCCTGCAGATTTTCCCTTAAACCAATCCATTGAAAGGTGGGCAAAAAGATCAAACCAAAGCCTAAAAAGAGCAACGTTGTACCCCCGGCCCCGGCCAAAAAAAAAAATGACCCTCTGGTAATTTGACGTAGCTATTGAAAATGGCCATACAAATAGTTGATTTGCCCATTTAAAATGGTGATGTTTGATAGTTATGTTGGTTTACCAGAGGGTATTAAAAATGATGTTATGTTTTAGCGGCATGGTTGGCTCCGGTGGACAAACGAACCAAACCCTCCACACAAACCAACGTATCCAATCATATATTTAGGGAGTGTGGGGTTGTTCTTAGCTGGCCTTTTCAGGGCTTGATGTTTTTGTCCATCTACTGTAGTATTGGGTCCAACTGAACCATGGTTGTTGCTGATATGTGGTTTTGTTGTTTTCGTTATTAGGCCCAATTTGCAACCCTGAGAACAAGTTTGGAGAAACTATCGCGACATATCGCGACCTTAGCCACGACCAATGGTGGTTGCGAGGTCAATTTTGCTACATTTAGGCTAGGTTAGGAAGGCATTTTAATCTCCCCCCCAAGGGTGCGGGAATACACATGTGTTGTGACTTTTCTATATATATATACATACAGTAATAGCCTGAAACCACAAACGATACCTCATTGTTGTGGAAATGCGAAGATACACGCATCATGAAAGACAAACTGAGAAATATATGGAGGTCTTGAATGCAACGAGTATGTTCCGGAAAAAAAAAAAAAACTCACCCGAAAAAAAAAGAAACACATAATTCTCCACCCATTTTGAATAGAGCCAACCCTTATTCATCCTGGCTTTGCACCCTGAACCACGTGGCTTAGCACAAGCCACAGGTGCATTTGTCCCGGAATCGACCCTGTTGGGGAGCCTCGGAACCGGCGGAGTTGTCACCATGTGCAGTGGGGATACCGATGATTTTACCTGGTTGGTGGTTTGGAATATTTTTTCCCCATATATTGGGAAGAATAATCCCAACATATCCCAACTGACTAATATGTTTCAAGATGCTTAAAACCACCAACCAGATTTTCATGGATTTTCCATTGCCACTTTTGGTTACCGGAGGGTAACTTGTACTGAGATTATGTGGCCGCCTACCACTTATAAGTCAAGCAGGGTTGCACGATGTCACAGCGTATCACCCAGCCCTGCAGTTCCTTTGACTCTTCAGTCAAAAAAAATCTATGCTGAGCTCATACCAAATCTCTCTACAAATATGCTCATAGAATTGGATGATGGGAAAATTTACAGGAAACCCCTATATTTGATGGTAAAAACCATGGTTTCCTGTGGATTTTCCCTTAAACCAATCCATTGATATGCGCGCACACACATACATACATATATAGCACGACAGCATAGCCTTGTTTCCCGTGAGCATAGCTGGGGATTTCCAAGTGCTGCACCTGCTCCTGCTTTTTTCCAAGAATCAATTGCAGTTTTCACGGAAAAAGACGGGACAGCCCTGGTCTCAACATCAAGACTCAGGCGTAGATGTTCTTTCAAAGTTCCCTTAAGATTCTCAAACGATATCCGGCAATTTTAAATGGTAGGCATTCAAAACATCTAAGATCATTTAAGTATGAGAATTCTAGGAAGTTTGCAAGAAATTCCGTGACTTGTTTTCCTTTGGGAGGAAAATAGGTCGCCTTGCCTTCAGGCCATTTGCTGCACAGGGTCTGCCAAACGAGGAGCCGCAGCGTTGAACCTCCGGGATGCTGATGGGGAGAGAAAATTCCGAAGGATTGACACCAAATGTATCCAAATGTTCAAATCTAGGATATATATATATATATTTAATATTATATATATATATACATGGATATATAGCCATATATTATAGCCCATGTTTGGGAAAATGAAATCTGCGAGTGGGCTCGGTCACAGCCATTTTACAGAGGTGGCTCCTCAGGCTCCATGGTGTTGGGGGATGGAAATGCAAATTCTACCATTCTGGCAGCCATTTGAAAGTGCTTTTTGAAATAAACCAAGGTAAAAGTGAACTTTATTGTTGGCTTTACCAGATTCAAACACTAGCCCCGAGTTTTTCTTGTGTCCCTGACATAGCGTCTTTTCATCCCTGGCCATATGCGGCTGCAAAAGGAGCAAGACTTGCCCAATCTCTTGCAGCCGCGCACTAAGAGAATCCAGGTGGTCCTGTGCAAATAGTGAGCCCTGGCTAGCTACCATCTTCAAACATGGCTGGAAAATCCCCTCATTAGGTCCATTTAGTGTGATGTTTCATAATATCCCATTCAAAACGCTTTGTTTATAGTGTGTTTTTCCACATCTTCCATCATTTTCCCATGATTTTCCCATATTTCCAGGATGATGTTCCCACGTCTGAGGCATCACTCTGACGTGAAGGGGACGAGCGTCCAGGCGGATGGGATGAAGGTTTTGGCCCTAAGTCATGGGCCCTAAGTCACCGTGGGTGTCCCTAAGTCACCATTGGTTTCAATACTGAGTCATGGGTTGACTAACTTGGATGATTTGTTATAACATGGTATAACTATTTTAGAAGAGCTCCATGGATAGAATCTGGGTATGACAACGACCTTATTCCGCCAGGTCCTGGCGCCTCCGGTGGGCGGCGCACCAGGCACTTGAATTTGTTGGGGCCACTGGAAGGATCTCTTGCCCCCTGCAGTAAAGGAAGAGTTTGCCATGGAAAATGAACCATTTCATTAATCATTTATAGATGATTTACCCATTAAAATATAGTGTTATTTATCTATAGCTATAGCTATCTTGGTTTACCAGAGGGTGATATGACATATCCCCCCAGAAACCATGATGTCATATTGGATCCATTCATTTGGGGAACCATATGGGGGTATTTAAATCTGAATCTATATATTCAACATTAGGGGGAAGGGACCGTTAACTTATTTATGGTTGTTTTTGACCATGATTTTTTAGCCCAGTTACATAGTGGATAACCTAAAAAACGAATCTGGGACTTGCTAACCAGAGTCATTTACCAGTTACTATATATGTGGGGAAGCCCGCAACCCTTGTTGGTTCATTGATCGTTCAGAGTTCAGACCGGATTTTGTGCTACTGAGATTGGCGGTGTGCAGCAATTTCAAGACAGCGGATGCTCTAACGACGTAATGGTGTTCCTCTTTATTTAGCAACCCCAACAAGATTTCAAAGACTTGGAAACTGGTAAATTACGGAGAAAAACAAAAAGCATTGTTCACATCCTGGAAACCGGTTTCTATCAGTGGTTACTATATAACTTATATAATTTTTCCATGTCTGGATGTTGGGCCTCTGTTTTCTTTGCAGCACTGAGGGCCTTCGACTTTGTCTTGTCCTTGGTGAGACCGAGAGCATTTTGGGGCGGGTCCTGTGAAGTTTCCTTAACCCATGCCAGGATACATCATTACAAAAGCATATAGAATTACTGTAGATTAGATATCTTCATTGGAAGTTTATATTCAATGTCATCCCCGGGTTTTTGTTTCCCTGAATTGGTTCCTTAGGTCAAATTGAACAAGTAATATAGTAATATAAGTAATATATAAGCTACATGCTGGATCCTGCGAAAAGGGCCAGCATGGCCTGTGTAGGCTGGGATTCTTAGTGGAGAGGTATCATTGTGCGACATGGTAGAATTGGTCGGGCAGAAAAATGTGAAATTAATAGAAGATGATAGAAGGGTATCTTCTTTTAGTTGTGAAGGCATTGGTGCTCTGAATTTATGTGTGCGTTCCTTCTGAGTGAAACCGCGGTTCATTCATTCCTTTTTTTTGCCTCTGGTATTCAAACATGGCTGGAAAATCTCCCAGCCTTAGTTTGATTCACATCGTTTGATGCCCATTTCGTTCCGGAGGTTTGCAGCGGCCCGCCATGTTGACACCAGAGGGTTTTGTGGATTTGGAGCTGCTTCTGCTGGGCCTTCCAAAATTCTTGGCTCCAGCTATCTCCAGCTAGTCCTGCTGAAAACTACAGGAGTTGGCCCCCGGGCTTGTCCCAGATTCCCAGGACCTTGGGAGATCAGGGATTGAGGGGACCTAGCGCTGGGTCTAGGTCCACGCCTATGTAGTTCGAAATAAAGATCTGCAACTCATGATCCGTCGGGCCTTTGAAGTTGCCAGAACTCATGAGATTATGTAAACATGTAAAGTCTGCATGCAAACCGCGTACATATTACATGTGTTTCATATATTGTTCACATGTTGTATAGATGGTTAGGTAGCTAAATGTTGGCTACTGTACATCCCGCAGACATGTGGTAGCGTACATTGTACCATCCCATTCTTGGTGATCATAGCCAGATCCAGCATGATCCAGCCATGGTTTTGCAAAAAAAAAACTCAGCATTTTCAGCTATCGGCCCAAGAGCTTCGCAATCGCCACAAGCGCAAGAGAAAGCCAGCTTGCTTTCCATCCCCTGTCCGTGGGAGCCTTAGGGCCTGGGATGGGAGCTTTGCTTGGCAGTGGCCCCAGGGGAGCCTTTGTTTTTCAAAAAAGATGAGAGCTGTGGTTTTGCAAAACCGCTTCGATGCTTTGAATACATGTTATCATGATTTATCATGTGAATTTTCCAATTTTGCGCAGGGGAGATGGTCTGACCCCGTTGATCCCAATTGACTGAATCCCTTCCCTCGAATCTCCAATGTTTTGCTTTGCTCATCCCATGGGCTGCCGCAGTGTGAAATAAGAGTTGAGGTGCAACAATGCCCGAGATGAAACCAATGACTCCGGGACTTGTTTCTCCCCAGCGCATGTCACTTGGACTCGACGCTGTGCTCTGGAAGTTATAGTCAAGAATATCGCGCTGATAGTTGTGAGAATAAGGGTGTGTTGAAAATGGGGTACACCGTCAAAATGACAAAGAGAGATAGGGATAATATGGGAAAATTTGAATGAATCACTGGATTTGGTATGCGGTATCCCCTATGTTAATATTCAGACATTAGATTCATGGGTTAGGTACTGCATGGCCGCATTGAGAGTGTCCAGCGACCTGATGTACCCAAGATATCCCATGGTGCCCGCTGAAATCATTGTGGTAAGCCCTCCGGGCCTCCCAGTACTCATAAGAAAACACATGGGATCTATAGAGATATTTATACTATATATATATACATCATATTTATACATCATATATATATATATACATCATACATATATATATATATTATCCCCCAGTTTTTCTAATTGCTTGGAGGGTCTAGGTTTGTGTGAGGGTATCATGCATTCAGAAACCAGTTGTTTTTGGTAAGATTCGCCAAAGTTGGCCCCACGGAACCATAAGTAATTTATATATGTTTTTGGGCGGGATCTAATGGGATCTAATGGGATCTAATGGGATGGAATATGGAGGATCTAATGGGATCTAATGGGTAACTGGTTGGTGGTTTGGAACATTTTTTATTTTCCCCAATAGTTGGGATGATGATCCAATCTGACTTTCATACTTTTCAGGGGGGTTGAAACCACCAACCAGATTTATATTATAGCCCCTTGGCCCCTTACACAATCTAACATCATCTAACTGTAAATGATATTAAATTATATTAAACTGGTTGGTGGTTTGGAGCATTTTTTAGTTTCCCCAATAGTTGGGATGATGATCCAATCTGACTTTCATATTTTTCAGCGGGGTTGAAACCACCAACCAGATTTATGTCATAGCCTCTTGGCCCCTTACATAATCTAACATCATCTAACTGTAAATGATATTAAATGATATTAAACTGGTTGGTGGTTTGGAACATTTTTTATTTTCCTCAATCTGACTTTCATATTTTTCAGCAGGGTTGAAACCACCAACCAGATTTATATTGTAGCCCCTTGGCCCCTTACATTGATCTAACATCATCTAACTGGCAATATGTCATGAATCTACCTGGGATATCTCATAGCATATGCCACCTTCGATGCCTGGGATGCAATTTAGCAACCCTATCATGGCTGACAAATTGAATCTCCAGTTTTGTTGATAATTCCATCGTACTAAATCCAGAGTTTGTGGTTTTATATACTCTACATGCCCGTAAATCAAGGTACAGTGTGGAGTTTTGATATCGCAACTTGTAACAGCTACAGCAAATCATCAACCTATGATTCCATGGGCCAGGGCTTCCACAGCAAACTGTTAAATTACCAGAGGGTATTATTTCTACAAGTTGAGTTAGTATCCCCCTAAAATCGGTGATTTTCCCAGAAGAAACCATTGAATTCGGGGATTTCCCAGCCATGTTTTGCCGGAGAGTGGTTTTCACATTTTTCCATAGTATATTCCTACATTAACCAACTTAGATATTCACCATTCCTAGCCATTATTAACCATTGCTAAGCATCATCTACCAAAATTAATTAACAATCACTGACTGTGATTAACCATTATTTATTACCCACCATCGACCATCACTAACCATCACGATTCATCATTAACCCCTATGAACCACTATTAACCAGTATTAACCACTATATAAACCATTATTAACCTTATTACTTATTACTGGTTATCAATTCATTACTAACGATTACCATGATGTTTCGTGAATCCATCATGAAAACTGATTTACCTATAAACTTATTAACCATTGAAAGATAAGCATTATCATACTGAATACTGAATGAATTATATACCAATTATGATATGGTGATAAGTAATAACCATTATTCACCATTGATAACCATATGATATCATATGATGATTATTACATGGTAATAACCATTATCATAATGATTCACCAAAATAATTATATACCTCAATGGTAATAAACCACTTACCCTCTGGTTATTTAACATAGCCATGGAAAATGGTTGATTTTCCCATTAAAACCTCCATTTATAAGGGATTTTCCATGGCTATGTTAAATAACCAGATGGTATTTTTTCATAATCCTTGGAAGACTCCAAGAATGAAGCATGATTCACCTGCCATTCCATCAAGGTCTTCCAAGGAGTCCAAGCGAAGCGAGGGCACCACCCAAGCCCGTGGTCTCAGTCGAATCTTTGGGGGATAGGGCACATTCCGGAAAGGAAACCGATAGGAAAACCATAGGAAATCATAGAAAAATTGTGATTTAACCACCAAACATGAGGGATTTAAATGGGATTTATAGCTGATTTATAACAGTTAAGTTGGTTTACAACTTCAAGAACTATGGTGAATAATACTTATCACTATACTTTATGGGGGTTGTAAACCAACAAAAAACACTGGGGGGCCCTACATTGGATAGTTATACCATGGCATATCAAGGTCTGAAAGATTATGGAAGATGCTGGAAAATTTTGGAAGGTTGAAATGGTTCTTACCATTTCTTGTACCCATGTGTTTGGAGTAAGGAATATTGATTTTCATTGATTTTCCATTTTCAGGAGGGCTGGTGATGGTTGTGTGTCTTCAAGTGTGTGTGTGTGTGTTCCTGGATTCTACGCATTGCAGGGTGGAAATATGTGGAAATCATTCATGCTCAAATCCGCCTGATAAATCTTTCGCACCATTCTTACTGGCCTTAACAGATGCTCGTTTGTGGAGCATCTGAGCATTTGCACAGCATCAGAATTCTCACTGGTTGGTGGTTTGGAACATGTTTTATTTTTCCATATATTGGGAATAATCATCCCAACTGACTAAGATTTTCCAGAGGGGTAGGTCAACCATCAACCAGATCAGTTTGCAGCTAACAATCCCCCGATCTATTCCTTTGGGGCAAAAATATGGGGGTGGTATACCGAAATGTTTTAATTGACTGGCATTGACTGGCTACATTTACACACACACATATATATATATATGTGTGTGTGTGTATCTAATTACATATCATCTATTTGCATATATACACATACTGTAATAACAATTTCAGGATGGTTAGCCTCATTGTTTGATGGTTAACTTCCCATCTTTGACGGTTTCATTCACCCTTTGGCATGAGCCTCTTCAAACCCTCACCATGTCTTGGGGCAAAACTCACTGTGATATGGGATCACATGGCCAGTCGTGGACACATAACGCTGTCTATTGAGCTCAAAAGGACAATATTCATGACATCAGCATTTGGAGCCCCAATGATGTTCCCTTCCAAGAATTGGACCAACTTCTTGGTGATCAAATATGATGAAATCATCAAATCAGTCAGTTTCCTCCAGATTTTCCCTTAACCCAACCCATTGTTCCCAGCTTCCGCGCTGCTTTTGAATCCCGAGGAGTCAACAGCGGTGGGCGGCAACTCTCCGCGTGCCTCGTGCTGCTCCGAGGCGCATCGATTTTCCCACTTGGGATGAGAATCCCCGATGACTGCTATGTTCTTCATGGGTTGAGCACTCTTCCCACTATAGTCACTAGATCTTGGGCATCCTGAGGCCGTGCTGTGGTTGGTTTTGGAGATTTTGAATTCTGTCCCTCACAATGCTTAAGCGGCAAGAAACTGTGGGCAAGGCGATTCCTGTGATGCCATGTCATTTCCCTATGATATCCCAATATATATCGGCATCAAAAGTGGTGGTTAAATCACCATTTCCAGTGGAAAGAGCCTATTTTACTGGGATGAGCCCCCAAGGTAACCTGCCAGCATTTGGCCAGGCAAGTCAGCCAGTGGAGAAGACTGGACCAACTTTGCCCTTGCAGAAGCGTGAGAATGTTGCCTGGTGTGTAACTTGGCTCTATGGATCCATGAAAAGCCTAGCATGGAAGCCCCCCAAAACAATATAAAACAATGGGAATTGAATTGAGAAATAGAGAAACATGTTAAAACCATGTTTTGTTATGGAAATCATGTCTAAATATGGTTTTCATATTGTTTTCATGGTTTTATGGAACATTTTTAAATAGGGTTTTCATTGCCATGTTGGACTACTTGAGGGTAGTAGAAGCAACGGAACCGGCAGCTCCGCATGTGCCAGGATATCAAAGACGAGGAGCACCAGGGGGACCATGGGGAAGCCAACATGATTTTATATATGTATACGTATGTTCCTATATTGATATCTATATTATGGGATGATTTTCCAGTATGTTCCTAAGAATTGGATGATTTTCCATATGTTCAACTGTATTATATGAAGAATTCAGAGCACCAGCCCGTTGCAGCAAGGGCTCGTTTTTAGCTCGTCAGCTCGTTCCGGGAAATCCATGAATATCCATTTTTTCGTCAGGAGGAATTTGAAGATTTTGGAGACTCCTTGCCCATCTCTCCGTGGGGACGTCAGACGGATGCAGGGCATGGCTCGACATGGCACTGCAGAGAGGTGAATAGCATACCTTGCCTGGCGCGGACTAAACAGGATAAACAGGGATGTTCAGATTTTCAGGATGGTTGGAGACTTTGTGCGACAACGGCGACAACCGTTGATGAACTATATATACATCTATATGCAATATTATATAATATTATATGCACGTTCATGGTTTATGCTTTAGCCAGCTCAGATGTTCACCATCCCAAGAAGATTCTTCGGTTTAAAGACATGTCGTACCCTGGCACGATTGTGCACACATACAAATCCCCATATTCTATGTCTATATACATATATCTATACATATATATATATATATAGATACGATATATACACATGCATAAACATACTATGCATATATAGTTGGTTTTAAGATGTTATAAGGTGTGTTTAATAAATAATCATTCAGATAATACAATAAATAAGTATATATACATATTCTCCAAGTCATCACCATTGTTATTAGTGCTATTTAAAAAAATGCAATCCCCAAATTAACCCCCACTGACTAGAGATATACCCCATGAACTCCTCCAGACCTCGTCCTTTTTCAGGTCCGTGAAGAGCACCGCCACAACCCCATCACGCAGCGGCCGCCGCGCTGAACGCCGGGCCCGCCGTCGCAAGGAAGCGCAGAAGGTGCTGAGCGGGGCCCGCGGAGCCCTGGGGAGTGCAGGAAGTGGTGGAAAAAGTTGGGAAAAAACAGGAAATCATGGGAATCTATGTTTTTCTTGGGTGGGGAATTTCCTGCCTAGGGGAAATTTCTGAGAATTTCCATGTTGGAGTTGGGGGATGGTTAATTTGACAATAGCCCCTATAGCCCAAATTCTCAGGTCTTTGGTGCATTCAATGCAATGGGCTACTAGCTGTTACCAGCTATAATGACCTTGCAAGACATGGTGCCCACGCCAGATTCATCAACTAGGACTTGATTTATCCATATTTATCCACCATTCTATCGGCCAATGGTTGCTTGGCCGTTGGGGTCGAGTTTTTTAGAATTCTCGAAAGGTAGCCTGGTACAGGGATTGCAACATTTGGCACGGCATCGGCATTGCCAGCCACTGGGATTCCAAAAAAACACCGCAACAGCCGTGGTTGGCTTGGATTTGCTTACCATTGGATCCCATTGGCTTATTGGATCAAGAGGGCCGGTTGCACAGGTCACAGGGTGCAAGAAAGCCATGATTTCATCGCGGCATATGGGGGTCATGGACTCATGGGCTCATGGACCATCAACTGGGTCATTTTACATCACCCCATATAAGGTTTGACTCCCTCAACTACCATTGGGGATGGTTTTTGGTGGAACTGCACCAGAATCTCGGTATTTTCCCATAATAATACATTAAAAAAAACATAAATCATCCTATAATAAAACATAGTAAAACCCATAAAATAATAATAAACCCACCATTCCCCATCTACCACTGGGCTTCCCACATGGCACCGGTTTTTGTCATTGGAGGCTGCGCAACAGCAAGTGAATTCTCGCGGATCTGCCGTCACCTTCGCGGTGGGGGAACCGAGCTGTGGGTGATGATGGTTGATGGATGAGAATCAGAAGGGGAATTTGTGTGGAAATGGAGTATTTGACCGTTTGACCCACAAGAATTGTGAATAGATTTCGGAAGTTTTGAGCCATTGGCATTGTGAGACATTGCTTGCTTGATCAAACATAGGAATGTCTGGCCAAACGTTTGATAGCGTATATAGAACTATGCATTATGATCCTGCCGGTTGCAGTCCATGTTTCTTCAGTAGGTGCCCGCTCACCCTAGTCAGTGTGACTGCAAACTTCCTTTTCGGGAGGGCCATCCCAATTTGTGAAGGCCTTTGTGGGAGCTGTAAACCAATGGTAAACCAACTATTTGGATAGTTTTTTTTTTGGTTTACCTCCGACGTATGATAAGATACTCTTGTGTGCTACCACCTTTCAAATGAATCATAAATTTAGGTGAGAAAAGATAGAGACTCCACGCGTTTTCCAGCGCTCTTTGCGGAGGAGCTCGGCGTGGAGTGCAATCAGACAATGCCAGGTGGGGAGTGACAGAATATCACCTGTGGTTCCCACGACCCAGTCATGAATCAAAGTGATATGTGTTGGCTGTGATTAGCATGATTAACACTGAATTTCCATCAACTTCCACAAAAACTGGTGCGTTTTACGCAGGGAATTTTCGGGAATGATCCACCGGCTAACTATCAATTTCATCATCCCAGCAACCCATCCAGCAACCCATCCAGCAACCCTACGTAAAACGCACCAGTAAGTCCAATTGATTGCCATGACGCACCTTCATGGGCAGAATTCCCGATGGTTCCCGTTCGAGGCATGACGCCTTTGGAAGGAAATTGGCCAGGCGGGGCCGGTTTTTCCATGGTTTATCCATAGGATTCAACTGGGATATACTGGGGATTCACATAGATTTCCCATGCATTCCCAGATATTTCTTTAGATTGCTGCTGGTGTATCGTATATATCATCAGTTTTATCATCAGTTTGATGCTGGATTTTTTTTATATATTTGGGATAGAACTGATACTGGGATATCAGTTTGATCAATTCCCCATGATCTACAGATAGATAGATTAGATTAGATTAGATTAGATTAGGATAGATAGATAGATAGATAGGTAGATAGATAAGATAGATAGATTAGGTAGATAGGATAGACTAGGTAGATAGGATAGATTAGGTAGATAGGATAGATTAGGTAGATAGGATAGCTTAGATTAGATTAGATAGATAGATAGATAGAAGGATAGGATAGGATAGTTTTTGGATAGGATAGGATAGGATAGATAGATAGGATAGATAGGACAGATAGGACAGATAGGATAGATAGGATGGATAGGATAGATAGGATAGATAGGATAGATAGGATAGATAGGATAGATAGGATAGATAGGGTATGTAGGATATATAGGATAGATAGGATAGATAGGATAGATTAGATAGATTAGATAGATTAGATAGCCTAGATAGACTAGATAGGTTAGATAGATTAGAAAGATTAGATAGATTAGATAGATCAGATAGATTAGATAGATTAGATAGATAGATTAGATAGATTAGATAGATAGATAGATTGATAGATTAGATATATAGATAGATAGATAGATTAGATTAGATTAGATTAGATGGATTAGATAGATTAGCTAGATTAGCTAGATTAGCTAGATTAGATAGATTAGATAGATTAGATTAGATAGATTAGATAGATTAGATAGATTAGATAGATAGATAGATAGATAGATTAGATTAGATTAGATTAGATTAGATTAGATTAGATAGATTAGATAGATTAGATAGATTAGATAGATTAGATATATATATATATAGATAGATAGATAGATAGATGGATAGATAGATAGATAGATAGATTAGATAGATTAGATAGATAGATAGATAGATAGATAAGATAAGATAAGATAAGATTGGATAGATTAGATAGATTAGATAGATTAGATAGATTAGATAGATTAGATAGATTAGATAGATTAGATAGATTAGATAGATTAGATAGATTAGATAGATTAGATTAGATAGATTAGATTAGATAG
>Ga0126342_10007508_pt1 | contig 19475 bp, 18 predicted proteins | sample Cyp1metagenome_FD_92528 | JGI IMG/M metagenome (GOLD analysis project Ga0126342, IMG submission 92528) | Coral microbial communities from Lord Howe Island, Old Settlement Bay, Australia - Cyphastrea 1 metagenome | ecosystem: Host-associated > Invertebrates > Cnidaria > Coral ... | reverse complement strand
TCGGGAAGAAGGAGACCGGGAGACTTCCAGTGGTTCCTAGATGCTCTAGGCAGGCAGCACAAATTGGAAGGTTTTTATGTTGTGTCCTTAGATATAGTCATTGACTCTACGTGGGGTGACATCAGTAACCAACAGACTCAAAAGTTTTGGCTGGACTCGCTCCGGTCTGGATTTGTCCTCGGCTTCCTGTCGGGACCACCTTGCTGCACTTGGTCCATTGCGAGGGGTAAGAAGGTGGCCAATTCCAATCGAAAAGGGCCTAGAGTTCTACGCGATCGAGATGCCCTATGGGGATTCACTTCGGTGTCGTTGAAAGAGAAGCGGCAGCTCTATGATGGGCATCTGCTCTTGGGGTTCAGTCTACATGCAATGGTCCTGCTTTCATCAGTCAAGGGTGTGGAGCACTTGAACATCCTGCAGAACCAGCAGACGAGACCGCAGCGAGCATTTGGCGACTGCCTCTCATGCAGATGATCACCGCTCTCCCCGGATTTCAGCATTTTGAATTCGCACAAGGCCTTCTAGGCGCTGACAGTGCAAAGCGTACTGGGCTACTTGCGCTGAATCTTTCTGATCTCCCGACATTCTTGCGCGGCAACGCCATTTGCGCCCATGTCCCGAGAACCCAGTCGATTGGAATGGACGAAGCTGGCCGTTTCAAGACAGCTAAATTAAAGGAGTATCCTCCTGCACTTTGTAAAGCTTTGGCAGAGGGATTTTTCTCCACTTTTCCACTGTCCACAGAGACAGTGAAGGCATCTCATTTACCTCCGGAGTTCCTTCAACGTTGCAAGCATATGACTTGCACCACCATGGGCCAGACCATTGGCGCAGACTACGTAGGTAAATGAGTTGCGGGCAAAGACCAGAATTCACATTGAGAACTGCCGCAGCGCGTGTCCGCTTCCATGTGCAGTCAGCCAAAAAAAAAATATATATATATATGTTATACTATATACATATATACAGCGTGTATATATATATATATTATGAGTTTGTCAAAGAGTATAGGCTGGAATCCCATCCACCAGCCTTCCAGGCCCGGCCGCCGGCCTGCGGACAACACTGCCGTCAGCTTATCAATCTCCACTTGCTTCTCCTGGCGAACAGGGCACTCGTTTGGTGAATACCCTCTGGTAATTTAACATAACTATGGAAAATCACCATTTATAGTGAATTGTCCCATTAAAAATGGTGATTTTCCATAGTTATGTTAAATTACCAGAGGGAAAATCCCATAACTGCGACTGGTGCGGGACCCAGTGGAATTGTAAGTGGGTAAGGACCATAGCCCAGTTATTGCTGGAACATTACTGGAATATCCCCGGTTGTAGAAACAGGTACATTGGGGTTGGTTAATGTTGGCTATATATCCGATTTATTCTATGTCATAATCTAATGCAATCTAGAATTACCTTGATTCTAATTTGTTATGTCATGTTGACAATCAAAAGATGTCTACAAAAATGGAATGTTTTACATATTTCTATGTTTTTTCCCAACCCCCAAGGTCAAAATGCCATCAAAATCTACTCAAAAAGCTTCATATTTCGAGAAAGAAGCTCGTGGTAACCAACGAAAATCTCCTCACCCATCAGCCAATCCTTCAACTCGCGGTTCAAAGCTTCCATGGCTGTGGTTTGATGTCGAATGGTCTGCTCCTTCGCAAAGCTGGTTTCCTGACGCAACGCGTTCACCTTCGATTCGATGGATCCCACCGAGTAGATCCATGGCTTCAAAATTGCTACACCAGATGCAAAAGATTGGTGTGGTATGGATGAAATCTTAGTATCCATCTTGGGAATCTTGGGGATTTTGTTGCACAAATGGATGGTATCAATGGTATCCCCATTTGAAGCCATGGATCTCCAGTTGGTTAGGCAAGGGTCCTCTGACAGTGTTGCCAGCGATTCAAACTCTTGTTTCGCTTGCTCCTTCCTGGGATCGCTCGGCCCTGTTGACCAACATGGCGTCCACCAACAGGGCCCCCACCAAGGGGAGTAAATTGGCTACATATAGAGGTAATTTTGTGGGGATATTCCCTTATATATGGTAGGTACCTCCAATTTAGGATCCTGAAATGGCCATTGAGTAATGATTAAATGTCTAATTTATCCTTGTGGCTATCATTTATAAAGGGCTTATCTATAAGCTGGAGCAATCCTGAGAAAGAGAAATTCATGTTGCAGGCTGAAGTACACAACCCCACTTCCACAAAATTCCACATCTTTCCGTGGAAGTGGTCCAAAGATGTACACATGGTGCATCATTTTGCCCGATTCCTTTGCAGCTCAGATGTTGCCAAAATTAGGCCAAAATTCAACGGCCATGTCAGGAACTCCATTTTATATAGGATGATGAAATTCCGAAAAATCTGCGAGTCGTAGAACTCCTAACTGGGGTATATCCCAACACATCCCAGTTACCTCAGTCATGGCCCACTTCCCAAGCTAGCAGGACCTGGGTGTGGCATCCAATGAGGTCACCCAATAGATGAAGCCGGAAGGTATGTCATGATATTTCCACACAAAAGTCCAGATCTAACAAACGAATCCCAGTTACCTTGAGATTTGTTCGTTTCAACTGACCCCTTCATAACATCTTTTTTCTTTAATCTTTGGTCAGTGTTATCAATGCTGAGGTTATTTTGCAAAACTGGCCCCTGTATGCCGTGGAGGACCCTCCACTTGGACCATCCCCAGTTGATTGAGAAATAGATTCATAAAAAAAAAAAATCTGGACAAACACACATGACACATTGTGTCAATTGTCTTTGTCTGAGAACAAATATATCCCGGTACATCCCAGGACGTATCTCCATGTTTCATTAGATCCAGCCTTTTTCTGGTCACCTGGTTATATCTGCTTATATGGAGGTTTCCTAAAATAGGGCTACCCCAGTTCTCATCCATTTATAGATGGGGATTTTCCATGAAATAAACCAAGCATTTTTGAAGACCCCCATGACTATGGAAACCCCCGCTGCTTATATCCCCCTTGGTTCACCATGAACCCCAAAAAAATCCGCCCACGCCAGGCATCTCTTCGGCCATCCGACTCTCAAAGGCTCCGAAGCGAGCTTGCTCGGCCTGCATGGGATTTTCCATGGGGATTTCCCATATGGGGAACATGGCGATTTTGAGAGTGATTCAACCAAAAAAAAAGTGAAACAAAACACACAAATGTCGTGTATTCTGTCCCTTTGTCTGCAGTTCTTCTGGTTAATGTGCTAAGTCATTGGATTCTGGCTAACTGGTGATGAACTTATGATAACTTATGTAAAATTCACCATCAAAATGCAAGCAACGAAAAATAGATGTATCTGACTGCAATTTAAGGTGTTTTGCTGGTTTATCTCACTAGGTAGGGTCCGGATTGGATGGGTTTTGCAGGTTTAATGGGCTGCAACCAAGCAAAATTTGTGGGGCAACCATCAGTTACCGTCAGGTTACTTCACATTACTATGGAAAATGGCCCATCTATCGGTGATTTAAATCATGATTTACCTCTTTAAAATGGTGAGTTTCCATTGATATTCTTTTATTATATCCCATTAAATAGATTATTCTTCCCTGGTTAAATCATTAAGTAGATTGTATCATTAACTACTATTCCATTGATATTCCATTGTTATTAAAACAGAGTGGTTGGGGGGGAGGAAATGGCCGTAGGCAAGTGTTGAGAAAATGGCTTTTTTTGGTGCGGTTGAGGTGCCGTTGAGTTACTGATATACGAAAATATATACTACCCTTTGGTAAACATACAAAAAACTATGGAAAATCATCATTTTTAATGGCCATTTTCAATAGTTTTTTGTATGTTTACCAGAGGGTATCCCCATTCATAGATGATTCCCTGTGGATTTTTTGCCCCGCTTGCTTCGACGAAAAAACCATCGATTTACCGACGCCTGCAGGGCAGCAGTGGCTTGTGCCACCTTGGAGCTCCGCAGCTGTTCTTCCAGCAGCACGGCCTGCGAAGGCGCAGGGCGAGGGAGAAATCTTCGGCGTTCAACGAAAAAATGGTGGTAGAATGGGTATGAAAAATTCTGATTTCATTGGTTTTTAATGGTATTTTTCCCAAAAAAAAAAAAATACTAATAATGAGATTCAAACTAATAATGGAAGTGTGGATTTTGCCAGGTAAAATAGTGGTTTAACCAAGGATTTTATCCATCATTTAGGGTAATTTTAATGGTATTTTAATGGGAGAAATTGGGATTTTATCAGCAAAACATGTTTTTTCCACCATCAACGATATAAGGACTTAACCAACAGAAAATAGAATTCCACAAACCTTTAAATTGCAATTTAATCACCAAAAATCGTGATTCAACTATCAACAATGGGGATTTAGCTAACAAATGTATATATATATATATACATATATATGTACATGTATATATATTGATTAAATCATCAAAAATTGGGGTTTAAGTGTCAAGCAATGCGAATTTGTCACTAAAATAAAAATCTGGAGAAATATACCAATGGATATTGATCATTATAGAGTGCTAAATCTCTAATACACCAATCGATATTGAGAGTATAGAATTGACTAGAGGGATAATTGGTTCTGGTTGTCATTGCCACACTAAATCGACTGTATTGCTGTATGCTATATATTTGTAAAATTGACCAATTGATCAATATCTTTTTTGTTAGTTGATTTTACGATTCATTGCTATCTTGCAGCTGAATTGTCAATATTCTCAGCAATGTACTTCATGATAACTAAATCAGCAATAGTTAGTCTGTAAGGGGTGATGACCAACCAAAACCTGAGCAAATTATAATTCCAATCCTGAAGGTCATTTGGAGATTATTCCGGACACATAAACAAATCATCTATGTAGAATCTATAGGGTTTGGTCGGGCAGTGAAAGCGGGAAAAAACATGATTTACATACCAAGATTACCCATAGTATCCCCATGATATCCCTTAGTAATCCCATGTTAGATGATTCAACCCCCATTTTTGATGCTTCAATCCAACAACTGTATGTGTAGATTCATACTCAAATGTTTGATTCCTATGCAAACCCATGGTTTTTATCGTTTTCTCCATCCTTTCATGGCCATAAATTGGGGTATCCCTCATGAGACTGCTACTAAAAGAATCCATTATTCAACGGTTTCCAGAGAGTCTTTGATGGCTAAGAAATAAAAGAAAATCATGGACCGATTGCCATCTGGTTATGACTAACGGTTCGCAATGGAAGCCATCACCATGCTATTAATAGGTAAAAACCATCGATTTCGATTAGGGCCATCGAAATCCCATGACGAACTGTGAATGTCATGACCAGGTTGGGTACTTAAAACCATGAATTTCAATGCTTAAATCATCTGAAATCCCATGTGTGATGGTGAGTCATCTCTCTTCGAATGATTAGATCCACCGTATTTTTCCTGATACGTTCCATAGTTTGTTTGGAAGTGTCCTAAAATGCTGCTACCCCATCCATTTTTTCCATTTATAGATGGGATTTTCCATGGTTTTACCATCCATGTTTGGGGATCAATCTATGGAAACCCCATATTTTTCCATCTTTCCCCATGATTTTCCCCCAATTTTTCACCGCCTGCAGTCGTTCCACCTCGTCGCGAAGCTCAAAGATCTGCGCACGCAGCTGAGCTTCGCAGTGGATGGAGCCTCGGAGAATCATGGGATGATGGAAATGATTTATGAACTAAGATTTATGATTCTGATATTGATATGATGATATTTAGTGAATTTAATCAATGATTTATGATTCTCTGAAATGATTTATGATGTCCCTGATATTGATGAAATGCACTGTAAATGACTAAATGATTAAATGATTAAATGAATCATATGATGTATGATTTGTGAACTATGATTTATGATTTATAGTTTATGTTTTATGCTTTACGATTATAATCGTGATTATCCCATCATTATAGCTATTTGAGCGCTAACATTTGGAACATTTTAAGGAAGGCAGGGGGATTTTACCCTCTGGTCATTTATCATAGCAAATTGGTGAAAATCACCATGTTTAACGGGTAGATCATCGAACTAAATAGGGCAGTTTCCATAGCGATGATAAATAAGCAGAGGGCAATCATCTATTAATGGAATCTAGTAATGAAATATCAATGGAATAGTAGTTAATGATACAATCTAGTTAATGATCTAACCAGGGGAGAATCATCTATTTATATAATGGGATATAATAATGGAATATCAATGGAATAGTAGTTAATCAATGATACAATCTGGCAATCAAACATGGCAATTGGAACTCCCGGATGGGCATTTACATGGGAAGATCATCGAAATACATGGTGGATTGTCCACTGTCATGTTTGACTACCAGAGCGTAAATGATTAACATGGGATATAATGACGTGGGTGGTGGGTCATCGCTTACACCCGGCCTGATCATTTGTGCAGCAACTGGATGATTCTGTTTGTCCTGCATAATCCTAGTGATTGCTTGTATGAAGGCATCGGGAGCTGCCACCAACGCTTTAGCCTCTGCGAGTGGCCTATCGAGCACGATGGCAATGAGCATCTCTTCTCCATCTTTTTTGAGGAGAGCTGGTCTGCCGGCTTGCATCTGCTCCAGGATTGCTACTGCTTTGTTTTCACAAAGATTTCGTTCCCACTCCTCTATAGCTCTTTGCGCTAGTGATCCAGTTTGGGGTGGGACTGTTCGGAGCGCTGGGGTTCCTAACGCCAAGATGAAAGCACTATCAGGCAGTGTGGCAGCTGGCATGGCTGTAATTGCCATTACTGCTCGGCGGATGTCATTGTCCCTTACCTCATAGGAGGGGGATGTTTTCTGTGTGATATATATACACATGTGTGTATGTATATATAATTATATATGTATATAGATGATCTATCATATCATACAGGGTGATTCACCTGCACAAATTGTGTTTTGATCCACAAATTCTGTGGAATACCGGTGGTATATCCAGCATTCCAGGCACATCTCAGAAATGAAGTGAATGGACTGTGTTGGGATATGACATGTGTGCATCTATGTGTCTATATACAACTACAATATAAATTTTCGAATGTAGAATGTCCTCAACTAGGGAAGGTCAACTCTGTCTAGCTCTTCAAGTTGGATTCCCTGGTTTTCTTTTGTGAACATCCCATTTTTGCTCATTGTCTGGCTTTTCTACGACCTCCCTTTTCAAGATACCCAGAGCCGCCGTAAGCGGCTTCCTATGTATCATCCATATTATAAATCATTGGATTTCTCTGAAAATGACCCCAAAATCCAATGTTTTAAACATGATCATGCCTCATCTAAATGGCAATTCATTCTTGGGGATATAAAATTCACCCATTTGTGGAGACAAAAAATCCAACGGATGGGTGAGTTTTATATCCTGGTTTTGATGCTATCCTCATAAATTGGGCGAAATCTCCATGAAAATCCAAGAAGCGTTGCAGTTCGTCCCCTCGATCCACCGCTTCGCCCTGGAGAAAGATTTTTCTGATGCGAAATCCCAGGGAAAGGCGCAAAATTCGTGTGTGTTATTTCGTAAAATAGATGCCAACATAACTGACTAGTTAGTAACTTATGTTATTAGTTGTAACTCAGTTACTATCATTTGGCATAATCAGGCATAATCATTACAACTCAACATAACTCAACTATATAATTTGACCTGACGATAACAGGAGTCCAGCAAAAAGTGGTAAGCCCACCGGGCTCCACATGGAGGAAATCATGAAAAAAAGGGATGGGGGTTTTAACATGAAAAACTTGAAATTCTAGGGGCATAAATGTTTGACCCATATCCAGGTAGCCATATGAGCCTCTGAAAATGTGCTGACACCGGAGCAACATCGAAATTGGCCGTCCTTCAGGTGGAGAAGATTTACAGAAACCGGTTAAAAGTGAACCCCTCATAGATATATACTGGAATATAACTGGAGGCCCATCATTTCTTAGATTGGCGAAGTGAATCCCATTTCAGTTTTTTAGAAAACCATGAAACCCAGATCTTTGATGCTTAAGCCTCTATTTTGCCTTGTAAAATCCCATGTTTCATGCAGTTTTTGGTCAAATCATGGTTGTTTTCCACGACCTTCGCTACCAAGCAGCTCTTAGGGTGGCCACTTCTTGTCGCGCAAGGCTCACCTCAAACTGCCGATTCTCATGCTCTTTCTGCAGCTCCTCCAGGGAACATGGTGTCGAAAAACAGGTTCCACGGTCAACTCGATGGACATTTCAAAGGGATTTGACAGCAATCCATGTTTGATGACACCAGAGATGTGAAAATCTACAGGACACTATGGTGGTTTTGCCCCAAAGAATATGATTATAACTATCATTGCCATTATTATCTTCATTATTATCATTAGTATCATTAGTATCATTAATATAAGTAGTACCATTGTTAGCATTAATATACATTTACATATACATATACATATATGTTATACGGGTTTCCTGTAAATATATCCCTTCAACCCAGGGAAATGTGGATTCCAAGTTGAGATTCTCTGTTGAACTCCCCATGCTCGTTCCAGCGAGCCCCATCCCTCCATAGCCCAAACCTTGGGAAAATACCCTAGCTCTCATGGATCGTATCCTCCACTTTCGCTGGAAAAACCCAAGTGTCCATTGCTTTCCCCATTGAAGTCATTCTTAGATTCTTTTTTATCCCCATTCTTACACTGCTTTCTCAGTATCCATGTCTGGTTCCTATCTCTTCCTAAAATCTCTCAAACCTCGTTTCATGTCATGATTTCATCCCCTCCTTGAAGCGTTCCGCCAGCTCGTCCAACTGTTTATCGCGATGATGCAGCAGCATCTGCAAGCGCACCGGGTCGTCAGGCATCTCTTCCAGCACTTCCTGACACAAATAAACCACCCATGACTGGGAATGGTTTCTACATACCACCTATAAAAATGCTGATGACTGGGGATGGTTTATGAAATTGTTTTACCCGCATTAGTGAAATTATAACTTGCCTAGTTTGACATCTCTAGAAATGCTAGTGAAATCAAAAAACCTAACGGGACGGTGATCTAACTTGCCTAATCTGGTGATCTAAATAAGTTGCTGTAGAACTCGGCTAACTGTCAGATTTATGGTGGATATATCATCATTATCATCTCGAGTTACTATAGTTTTTCATGACCACTGTTCAATCCAGCTGCAACATCCTTCCAGTTTCAAAGGGTGGATCAGCTTTTTGTTGAGCCCCTAGGAGTTGGCTAACAACCATTAATTATACCCTATATACACAAATATTTATATATAATAAAAACTATGGAAGAGGTATGTATAAATGGAATATCCCAAGTTAGATTCATTTCTCTACAAATAAATATTACGAGACCTGAAAAATTCACCTCAAAGTCTGGATCGCAATCTTCAGTTTATAGTCATTTCAGGCATTTCCTTTTAAACAAAGTGGTTCCAGCAAACTATTTGACGGTGTATGTCACTGCAATTTTCAGATTTGTTTCCTCCAAATGTCATCAGTTAATCTCCACTTCCTGTGATTTAATGGTGATTTAATGAATACCCAATCCTGAAAGACATCCCAAATTCTAGCATGTGTAACTGTTTTTGAGGAAAACTCGAAGCGTCGACCAAAAAAAAAACAATATTTTGAGTGTATCTGGAGCTCCCAAAATATCCCCATCCCAAATACTATGGTGACCATATGTACATATATTTAGTCAATTTTAGTCAATATTGATCGATATAATTATGTATTAAACATATGTTAAAAAAAAAAAACTCACCCCCCATCAACCCGAAATATCCCCTTACATCCCCGTTTTTGGTGGAGTTGAACCCCAATTGTTTGGCTACTAATTCCTTCCCTCGAGTATTATAAATACTCCCAAAAACCACTGGTTTAGTACTGGATCTCTTATGATCTATTAATTTTGGTGTCCCAATTAGAATGGTATTGAATATTACGGGGATTGGATTCAAAGGTGGGGTCTCCTAGTTATAAGCTAGTTTACAAAGCCATCAAACCATAGCTATTTCACCACCATAAACCTGCCTACCAGAAGCAGGGGGCACCCAAAAAAATATCATCGATCCCATTGTCCCATGTAAATTTCATGGAAAAAACAGCATTTTTCCCATAATTGGTGGTTCAATGGATATCCCATTTATATATATATATATAGATATAGATATATATACTTATACACACACACATACAGTAGATGATTGGGCCCCATGAAATCACTCTTATAATTCCTATCGTACTTAAATCCCATACCGTTATCCCATTATAGCAAAACCGAACATAGAAAAGTGGGATATCTGGAAATATGAAGTACATATCATCGAGCTATGATCATATGATCCTGGAAACACTTATTATAGGGTTTAATCACATTTTTTTCACTAATATTCAAATAGTATTTTAATGATACCCTCTGGTAAACTAACAGTTTGCTATTGAAAATGGCCATAGAAATAGTGAGTGTTCCCATTAAAAATGGTGATTTTCCATAGTTTTTTGTATGTTTACCAGAGGGTATTTTATTCTGATCGCATCTATGAATCCATTTGGTTCGATGATTTTCCCAACTCTAAACCAACTCATTCATAGGGCCGAGGCTTTTTTACCTTCCAAAAAAATATCCCATTATCACTGTTGTTATCCCATTCATAGTATTATCCGTATTCCTAGAATCATTAACCCAAATATTATATATATATATATGTATATTGTGTATATATATATATATATATATGAATGTATGTATCCACCCATGTCTTTAACCATGAAATTCTTGTCGCCATTGATGGTAATTTTCCCCTGAAACCATCCCCAAAAGAACCCCTCACCGGCTGCCTCCGGCAGCCGCGCGGTGGCTTCGGCCTCGAAGAGCTGATGCTGCAGCTGCTGCACGTGCTCACGCTCGATGCGCAGTAACGCCTGCATGGAAGGTGGGATTTCACTGGGATTTCACTGGGATTTCACTGGGATTTCACTGTGGGGATAGAAACAGCTAATAACAGAGACTTTTACCTGGAACAGCTAATAATAGGCATGATATGACGGTCCGTCAAGCCACTTGGGCTGGGGATTCAAGCGAATGCTTCTGTGAAATCACCGGAGCGTCTTCTTTTCACAATGTGCAGCGGAGGACATGGTAATTTCTCACATTCAGAGGGTGAAAACCCGGGTTTCCTGTCATCTTGTTTGAAAGCACTTCAATGAATCCCCAATTTCAAGGGATGTATGGTTTTTGTTTCCCTACTCCTTGGCAGTTTATATGCGTGTATATTTACCAAGCTGTTGATTGATTCAAACATGCTTCCCGATTGCCGTTTGGTTGCCCAATGAAATGTTAGTCATTGAAGTCTTGTGTCACTGTGCTACCCACTGAAACCTTAGCTGGACTGGCTCACCCCAGCTGCGCAGTAGCGCCCGGTCCCAATTTTTTTCCTGGTCCAATGAAGGTATTGCCGAAGCTGACCGAGGCCCTCCCAAAGCAGGCGATCCTTGTTGTCGTCGCTGTCCATGGTAAGGTCGTAGGGTGTCCTGCACTCCGGGGTGTGGTTCCTTTCAGTTGCCGCGCGGTAGACTCAACCGCCCAGCTGGAGAAGGGAAGCAAGCTGCGGAGTGCAGGACACCGTACGACCTCGCCGGGACTTTGATTTTTGCGAGGAATTCTTGGCCTGGAGCGTTTCGTCACTGCTGCCTCTAATCGCTGTTCGCAAGTCCCTGCAGGTTGAATTCCTTTTGGAACTCTGACAAGTCATGCACCTGCACTTTGGCAAAGTACCTCACTCCTCTTTCATCAGTTGGTTCAACTTGGGTTCGAGCTTGAAATTGCCCGAAAATGAGGCGTAGCCCCAAAGGTAGCAAAAAATGTTCAAAAGATTTGGGGCGCTCTGTGCAGGTGGAGCACAATCAGGAATCCGAAGCAGTGCTTGAGCCCAGGGACTGGCGGTGATACTTGAATTCTGATATGTCAATGGGTGTTTAACATTGTATATATATATAATTATATATATATATCACCCAAAGAAGTAGTGGATTTATGGTGGAGATTTTAAGATTTTTAAGTGTTCCACTTGTTCCACAAATCCAGTTGTGATTCTGAGATTTACTATATATATATATACCCTCTGGTAAAGTAACATAACTATGGAAAATCACCATTTTTAATGGAACCTTTTCTACATCTTTTTGGGGAAAACTAGTAGTAGTATGCCGCCAATTCATCCAGCCACAATGGAAGATCAAACATACCGCCAACGTTCAAATGGTGGCAGACAAGAGTATCATATTATAAAATAATATAATTATATATAGATTAGTTATACAATAATCATATGATGTATATATCTATATGTCGTATTGTGTGTGTTTTTATTGTTTTCGGCTGAAAAAAATCGAGCCTGAAGCCCTGACATTCGACTCCCGGGCCTCCAGCTTCAGCCGCAAGTTCCGATGCTCTTCCACCTGGGGACGCAGGAAAAAACCAACGTCGAATTGTGGGCAAGTCTGGAAATCCTGGATGAATATGTTTTGGAAGAGCTGGAAAGTCTGGAAAAGTCTGGAAAGTCTCTGATTTCTTCGACTTTCCAAAATTTCAGAACCCAGCCATTGCTGAATTCCACTCACCTGGCCTGCAATTGTTGGGCCTCCACCAACTTCTCCAACTTCGCCCGAGTCTCTTTTTCATTTCCTCAAAAAACTCGAACGCGATGTGGGGGATGACCCTGTCGTGGCTGGTGGTATCGCGTGTTGGTGCTGAAAAACTCGTCTCAGTGGTATGTCCCATCTTGATGATTTGAGTGCCCTTCAGTTTGTTTCTGGAGATGATACAATAGCCCTAAACGGTTTCCGATCCTTGAATAATCTTTATGGCCGACTTCAGACACACAAAAACTATGACGTTGCTCCATTTTTCAAATTTTACAGGATCGAAACGAAATGAGGATTCGCAGGCAAATCGTTGTAGATCCAAATGCAGACACCATTTTGTTACTCCCTTATTAACTAGCCAACATCTATGATTCAGTGGGGTTGCTTTACACTCATCCATTTCATCCCCACCGGGAAAATCCGCAGGGCGGGAATTCCCGGTTGTTCCCAAGTGGCTCAGAGACGCCTCCAAAACCTCCGCAACCAGCAAAACGTCGCAAAAATGGTGATTCAACTGAGAAAAATTGTGATTTTACACAACAAAAATGGTGATTCAATGAGCAAAATTGAGGTTGAAACCACAACGAATTCAATTGGGATTTAATCAGACTGTTGGACTGGGTATATCACTGGCAACCATCAATGAGATGACGAAAATTGAAAATTGAAATTTGATTGTGACATACATTTTGTAATTTTTCCACGCCTGTTCACGACTCCTCACTTACAGGTTCCGGTTCTACGTCTGCCCGTTCTGTTGGAATTAGAATAAAAATGTTTTTCATAGCAATGGTTGGTTGCTGGTAACATGGACTGGCAGCTGCTACCCATGTGTTGTTTTGTCCAAACGTCTCCAATTTTTTATTGGAAATTCCAAGTACATTTTGTTTATCAACGGCCAATTAAATTTCCCGCCCAACCACCGGCCCGCCTGTATAGCCAACTCCGTTTTGGGTGGTCCATCAGTTTTTGGCGGTTCGGTCATCGCAGCAAAGAAGTTCGATGAAATGGTTTAACGGATTTAAGTCGTGATGCAATTTGTTTGTTCACAATGAAAAATGTTTGAATCCGACAACGTGTCTTGTGATAGTATGATGGCGGACATAATGTTACAGATATCTTACATATACAGATTAAGGATCGCAGTTTGTTGAAAACTACAATTTTCCATGCCGATTCTGTTCTTCAACTAACCATCCATAAGCAAAGTTTCCGAGAACTGTGAATGCAGCGGTAGATTTCCATAGTTCACAAACTACATCATACTCCACAAAGAACCTTAATTAATACATTTCTTTTATCATGACGATTGTCACAACTAGTCTATGTTCAATTTGCACAACCTGTAAATGCAAAGGCATGATTTGCCTTGACAATTCCTTTTCAATCGGTTTGGAAACTAAATGCCATGGATGCGGCGCCTCAAAAACCCATTCGACAAATTGGCAAGTGACTTATAACATTGTGACAACAGTATCTATGTATGTATTTTTAGATATATATATATATACAAACATATATATATATACAAACATATATATATATATATACAAACACATATATATATATACTTAATGTGACCCCATGCAAACATGTCAACGATTTTTTTGTCCAGGTGCAAGCAAATCTCACAAGCTGAATGTGGGCAATTGGCGCAATCTACCGTTGGGAATGGTTTCAGTTGTTGAGTGTGAACACTTGACCCAATATGTTACAGGGACTGCCATATTACAGGGACTGCCTTCCTGTGTCACGATTCATTTTCAAAGCACATGACATTTTGCTGCACAAAGGTTGGTCGCCCAATTTAGCACGTGCAAGCATCTCATTGAACATGTTTTGAAATCAAATGCCATTTTAATAACTGCGCAATTACCATATGTTTTTCCCCGTTAGCGATAGCTGGGGTTGTTCACTCCAAAGGCGGTCGGGCGCCGTCGGGTTCACGGCTGCCGGCCTGGGCGGTGTCTCGGTGTCTTGGTGGTGTCTCGGTGGTGTCTTGGTAGTCTCTCTGTTGTCTCTTGCTGGTTGCTGCTGATCTCTTGTTGGTCTCGTGCTGGTTTTTTGCTGGTCTCTTGTTGGTCTCTTGCTTGTCTCTTGCCGGTTTCTTGCTGGTCTCTTGCTGGTTTCTTGCTGGTCTCTTGTTGTTCTCCAAGGGTCAAAGGATCACTTAGGACAACTTTTTGGATCACTTAGGACGACAATCAGGGATGTGGAGTTCAACCTTTAGGGTAAACTCCATTGGATACAATCCTTTAGAGTTAATCTTTAGGAGGGGGACAGGGGACAGTGGGAACTACTAGAGGTAACAGACACGACATCAAACACATTGGGTTCCATTGGATATACACCTTTAGGGTTAATCTTTGGGGGAGGACAGAGGACAGGGGACAATGGGAACTACTAGAGGTAACAGGCACGACATCAAACACATTGGACTCCATTGGATACACACCTTTAGGGTTAATCTTCAGGGGGGGTCTACTAGAGGTAACAGACGCGACATCAAACACCTCGGACTCCATTGGATACACACCTTGAGGGTTAATCTTTAGAGAGGGACAGGGGACCGGGGGACAGGGGACAGTGGGAACTACTGGAGGTAACAGACACGACATCAAACACATTGGACTCCATTGGATACACACCTTTAGGGTTAATCTTTAGGTGGGACGGGGGAACGGGGACACGGGACAGCGGGAACTTCTGGAGGTAACAAACGATGTCAAACACATTGGACTCCATTGGATACACACCTTTAGGGTTAATCTTTAGGGGGGGGACAGGGGACCGGGGACAAGGGACAGTGGGAACTACTAGAGGTAACAAACACGACATCAAACACATTGGGTTCCATTGGATACACGCCTTTAGGGTTAATCTATAGGGGGGGACAGGGGACAGTGGGAACTACTCAGAGGTAACAGACACGACATCAAACACATTGGACTCCATTGGATACACACCTGTAGGGTTAATCTTTAGGGAGGAGAGGGGACCGGGGACAGGGGACAGCGGGAACTAGAGGTAACAAACACGACATCAAACACATTCGACTCCATTGGTTACACACCTTTAGGGTTTATCGTGTTGAAATCCTTCTATTGATACTGTAGCCATGTATCTCTGACGTGTTCCTAAGCGAACCAAAACGTAGGCCTAAGCGCTCTTGTTGGTCTCTTGCTGGTTTCTTGCTGGTCTCCTGCTGGTCTCTTGCTGATCTCTTGCCGGTTTCTTGCTGGTCTCTTGCTGGTCTCTTGCTGATCTCTTGCCGGTTTCTTGCTGGTCTCTTGCTGGTCTCTTGCTGGTTTCTTTCTGGTCTCTTTCTTTCGTCTCTTGCTGCTTTCTTGCTGCTTTTGTGCTGGTTTTTCCCTAAGTGGTGTCTGGGTGGTGTTTGTGGAGTTGGTGTCTTGGTGATGTCTTGGTGGTGCCTTGCTGGCAATCAGGGTTGGCAAGCTCCTTGGGAATCTTGAGATGAATACAAATTTCCCTCTGACTGAGCCCAAGAAAAACAGGTTGTGACGACGTAGGTACAAAACTCACCCAAGGAGTCGTTGAATTTTGCCAGGGATCACCTGGCCTTTGCAAAGGATCCACACCTGGTCCATACGTAGTGGGTGGCCCATGTGGCCCCGACATACTAAACACAGGTGTCGTTCCCCATTTCCAGATACCATCCCAGCTGGCGCAGTACCAGCACTTCCAGGATTCACGCTTGTGTCTGGTGCAGTACTTGGACTCATTGGTGTCGGAACGCTCATCTTCACAAGGTAAGATCTCAAATATTTAATTTCTTTTGAAACTTTCTCTAAACGCCAGGAACGATCTTTCCAGATCTCAGCAATTTTCTCTTAGCGTCTGCCCCTCACCCTCAGGATCACTGGGGCTCCGCTACCATGTGAAAACACAGGAGCGGCATGGCTGCTCTTTTTCACAGCTCAGACTTGAGCCAAACTACACAGGTTTGACAGTTCCGTCTACTCTTCTCTTAGAAGAGTCGTGCAGGGCAAAACGCAGTGACATTCAAACATTCTCAAACTACACAAGCTACTTCAAAATAGGTCTAAAGCTTCCAAAAACGTGTTCCAGTTTCTCCAAATAAAAACGTCTTCAGTTCAAACTCACAAATAACTTACAAAACTCCTACCAAATAAGTTCACAACATCAAGTTCCTAAGACATAGGTCAAACAACATCCAAAAACACTAAAACCCACAAAAACAAATGAAAATCCATCGCCAAACTCTTCCGTGCACAAACTGGTTCCATTTGGTTCCAAATTGGTTCCTACCTGGTCTCGACAGATCTGCTTCAGGTGTTCCATGGGTGATGTCAAACTCATGCATCAATCGACGATCACCTCCAACTTCATGAAACGCCCTTCCCAATGTGTAGCCCTCATTCTTTCCTGAAAAGGCATGGATCATCATACCCTTCGTCCTCCAAAGTTTCCTCCTTCTTCTGTTGCCCAACGGTAGGATGTTCGGAGCATGCTTCTCCACCAAGCTTCTTTTGACCTCCTCAGGAATTCCTTGAAGAGCTGGGTGCTCATCGACAAGCCTTTTCAACCACGCCACTTCTGAATCCTCTCCCGTTTTCAACCTTTTCACCACCTTCACGGCCTTGGCTACAGCTGCAGGCTGCACCTGGTCCTCATTGGCAGCGCAAGTGACGAGCTCAGTTGCCCAGTGAACCCCCTTCACTCTTTTAATCACTTTCGACACCCAAATTTCCACACTGCTTTTCAGGTTTTGCGAGAGCCTCAAACCCAAAGTATGATCTCAAGAACCAACACCTGCAACACTGCACGCTTCAAGCCCCCTTTTGCACGCGACAACAGGCACAAAAAGAACGATGTCAGTTCATGTGGCTATACTTGACTTATCTCTTGTTTGACTCACACTCCTTGAGAATGAAATCGGCAGAGGAAACTCGATTTCAGGTCTAAGCAATTCCGGAGGTAAATAAAAACCTACATGACTTCAAATGTTTCTTGGACAAAAGTCACAAAAGAAGTGACGTCCAAACTGATTGATTTCAGGTTCACAAATCCCTAGATCTACATCACTAGCCATGGTAGATGACTGGGAACGAAAAAAGACGCAGCAAGGATACGCTGAGTGTTGGCCCTCTTGCAACTTGCGCGAGCAGTCAAGCTTCTTCAGATAGTCGCTGTTTGGCCTGCGCACTCTCGCCCGGTGACTATGGCCTCACAACAAATCATGAGATGCTATCATCGACAAGGGAAGATCCTTTTCTTGCAGGGCTTCTCCACGGATCCTTTACAGGTCTGGCGCTGCATGCTGTTCTCTGTGAATTTCAAAATTGCGGCCTTTAGGGTTCCTGATCTGATGACTTTTGGCAACAGGTGATCGAACGGTGAAGCTCATCCACTGCATTGAAGACCGAGTATGCGCGTGGAAGCCCCGGTCAGTTTCGGAAGTGAGCTATGAGCTGGTTCTCATTGAAGGTACTCCTTGGGTGAGCTTTGATTTCCCTCTCATGCAGAAACAACGATTCAGCTCTCTCCTTCACGCAGCAGGTCAAAAGTGCATGGCTCTGCACCAATACCCGTATGAAGGCCGGGACATTCGAGACCCTCTGATTAGCATCTTCTCATCCTCACATCTTCACATCCTCACCACCTTCACATCCTCACATCTTCACATTTTCTCATCTGCTCATCCTCACATCTTCTCATCTTCACATCTGCACATCTTCACATTTTCTCATCTTCAAATCTTCTCATCCTCACATCTTCTCATCTTCACATCTTATCTTCTCATCTTCACATCTTATCTTCTCACCTTCACGTCACATCTTCACATCCTCACATCCTCACATCTTCACATCTTTTCATCTTCACATCTTCACATTCTCTCTTGTCCTCTTGCTCTCTTCCCCTCTTGCTCTCTCCTTCTTTCTACAAGGGAGGCCCCCGACTCCGTTTCCAAAAATCACATCAATTTTCAGGTGCCAAAAACGAACCCAAGACCAGCCCTTGCACCTGGTCAATCTTTCCCTTTCTGTTCTCGTAATGAAGGAGCTCCCGTAATTCCAAAGCCTGCAATCGAGGCGCTGCAAAAATATTGGCACAAGGACAAAGCGAGGCTTGCGGGGACTCGAAACTTTCAAATACTATTGTTGAAGTTCTTGAAGAGTTGGCAACTGTCTAAGGCTCGGTCCTTACATGAGAATAAGCTGTCATCTATAAAACTGCAACATGGACACAGGTGGTCGCATGTGAACAGGCAAATCATAAAAACCAAGAAACAAAACACACCACCAAAAACGGCAAGACGCAGATCCCCCGGCCAGATTTGCGTCTCACCTTCCCAAGGACAGCGAAGCAAACAGCGAAAGGGGCAAGAGCCCAACAAAAACAACCACAACAAAAAGATTTGCCAAAAAACACAGTGGTACAAACCCACTGTGTCGCTACATACTCAAAAACATGCAGCAAACTAATTAGTTGCCACCCAGTGAGGTGAGACACTCGATCTGCGCAGTTGCCAAGGGGGCAACTCAAAGTCGCAGTTGCTATACACTATCGCCTAACCCAGCCTCTCAGAGTCCTCTCACAAGTACTTGTTCAGGTGCTCGTGTTCAATGCAAGGGCAGGTACCCTGATACGTCAGCAATAGCGAAGAAGGATGACGCTGGTGGCCATTTGTCATCGCGCCACTCCCCACTGCGGGGAGCGGCCCAGTGGCTGCGACAATGGGTCAAGCAAGGCCAGGTCAGTGACCATCCGTCAAAAGCCACTAAAACGAAAAAGGGTGTCTCGGGGTGGACATGCCTGCTGTGCCACGTCAAAAGAGAGGCGGCGCAGGCATAGCCAAG
>Ga0126342_10007507_pt1 | contig 19476 bp, 13 predicted proteins | sample Cyp1metagenome_FD_92528 | JGI IMG/M metagenome (GOLD analysis project Ga0126342, IMG submission 92528) | Coral microbial communities from Lord Howe Island, Old Settlement Bay, Australia - Cyphastrea 1 metagenome | ecosystem: Host-associated > Invertebrates > Cnidaria > Coral ... | reverse complement strand
TATAAGTAAGACTTATAACTGGTCAGATCACGACTTATAACTGTTAAAATAACTGTTATAAGTAGCTTATAACTGTTACTTATAACTGTAAGTAGCAGTTCAGTTATAACTGTAAAAGGCCTTCACTGTATAATCCCAGCCCCCATGCATATTGAACATCCCTGAACGAAATCATCGTTTAGCAGGGGATGAAACCAGATTTGCGACCATAGGTTGGGGCGTTTCATATTAGATAGGATTGTCGGAAAATACACAGATAAAAACAAGAGGTTTCCGATGTTCATCGACCACGTTTCCAAATCGTGGGGTTTTCAAACACATCATGAAACATCGCTATTTTTGGCGGTTGAATGTTCATGTGAAGCCGAAGAAAGGTGATGTTTACGGAGGACGTTTACTTTCGGAACGCTCGCTCCAAGGTCTTGGAAAGGTGGGTAACACCTGATATATCCTCCAGTCATTGAACGGAGCTATTGGTTTAGATGGCCTAGTTGAAATTGAACATTTACCATCCAAACCCAGATATCTCTAATTCCAGAGGGTATCCCAGTGGTTCCCGATTTTACCATAGATGTGCGATTGGAAAACAGCCAGGTTTACATCAATATTTAGATGAAATAGACCTATCAAAATTAAAAGCTTGATCAGTGATCAGTAGTTTTGTATCCCAAATCCCAAAAATTCAGTAGTTTTGGATAAATCAACAATTGGTATCAAACATCCCTTATCCTTAATTTTGGATAAAATCCCTTAATTTTGGTATCAAATCCCATAACATAACAAGATAAATCGGGCCATCCATCGGGTCATCGGCCATGAATCCACCAAGGTGCTGCTGCACTTGGACGAGATTGGCGGCTTCATCTCCTTGTTGGCGGGCTTCTTTAAGCCGCCTTGGCCGCAACAAAAAACACGGCGCCATTGTTTTGGTGTGAGAAGAAATGGCGAAGAAATGGTGAAAAAATGTGGAATTCAATGGATTTCACTATGAAATGTCGGATTTTACCCTCTGGTAAACTAACATAACTATGGAAAATCACCATTTTAAATGGGTAAATCAACTATAAATGGACATTTTCAATAGCTATGTTTGTTTACCAGAGGGTAGATCCTTTTGCTTTGAGTTTTTTTTCAAATTTGCTTCATACTGGTACCTGTGGGTGTCGAGGCATACTGTGATTGCAAGAGACTGGTGGCAGATTTGAGATCCAGCATTTGTGGACACATCCACCCCATTTCTTAAATTTATTCACACACATATATAATTATATATTATATATATATGTACATATATATATAATATATAATAATATATATATATATACATATATATATATAATATAATAATAATAATATATTTATATAATATATATAATATAATATATATATGATTATAAATGTAGACTGTAGCTATAGTCACAGTATTTAAAATAATATACATATATATATATATATATATGGGATTATATAGGTATAGTTGTCTAAATTTAGATATATGTACAGCTATAGTTGTATAATTATATACATACACAGATACAGACTATTTGAAAAAGAAATGCCGGGATCATTCGTCATGAGGAGCGTCGATTTGGTGAACGTGGATGATGCACAGGTGGCTGGGGAATTTCCCCTAATTATCAGCTGGCTATGTCTGAAAATGGGCTATACCCCCAATGAAATAGCCATAAAAAGTAGGGATAATGATCAGCAAAACCATTGGGTTTTTTGGGGTACACAACATTTTCAGACAAATGGAGGCTTAAATGGAGAAACATGAATTTCATGTGGCTTGCTGGGGGATTTTCCAGCCACGACACTGGAGACACTGGAGATTTTCCAGCCAATGGCAAGGCCATTTGAGGTATCGACTTGAGGGATTCACAGCTGAACCCCATCGCATCTCACATTGGAATCCGAAACAGGATTATAGATGTTCCCCACTACCAAACCTCAAGGCACCAAGTGGTTGAGTGATGAACACAGTAAAAAGTCATCATCATCATCGTCGTCGTCGTCGTCGTAATTTCATCACCTCATCATTTCATCATCACCAGGATGTTACACATGGATAGACACGTCTACTCAATGGTGGGACAACCATGCCAGGCAGGTCACGATGCCCGGCCAGTGATTGACAGGCCAGTGAGTCACGGGGGCCAGGTAGAGAAATGGAAAACGTGGAAAACGTGTGTTGTACCCGACGGGATGTTGGTGGGTTATTATGGTGAACTATACTGATACATACTGATACTCTATCTGTATGCTTCAGTAAACGATTTATCTTCATAATGTAGATTGATATAGTATATCCGTATGTGTCAATAAACCCACGGGAATTTACGAACATCAGCGATCAACACAGGAGAACATCTGTCTGGTAGCTGGGGGTGTTCACCATGGGTTTGCTTGTAAAGGTGACATATCATGATATATGATGATATATGATAGGTTATAGGAAGGCCCAATCTGATTCATCGCGTATAGTGTATACTGTATATCCATCAGAAATATATCATCCTCATCCTCATCATCCTCGCCGTCATCATTCATCATCATCACCATCATCATCATCGTCGTCATCGTCATCGTCATCGTCATCATCATCATCATCATCATCATCATTCGGCAATCTTTTTTTACAAAAAAACATAAAACTAATTAATTAATGGTCCAGTATATGCTTGCTATCGGTACCATTGCGCCAGGTCACAGGCAGGCTATGCCATGCACGTCGATTGCGGGCACAATGGTCCCTTGGACGAGGTGGGGTGCGATGCCAAGCACCGGATTCAAGTGCCTTGGAGATGGAGTGCTTAATTGAAATCTTATATATATATATATGTATTCCTGTATATATACATATATATATATGTATATATATATATATAATGTGTAAAATATATATATATATATACACATACTAGATCATGCAACATGTATATACAGTGCGTCAAATGGTAAGTGACAATGTTAATCCATTTCCCCTTTATGACATGTGTAAATCACCCAAAATGGTCATGTTCAGCCTGTGGAAAACAGGTGGATTTGAGACAGTTGGAACTGCACCTTCGTGTGGCTCACTTCGGGATGGCCGCGGTGTGACGCGGTGCCGCTTGGACTCGAGGTTACACATGTTCGGAGGGAACTAAGGAGCTAGGGTATTTATATGTCCTATGAAATGGGGAACAAAAGATCTACTTAGAGTTTCCCAACCATGTGATCGATGATCAAAAGTTGGATTGTTGACCTTTAAAATGGTGATTTAATGGGATATTCATGAAAGAATAATACACAGCTATTGGATGAACTTGGATGATATACAGTAGCCATATTGGGGGTGGGTCATCAATCCACTTTCGCAGGGATAACAACATTCCCATTATTCAATTCATCCTACGTATATCACTTGACGCGTAGCACATGGGGATTTTGTTCCTTACCTGGTCGATGAGGACTGATCCCCAATGGATGATACCATCCTGAAACCTGGATTCAAAGATCGGCATGATGTTGCTATGATTTGCTATGGTTTTAAAAACTTGAAGCAGATTTTATTGATATCGGCATGGACATTCCGAATGTCATGCCTGACTGTGTTTTTTTTTCCGTTTTGAAAAAGCAGAGTTTGGAGATATTGGGATGATACCCCCCCATGAGGACCATTGTACCGAACTAGACCCAGGGTGCGGCTCTGGCGCTGGAGCGACAATTTCTGAGCGGATGGACAGAGCCCGAAGCGTTCTGGAAAACCCAACAGACATTTCTTTTACAATACATGGAGGTTTCCTAAAATGGGGGTACTGTACCCCAAATCATCTAAAATTAGACGATTTTAGTATTTGACCCATCCCTTGAGAAGAACTCCCCACATGTATTCTTGAGCCTTAAGACTTCTTCAACATAGATGTTTGATTCTTTTGTTTGGTATAGATTTTTGATGATTTTGAACTTGCCTCATTTCTATCGCTAGGATATTTATTAGATATTTATGTAGATCGCTAGCAACTACCAATACTTCCGCTGAGCGCATGGTAGGATTATCCTTTACTGCCACCAGCAATCAGTATGTTTGTAGCGGGTCAAGTCGTTCAAGTTTCCAAAAGGCAATTGAACCTTGAAGTTGAAACTATTAACTGTGCATTCATGAAAGTTCGCGATTGCAGTTCCACGGTCATTTAAAAGTGGAGCATCGTGGAACTGATGATTTAGGAGCAATACACTAGCATGATCTAGCACGGCTGCAACACGAGTGAAGGAGTTTTTCAGTGCATTTTGGTAAGGTTTACTGAGTGACAGGATGGTTTGGCTCGTCAATTTTTTTTAGGTGGACGTTTCACCTGGATAGTTTGCGTGGAGCAACAGTTTGCTGCTTTCGGGGGGGTCGCAACTCTGTGGAGCAACGAATTCAGACATCCCGGGATTCTGAAATCTCACCCAGCGGTTCCTCGTGATGAATCCTCGGTTGGAAAGTGCCAGCGTTGTCAGGCAAGACATCGAAAATCAATCGTTATTGTATTCCAAATTGAGTTATTCATTAAAGATATCTATACATAGCATGTATATCTATATACATATAATTACATATATATATTATCATATCATATATACATATACATACATATCGATATACATGTCTATAGACATATACTATACTGTAGCTCTACAGCTCCAATCTGTAGAGTATTGATCCATTTTTTTTGGGTCCCAAGTGCTTGCGCAAGTTGCAGGAATCGTAGGCGACTCACCTTGTATAACCCAGTTATACATGGAATAATCTCATTCCCTATTAAACAGCCCCATGGTTAATGGTCCCAATATTATAATATGTCCCATGGTTAGTGGTTTCATTCCCTACATCCACCATGGTTTCGGGGGGTGTCTTTGATATTTGGGGGATAGGAGTAGTCCTTGTAGGACTGATCGTTTCCATGTATCAGCCACTTAAACTTCAAGAGAGTTCAGCCATCGACACATCAACAGCAACCCTACTTGTACCAGCACAGCAACAGACCACTTGGAATCACATGCCCTCAGGTTTGTTTGCTATTTGAGTGACTAGATGACATTTTTGTGACTGAACATGTTTGCAAAACATGAATATAAAATATTATAAAAATAATTTATATTGGTTATTTTCGGACTATGTTGGAAAAAGAAGCACAATACTTCTTCTTATTTGGGTGGGGTAGGGTTACCACATGGCATGTCAACTTTTGGTGATTTCCAGTGGGTCGCCAACCAGCGCAGTTCATGGATGGATACCCGGGGTCGCCAACGCGCAAGGAGCCACCAGCAAATTCCATTGCGCTGGACACCAAGAAAAGCCACATGTGTGTGTATATATAAATACATATGATACATATGTATAGAATTGCATTTACATATCTAACTCATATATATATATATATGCACATGTATACATTCCCAATGAATATAAGTCACAATTTGTTGTTTCCCTGTTGAAAGCAGAAAGTTCTCTTTGCAAAGCTCAATTGCCAGAGAATCGTACATGTGCTTTTTTCCCCACCTGCCAGGTGAGGGTCTCCTCCCTCCTCGTCCACTTCTCTGCCTCTTGTGGGTCACGCCTGGGCCCGAACAGCTCCGGATGCAGTGGGTCACGCCTGGACCCGAACACATGTCAGATAGAACGCCAGATAGAATGTCAGAATAGCTGCCAGATAGAATGTCAGAGTATATGCCAGAAAGAATGTCAGAATATATATGTATGTATGCCATATACTTTCAGATCGTATGTCAGAAACTACGTCAGAATAGTGTGTGTCAGGGTGTGGATCACTCAAAGTAAAGCAAGTTTTCTCTTGGTTGATTTGGTTGGTTATTCACATCCTCTGTTGGAATATCAATGTTATCGACCTAATGAAACATACATGAAAAACACGTCCACTTCCAGGTTTCATTATTAGACGGTAAAAAATCGGAGTATTTGGTCCAAAATCCTGGTGTCTTCCTTTCCTTTCGCTGCTGACATCAGTGTTTCGGCTGGAAATCAGGAGGCGGCAGAGTTTCAGAGGAGTCCGGTGCGCGGTCGCCCCACAGTACCTTGGCGTGTCATTCCCAGTCATGGTAGTTGTTTATGGCATTGGGTTTCCCACACCGTTGTCTACTATATATAACTAGACTATATATCATATATGATCATATATGCAGTTAAATGGTATATGTATGTATTATGTATCATGGAGAGAGATAGATGTTATACATGTATAATAATGTGTCCAAGACATACTCTCACAATTCGGTTTTCGCCCGACTTCACCAGATTGTTTTGGACTGCTCTGGTGGGATATTCGGGTAGCTGCTCCCTGCACATTAGCCAGCAGTTGTATGCCCCTGAGAATATGGAAACCGATCAAAATTGGGCACACAACTCGCACCAACTGCCATTAATGGTCCGGACCATTTGCTGCAATTAATGTGAAAACATCTGCGCAGGAGTTGTAAAGCCGTGTGGAATTGAACGAAAGTGAGAATGCTCTGGAGGAGTCTCCATTCATCACAGTTGAGATATATCTAATTGTCACCTCAAAGTATGACCATTCTGCTTTTTGTTGTGCCTATTTACCTTCCGGTAAACTATCCAATAGCAATAGACAATTTGACAGTGGCCCATTCACGAATGATTTTCATGGATTTTTTCAACCGCCTGAAGGTGAACAAATTGGTGCCCAAGAAACTTACTCGCACGACCACTGATGATACTCAAACTGCTATCAATCGCGTGGTTCCTTGGTGGGCGTGTTTCGAAAGAGGGTATCATTACCCCCAAAGGGAATTTTTGATAAACTCTGGGATTTTGAGGTATCCTATTTTCAGAAAAACGCAGAGATAGATAGGAGTTTTCTGCTTAGATATTGTTGTGATGTCTGAAGGAAGTATTGCTGTTCGCGACACTGTTCGCCATGGCCTCAAATTGTTCAAACAAAAAAAATAATTCCAGCCTGCCTACAACTTGCGACAAGACTATAACCATTTGTAACAGCTATCGTTCCGGAAGTATGGCTAGATGATGCTAGATGTTTATTGAGTCGACGTAATGACTTAGGAACCAACCATTGCGTCTTCAGAACTAATTACTCTGTTTAAAGTTTAATGAGTTCAAATGAGTTTAATGACTTTACTGACTTAAAAACACGCTTCATGGAGTAGATCCCGTGATAAAGTAAGAAAAAACCTCCCAAGTGACGCTTGTTTTTTGAATCCCATTTTAGTTTGGTTTCGATTGGGATTCCCCCGTTACATGCGGGCTTGAGCCCATCTGTGGCTTCCCGTTGCCAGGAGAGGTGCCAGCAAACAACCATCCGTTAATTGTGAACAGTGGATATACCTACATTATATATTTTTTTATATATACATATACACCCCTCATACATCTATCCTAATCCCGTAATTACATATGTAGCCAGGTGTATATATATATGTGATATGCATACTTATGCTATAAATTCTATACTTAATTCTCTACATATTGTATAGTGTATATGATATAGTCCCAACCCTCAGGTGCATGAAGCCTTGGCACGCGCGGAGGGTGGTGCCACCCTGGCGGAGGAGGTGAGACGTCGCGTGGAACTGGTCTTGGAAGCGAAGGAGGCGCCAAGATGTGCTGGTTGGTGATGCTCAAAATTAGGAAAATCACCATTTCTAATAGGTCAATCAACTATAAATGATATAAAATACATTTTTGTTGTAGCCCTGTTAGTTTACCAGAGTGTATAACCAAATGGTGCTTAGGGGGTGAGATGTTGGGAGAATGGTCTGCGTTTTTTACTTGAATACGGCTAAGGGTTGTGTTAAAAAATCCTCTTTTTCGAGGTAGCGTCGATATAAAATGTCTTAACACAACCTTCAGCCGTTGTTCTTTAGAGAAACCTTTTTCCGGAATGGGGATTGATCTGGGCTGATATGGAGTGATTTGGAGTTGTATTTATATATATATATAATATAATCATCATATATAATAATAATAGTAATAATAATAATATATATATATATATATATTCATCTACATAGATTCACATGGATTCATGGCAATTGATGGGGATTGACGGGATGAGCAAAACATGAAGATTGAAGCCGAAAAACATGTCAAAGAAAAACATTTCAGCACGAACTGCTGCGGAGTTCTGCGACAAAACCCTTCGGAATCTGACCGGCCAGAAATGGGCACACCAAACCAGCGTGCTTTAAATGAAAACATCAAACGTCTTTCAAAATCAAGTTGGATCATCACCTAATCTCCAGACCCAAATAATGTGTTCAATTTACTTGGTCGAACTATAGTATAACCGAATAACCCACCCGACAAGAAACATCCATCTACGTTGAATTGGTTTGACCCCCCCAAAAGAATCTTACAGCCAGAGTAAGCAAAATGTAACGGAAAGCAAAGCACAAAAGCAGCTTGGATGGTCAGAGACACCATCAAGATCAGCAGCATCAGCGACAGAAACATCCAGGTTTCGGTGCAAATGAAGAGATGTGCCGTGCTCTACCCCATATTGATGTCCATCAAAGAATGGGGAACGTGATTATGGATCACATGTTATTTCTATGACACAACATATATGTTGATATATTGTGGGGTTTTATTCATCCATAAATCCACATCATTTTTTGCGGTGTTCATCCTGGCATTCCATGGGCACCGATATTTTTGGCGATCCCAGGATGAGCTCAAAGGTCGTATCACGCACCAGCAGCGTTTGGAGTTGATCTTTGGCAAGGGCTGGGCCCTGGGCAGGCGCTTGTTGTTCTTTCAGGGGAACCATATGGAACCATCATATGTTCCAATAACTTGACTGGGAATCATATCTGAATGGATCATGGAAAATCATCGATGATAAATGAACAAACCTAGATACAGCTGGGGAAGAATCCACTAAAACAACGCCGGTTGGATTGGGTAGTAGTTCAACAATTGGAAAACCAACATTTACCATCAACCAATAATTCAAATACCATCTAAACAACCAGCTTGGAAAGAACAGCATGAAACACATTGAACGACTTTTACCATCGCACACACTCAGGATCCGATTGGTGGCGACATTGTCGGTGGATGAGGCCATACAGGAGCTCAACAGGCGATCGCGCCATTGGCTTTGAAATCCCCGAAGTAAATGGCGCTTCAACATGGTTTCAATATGTTTCAATGGGAACATTGACACATATTTGGATTTGTTCATTGCTATGTTTGATACTGGGGGGTACATGAACCCATCAAAACCTAGGTATATGTATATATATATATTTATATGTACATATACAGTACATTATAAATTATTATATATATACATATATATATATATATACATACATATTATAGATAGATAAAAACAGTTGTCCAGCTATCCTCTGAAGATCTGTAATGCGACCCCCATTGCAGGTCAAATTGCTGGAGGGGGAGCTCTACGACATAGATGAGCCTCACCAACAAGACCATCCAAAATCTCAAGGAACTAGTCAAAACCATTGAGGATATATATATATATATATTTAAGATACTTATACTTATTCACATATTTATTGTTATCACTGTCCCACATTGGAAGCACCGGTCTTACTGTAGGCTGTTTACTTCTTGTGACTTGTACTTGTAGGCACCGCTTTGTCCACGTTGTCACGTTGGTGAGTGTTTGAAGGATGCAACAGTCGGCATCTGATGCTGCAGAGCAGAAGGTGAAAACCGATCCTCGGGGAGTGAGCAACACATTGGGATAGGGCCGGATCAGGGATGGTTCACCATGAATTCACGGAAATTCATAGGTACAGAGCAAGCAATCTTTATATACTGGCTAGCGACACATGAATCTGTATATATATATATATAGGACGTAAATTCTTGGTATGCCAAAAACTCCGCAACGTCAAATCTCAGGATACTTTCCTATGAGAAAATCCAAGGGGTCCCTAATCTGGATACACACATGGCACACGTTCATCAGTGAAGGTGGCTCAAAATTGTCGACCCAAACTGGTATGCTGTTGCAGTTTTCCTGCCGCTCAGACAATGTTTACCATTTCTTTCTCAGAATTTGGCACATTGTGGATGTTCTAGCATCATATCAAAATTGTAGATGTTATTTCAATCCAACTAGAATACCGCATCACCGCCATCATCTTTGTCATTACCACCTTTGTCATTTTTGCCACACCCGTCGTCGGCGTCATCACATCATAAGATGACATCCACCTTTGACAGCCTTCAAAATTCTTATTCGTTGAACAAGACCTCCAGGTTTGGGTCAGAAAATGTTCCGTAATCATTATTTTTTGATCAATCAACAGAGCTTCCTACTGGTTACATATACTGAAAATCGATGCAACCCATGCAGTTCATCCACCATTTAATCACCATCTTCCCCCCATTTTCAGAACAGCCATCAAAATGGGAGTAATTTCCATCATTTTCATGGCTTTTTCCATCAAACCCAGGGGCTTTTTTTCGGGATATATCTCAAGCATCAATGGATTTCAGCATCTTTCAGGACACCTCGGTACCCCCACTGATTTGGCGACGGATCCTGTGCAGCTACCACTTGGATCAGTGGGATGTGGCTTCGGCTTGGCGTGTGGTGCATGGTGAGAAACAAAAACCTCGAAATGTCATGGAATGTACAGTATATGGATTTAAGAATAAACAGCTCAAACAGGGGGTTGTTTTTGTGGCTTGTAAGTATTACAATGCATGATTCACCATCAAAATTTAGCGGAATTATGCGGAAATTAAACATCACATGTAGGTAAACCATGGTAGACCAAGTGGTGGTGAATGGGATACTGTGTGTATGCAGGAAATAGAGTAATATCAATATCGTGCTACCCTTTTCTAATGGCTAAGTTTAGCCAACAATTGGGAGTTTGTTTTTTACATTTAATCGCGAAAAAGCAATAAATAGTATGTTCCTACAAATGGTGAGTCGGAATTCAATAGCAGTGCATCCAATTTGCGGGATCATGAATTTTCAGATAGCAATATTTGGCAATTCCATTTAGTTTGCAAACTTGGGGATTGGAGACTTGCAAGGATACATCATTTCATGCTCAACCGTTGTCTCAACCCGTAGGAAAAAAAACATGCTTTTGTCATCAGCCTGCGTTCACAGAAAGGTCAAGACGCTTTCTGATTGAATCGCTCCTCCAAGTTGAGGTAGGTTTATATCCCAGTTCAATTCATTGGAGCAAATATGAATTATTAATTACATTGGATACTCATGATACTCCAACCTGTAGACCTGTCCGAAATAGGCATGAGTCAAAACCCTGTTTTTTGTTGTGAAGCCCCGAACAGATCGAACAGCATCGAACAGCAGGGATTGGTGGATGTTCACCCCCACCAGCTGGGATGTCATAGCACGATTCTCCTCCATTCTAATTCTATTCCCCAATTTATTTATATTGGTTGGCCATGAAATATCCCATCATTATAACACCAACAAAGCATCACCGGTAAATCCACCATCAGATCCCAATAGATTCTCGTTCAGAATGACCCTTAAATTCCCATAGAATGAGCATTTTATGTTCCCATACCTCAGAAAGTCGGATGACCATCCAGTCATCAAACTTGGCGAATCCGGGCATCCAACATGGAGGTTTTGCCCATGGGGGAAGCATGGGTTCTCATCACCTATAAATATAAGCACCTTTTGACTGGGAAAACCCCAGGGAAAACCCGGTGTTTTCCAGCCAGCGAACGAAAGAGAGGTCATGACCTTGGCTCCGTGTTGCCGATTTCTGCGGCAAGACCATGCCCTGGGCCTTCATCGTTTGGTCTTGCCATCTTTGTTGGAAGCTTGGAGGGGAAGGGGGGCTGGGTGGTGATGGGTGTAAATATGCTGTAGTACAGCACATATTGTTTGAATTTACCCGCAGACGTTAGGGCATAGCACAAGTGTTGGCCGTATATTTACATGCATACAGTAGCTTGGTGTGATTGCACTGGAACACTCTGGGCGGAGCCTCAATTTTCTGAACAGATAGATGCATAGGGGCTGATAGTTGATTCACTGGATTGGTTTAAGGGAAAATGTTACAGGACACCCCTATATTTCATGGGGAAAACCATGGTTTCCTGTAGATTTTCCCTTCAACCAATCCAGTTATTCAATGTTATTCATGGCGATGCCAAGGAGGGCTTGGAAGATCCCACTCTGGCACCACTCTCAACGCAGCCGAAAGCGATGCCTAGCGTTGCCTTGAAAGCGATCGTGTACAAATTTCGCTATGCGCAGACCTTAGAGCCTTGGACAACCAATGGGGATACCAATGGCATAATCGGGATGTGAAAAACCGGAAAGGGGAAAGCCAAGATCTACCAATGGTGATTGATTAATATAGATGTTTGAGGAATGTTGTGGGAGAGCATTCCGAGGAGTTAGAATTGGTTTTCACAGGTGTTGTTTTTTGTTTTCCCTGTTTGTTGATTCTGTAAACGGGAGCAGAATGGCAAAAGCCCACGGAATTTTGTGCCCATGCAACCAGCCCAAGGAACTTGATAGCATTTGATAAGTTGTTTGTCTGACTTTTGGATTCCAGAGTTTGCTTGCTGCGTTTATCACCAGCTTTTGTCATCATAATATGTATAATGTATATATATAATTTTATATATACAGTATATAACATTTCATATATGATATTTAATTTAAACAATTGCATAATAATACAATATATGATTTATAGTAAATAATACTATATATGTAATTCATAGCCTATGATTTATAATATATAATACAATATACACTATATAATATATATCGTAAAATAATTGATAAACGATTACACAAACTATTCTGTCAACTATACAATATATAACTTATAATATACAATGTGTAAAATATCATTGTGTAATACGTCATATATGATATGACATGTTCACTATGTAACTTGTAATGTATATATATATATATATATATATGCATGACATACTATACACAATGTATTTTTTATTATTTTATTTACAATATATAGTATATATAGTATGTAGTATTATACATAATATATTAATGTTTCAATTTCTATATATCATGTAGTATACATAATGTATTTTTTGATATATGATATACACTGCACAGTATTTTATATATCATATATAATATACATAATATGAACTTATAATATGTAATATTAAATATGTACGATTTACATTATTATACTTAATATATTATGCTTTATATCTATTCTCAAAATTATAATACACAGTCAATCTATCATTGGAAGCATAATGTTTAATACACTTTAATTCTCTATAATAAAATGGTGTATGGAATAATTAAATGATCTAAATTATAATAAAATGAAATAACACATAGGAAAGTATGAATATAATATTATTCATTATCCTATATATAATATTTTTATTATTCAATGTAATGTATTACAATAAACATAATACAATATAATCTCATGTAATATGATATATCATACGTTTGATATGTTATAATGTATATTATAATATTAATAGAAAATAACATGATATAGTATCATATAATATAATATAATCAAATGTAACGCAGTATAATATAACATACTATACTATACTATAATATCATTTAATATATATATATATATAATGATGTGTTTTTTATAGTTTAAACATGTTGTGATTTAATTTAATATAACATAATTAAGTATAGGTATGCTATAATAATGATATCATGTAAAATAATAAAATGAAATGTTATATAATATAATACCAAATTATATAGTAAATTATAGTCCAATTATACTGTAATACATGATTAACTGATATCATAAACAATAATTTAATTTAATATGATCTAATATATATATATACAATATTATAATACTAAATAATATGATTCTGGTATGTTTTCATATAACATATTTTGATATAACAAAACATAAGGTATATACATTTTTGTTACTCAGTGCATGCTCCTCAATACCTCCAGCCCCAGCTCAGATTGCGTCGCGAGCCATGCGCTTGCATGATGCCGATTTCGAGCTTTTGAAGGTGTCACAACTTCAACGTTACCAGGATGCGTGAAGTTGAACCGAGGTAGAAGATGTGGGTATGGCTCAAACAATTACAGTACAAACCTGAAGGACCACAAATGGTTTGGTCTTAGTAACCATTCAGTAAAAAAGGGGTATCCAATTTTGACAAATACCCATGTGCAAGTTTGAGGTCATGCTTCGGATGAACAATGGCCAATTGAAGGGCACCCAACGATGGATCAGACCAGAAACAATTGAAAGAAAATGGGGATGGGTTAAAAGTTAAAACCCATGATACATGTTTTTTGGGATGAACATACATTTAATCCAGTTATTTTTGAAAAAAGGGGAATTTGGGGTCCAGATCAAAGCCCAAAGCTAGTCGGATGCGCTACCCTTCGAGCTTCAGTCAATCAGGTTTTGTTGGCTTTGACGCTTGATTGTCACCAGTCTCAAGATTCCTCGAGATTTCTCCCCTGCAAAACCACCGTCACGGGAGACCAGATAGGAACCCACATGAACAATGATGATCGCATCTACACTGAATACCCTCCAATCAAAGACCCCATCCACCTCTAATGTGCCAACATTTTTTCAAAAACAATCTTCGATGTTCCCAATATGCCAACAAGTTTGTCGCATATGTTCCAATATGGTGGTTTCCGAAAATAGGGGGTACATCCCAAATCATCCATTTTAGTAAGATGTTCCATTATAAACCATCCAGCTATTGGGGTACCCTATTTTGGGAAACCCCCAATGATTTGCCTTAAACGGTTCAACAGTTTCCATCTTGATGACTACCTGGCGAAATCCCCAAGCTCTGCAGGTTTGGACCTCTCCTTCTGTCGAAATCTGGCCGAAGAGAAACTGTTGTCGTCCTTACGGGGCTGCTTTTGCTTGCAGGACCTCTGCCTACGAGGCACGGTGACAAAATTGATGTCCTGCAGGGTGGTTTGTCCAGAATTGGGGTATTCCCAAAATCCATTGGTCAAATTTCCAAATTGAATTCTGAATAGTACCCACAAAATCCATTGGTTAATCTTCCTACTGTAGTTGAATAGTGCCCCCCAAATCCATTGGTCAAGCTTCCGAACTGCATAGAAGAGGAATAAAGTGGGGATTTGCCCCACTACCAGACAAACCTATATATGCTGATGTGTTTCATGTGTGATTGATTTCTTTTTCTCAGGTAAAAGTGTGATCAAGAGTCACAGTGGCAAGTCTCAGATTTGTTAACGGTGTTTAATGCTTGTACTGCATGATGGAAGTGATCATGGTTTGAGAAGTTGTGGACAGACCAAACATTTTAGGATTCTCAAACATTCAACCATCGTAGTCCTTTGAAGACTTCCATGTTTGGTCTGACCTCTTGATGTTTGGTGTAAGAATGCGACCGGAGTTCCTGCTTTGGGGAAATCCTTTGGGTTGTCAACATCCAAGTCACGTAAGTATCTATAAACTTACAAACACATAATTATATATATATATATACTTATATACACATATGATACCATCTGATGTATTTTTTTTGCCAGGTGTTTGTTTTCCAGTTCTCATTCCCGGAAAACATCTCCCAAACATCCTCCATCGGTCCAGTTTTGCTTGGAGGCTGCACGCAACTGACCACTCCAAGCCTCGAGGAGACGTTGCAAAAATTGACGACCTTGAATTACTTGGCGCCCTGGACCAGGGATATGGTGATGGGTCACGTTACGACAAGTTACCCATGAAATGACTGGAATTTGTTTGGGAGAGAAGCTGGGTAAACCCAATATTAAATTTAAAGCCTTATTTAAACAGACGAAAATCATCGATTTCAAAATCGATCTAAGTCTTTTTGGAATCTAATTAATCTAATTAAAATATTGCCACAAATTGGATTTGGAAACTTCCCCCAAAAATATTGAATTCTAAACCTTAAGATGAAAACTAAAACATGATTGATTTTAAAAGACCGACCCCAAGACAAAACACCCTGGGATTAACTAGTTTTTATTATTAGATGGTAGAACTTTCAACCTGGACCTTGATTTTTGAATTGCTTTCTAAACGGCATCAATTTAAAATCAATTTGGCAAATCTGAAAATAAAACGAACAACCTGGGGTGATTTTTATTATGTGGAGGTTTTAGGAATAGGAACAAGTTGCTTGTTCCAGGGCCCAGGGCCGTAAGGGTAGGAGTCTGAAGACCCATCCCCCTAACATTAAACATCATTAACCATCGCCCATGGTTGATGTGGATAAAACCATTTGGAACCATAGAATGGGAGTGTTTTGTATGAACGGGGGATGGGATCAATGAAGTTCTCTCAAGCTACACCAGGCAGTTTTTTGTGTGTGGGGGGGACTATTTTTTGAGGTCACCCCACCTTTCGACAACCAACTCTCTTGGAGCCAAACTGTGCTCACTGGAATCCCACATGCAGGTACTTTTAGTTGGAGGGACTCAATTCATGCGCGAGAAGAGTCTCCCTTTTCACAGAAACAACATTGAATAGATGGTCCCGACATGGTAGGACACGTTTTAAGTGACATACTATGATTTTGTTCAGGTCTGACAGTGGCAAGATGGTGAAATCAGGACACACCAGCAGACATTGCATATAGGTAGCAAAGAACGATTGTTCTATCTATCAATCTAATCAAATGTAATCTAGTCTAATCTAAGCTAATCCTACATATTCCTATCTATTCCTGTCCATTCCTAGCCATTCCTATCTATTTATCTATCTATCTATCTATTTATCTATTTGTCTATCTATCTATCTATCTTTCTTTCTTTCTTTCTATCTTTCTTTCTATCTATCTATCTATCTATCTATCTATATATCTATATATCTATCCATCCATCCACCCATCCATTTATCTATCTATCTATCTATCTACCTATCAATCTATCTATTGATATATCTATTTTATTTTACCTATCTATCAATCTATCTATCAATCTTTCAATCTATCTATCAATGGTCTGGTCTAGTCTCGTTTAGTCTAGCCTATCTATCCAACTATCTATCTAGTATGTATATATTATTCACTATATTCATGTATTGATCTATCTATCTATCTATCTATCTATCTATTTATCTATTTATTTATCTATCTATCTATCCATCCATCCATCCATCCATCCATCTATCTGTCTGTCTGTCTATCTATCTTTCTATCTATCTATCTATCTATCTACATATGTATATATATATTTAATCTATGATGTATCATAATATATATTCATATATATGATCTATTATATATAGTAGTCTATTATCTATATACACATGAAGTGTATGTCTATTTGCTGCATCCACCCTCAGGACCTGCGGGGCTGCGAGAACCTGAAGACAGATTCCGTGGTGAAGACAGTGGCCGAGGCCGAGTTTTGGAAATATGGGTATGGGTCAATACCTATATAGATAGATACTTTTTTAGTGGGATGAACATCCATTTACCAGCTATTTTGATGTTCACCAGGGGTACAAGGTTTTGACACACTGCCATATTGTGAACATAGCATTTTGGGAAAGTTCTTTAGCTCAGTTCCCGTTTTGGAGAAGTGATTTATTTTTTGAACAATATCGCTATTTTGGAAAATTATGGAAAGTATTGAAATTCTGTGAAGATCGAAATATTGTGAAGTTTACTTTTAGTTGAAGGGGGGGGTACCATATACTACTTATATAACACATATATATATATATGTATATATGTATACACAACCGGAGAAAAAAAACTATTTAACTTTCCTCTGCCACAGGACTGTTGCGTTGCCGGCCCAGGACTTGGAGCAGCTGCGAAGCTTGCGATTCGGCTTTGAATGTGACCTGGAAGTGAGATAGGGACCATGGTGGAATGGGATTTATATGGATTTATATCATTGTGTCATTAAATGACAATGACTATCCTGTTTAAATGGGACATGATGGGTATATATAATAGGGAATCTAATGAGATATGATGGGATTAACCTTGAATAATAGTGGGAAAAAACAATTGGAAAACAATGGGTATCTATTTATTATTGTATATTTATCATGGGATATGCTGGGAATCATATGAGAATGTTTTAGGTACAATCATCTATAAATGGGGAAACTAATCTGTAATTATATGACATACTGCTTTATGTACACTAAATATGATGGGGAATAGGATGGGACCATAATGGATTATAAAGGACCAAAAATCGGAATATAATGGGGTTCAATGGGGTTTGATGTGATATCCAACCAACAGCAACCTGATTTGTGGTATGATGTTTTGATTTGGCATGTCAACATAGATGGAAAACACATCTAGAACCAGCGATATCTTCGGTATATGATGTAGAAATAATGTGATAATGGGATACCCATCCAACAATATTGTACTTGGGTACATCTGGAAATAGGGTATGCTCCAAAACATCATTTAAGTCGATTTAAATGTGGAAACTGATGACAAACCATGATAAATAAACCATTGGACAAACTAGGGTACCATGGGTGCTCCGTCTTTTTTCGGCGTCCAAGAACTTAGGTCATTGAATAAGTGGCGATATTTCGTATCGAGATAGCGTACATATATAGATCGTGTATGATTGTATGATGTTGTAGGATTTAAAGTTCTTTTTTTCCTGACTCAAATGGCCTGTATTACATCATATCAACAAACAAAAATGTTGGTTAAAAAAATAGACATGCTAAAGAATTCTGTTTTTGTGCAGGGTGATGGATGGTTATGGCACATGGCCCGCATCATGGCATCTGCAGATGCGCCGTTTGAGGTCAAGAGAAGCTATGGCCCTTTGGCGCCAAGATCCCCATGCAGCTCAGCCGCACGCCGTGATCAACTGATTATCACCTGATTACTCCTGGCAAAATAACATGGACAAAAAAAATAAAAAATACTTTTTTTGTCCATGTTAATTGAGGGGTGAAACTGGTGCGGGAGGGTCCAGGTTAACCTCAAAAATCACGATTTTGGCAATTTCAGAGCTTAACATGGAACTTGGGACTTTTTACTTGGTATTTACACGGTTTTGAGGTTTTGACCCTTTAACATGGAACATTAAAAGAAAATTTATGTTGAAAGCCAGGTTTGAAATGGTCCATGTTAACCAAAACAAAATACGCATCTTGCGGTGGTTAGATCTACAATTTGGACTTCCAAGCAAAATCCCTTTTTCCCCGATCTAGGCTCTTTGCATTTTATCAACTGATTATCACCTGATTATCAACTGATTATCACCTGATTATCAGCTGACTACCAGCTGATTATCAACTGATTATCACCTGATTACCAACTGATTATCAGCTGATGATCAGCTTATTATCACCTGATTAACACCTGAATATCAGCTGATTACCAGCTGATTATCAGCTGATTATCAACTGATTATCACCTGATAATCAGCTGATTATCAGCTGATTATCAACTGATTATCACCTGGTTATCAACTGATTATCACCTGATTATCAGCTGATTATCAGCTGATTATCACCTGATTATCACCT
>Ga0126342_10007506_pt1 | contig 19477 bp, 13 predicted proteins | sample Cyp1metagenome_FD_92528 | JGI IMG/M metagenome (GOLD analysis project Ga0126342, IMG submission 92528) | Coral microbial communities from Lord Howe Island, Old Settlement Bay, Australia - Cyphastrea 1 metagenome | ecosystem: Host-associated > Invertebrates > Cnidaria > Coral ... | reverse complement strand
ATCATCAGTTTTTGATGGAGTGATGAATCACCATGGTTTTCAATGTTTATGCTCATTCAAAGTTTTAGCTGTTGTTCGTGGACGTTGCGCTGGAAGCACCTGCAGGATCGGGAGTGTCGACTTTTGAAAACTGACGAAGGTGAATGTTCGCGATGAACCATTGTGAGATGCACAATGTGGAATGAAGCTGGCCTTAAACTAAAGCCATGCTGTGTTTTCATGAAAATTCACCTTCGTCAATCTTTTGCTGGGACTTGCCTCAGTCAGTTGGTTGGCGCCGAGTCGTTTGAAGGCGACGCTTCTGACTTTGGCAAGTGTTTCACTCCTATTTCGCGTCTCCGAATTTTGCGTCCGAGTCATCAGCAAAAAGCATTGCGAGCTCGAGCTTCGAGGCGGGGAAGCCTGAAACGATGAAGTTGTACTACTTGTGGAATGTTTATGTTGGCACGGTTGGTTATTGCTAATCGTTCAATTTATGACGGTTGATTTATGTTGGCACGTTTGGTGTTGAACGCTGTGGTTTTTCAATTGGATCAGCCGGATCTTCAAACCAAAACCGGGGCCTATAGTTTGGGCAAATGTGTCGAACGAATTGTGTTGACTCATAGTCGGGAATTTGTGTGGGTTTTGCTTTTGGGTTTACTTTGCTTAGTTTTTCGTTTTTTTGTTTCCCCCCTCACTGCGACCGAACCCTGGAATCATGGTTAGTAAGGGAAATCATCCCCAAATGGCCTTAATTCAGGTTAGTGAATTATTATAATTTACCCAGAATATATGTACAGTTGTTTTTTTTTGTGGTTCCTGAAGAAAATCCAAATGGTTGTACAATGGTATTTATATCTGGCTCCATCAACCGGTATATGTATATAATTGTATGTATGTATAAAGATATATATACACATACATGTATACAAAACTAACTAACTGGGTATACCCTACATATAGCATTCTATAGCTGGCTTATTTCATGCCTACAGCTGCTGGAGATCAACCGTGATATACAATTTTTGTCGTTGGTACCAGATACCCTCTGGTAAACTAACATAGCTATTGAAAATGGCCATTTATAGTTGATTTGTCTATGAAAATGGTGATTTTCCATAGTTATGTTAGTTTACCAGAGGGTATCACATGGTTTTTCTCATTCTTAAGATGCATCTTTGAAAAACGGAGAAAAATGGTGGAAAACGACTCGGAAAATCATGATTAATCATCTATATTAGCCACTAGTTATTACATATCCTGGGTTTGTTTAAGGTGATTTTTTATTCCCAGTGGAAAATCCACCATGACTGGGGAATCTATAGTTTTTATTAGTTTTTTTTTGGGGGCCCTTAAGCAAATCCAAGATATTCTTATTATGGTTGAAGCATCGCAGAATGAGAAAATTCTTCCATATCACAACAAGAACCAATACAAATGATCAACAATGAATAATGATAGTGATATATATATAATGATTATATAACTGATATATTAGCATTAATATTACTATACTTGATAATGAGACTATTTATATTCGTTTATATTCAATGATAATGATTATTATAATACTGACTAACATAAATGAATATAAATGCCATTGTTGCTGTTCCCTAATAACATAGACACTGTCATTTTTGAGGGGTTGGAAGATGCGTGTCCACTAAAGATAGGTTCTGTTAGGGGTCTATGTGAATTTTGGGGAGGGTAAGATTTCCAGTATTCAACTATTATATCTATATATGTATGTCAGTATCTCATGGATACGAAGAACATATTTGACATATCTTGTTTTCCCATGTGAAATATATAATATGATACATATACATGTAACCCATAAACATAAACCATTATAGAATAGTAATAGTACTATAAACAATAATAATGATAAAACCACAATATTGAAACACGTTATAGTACGATAATATTATCTATATAAACCATAATAAACCATAGTAACAGTAATAGTACTATAATAATATATATATATATATACACACCATGTATTATCTTATTAGCCCATATACATCAATGGAATTTCAGGATCCTAAAATGGAGGTACTGTACCATATTTTGTGGGGATATCCCCTTACATAGGCCTGAAAAATAGGCCTTATATGGTAGGTACCTCCAATAAATCGGTTCCTGAAATGACCACTGATCTATATACCATGATATTCCCATTGTATCCGAATTTTATCTCCACAAAATCCAGGTAAAGTCCTCAAGGATATCCCCAAGGATGGGATTTATATCCCCAAATGACCCATATTTTCCTGTAGATACCATCAGATCCCGAGGACGGAGGAGGAGCGTGAGACACGACGCCGCGATCGCCTCGAAAGCGAGCTCATCGAGTTGGCTTCCCCAGTTGGCTCCCGGGTTTTTGGTGCACCAAAACCGTGGGATATCGTTGAGGATGGGTTGTTGATGAAATGGGGAGTATACTACCCTTATATATTAACAATAATAAAAATAATTCAAATAATAAAAAATAAATATAATAATAGCAATAATAATAATATTAATATATATGGATTGATGATTGTAGGAGGTTATTTCTGGATTTTACCAGGGTTTTGAGCCGTCACTATGGGGTTTTATGCTTGGATACATGATGATTTATCGGGTTTTAGCCATCTATATGGATTTTAAACGAGTACCCTCTGGTTATTTGTAACAGTTCGCCATGGAAGCCGATGGCCCATAGAAATAGATGATTTTCCCAGCTAGAAACCCTCCATTTATTTACGGGATTTTCCATGGCTATGTTAGTCATAACCAGATGGTAAATATGGATATATATATATAGAAATGATAAATGACGATGGGATTTTGATTATGGAAAGTTATACGATACACTTCCTAAATTTTGTCTTTGGAACTCAATGACCAAAAAATCCAATAGGAAGATCATCTACCATGTCGATCATTCCCAAACGGGACACCCAGTCGGACTCCACAGTTGTTAGCTGGAGGATTTGCAACATCTTCCCATGCACTATTGCAATTATTTCGAATGGTGAAACATCATTTTTCAATTTTTATCATGCTTATATCGAATTAGTGGTTTACTATTGCACATGTTCTACTATTTATTATGGTTATATCGAATTAAACAAAATGTCGTTGGATGATTTTCGCCAGCAAACCTCCTTTCACAGCTCCTTTTCCCATGATTTTCCCTAGATTTTCCCTATGATTTCCTATGATTTTCCCATGTTTTCCGATGTTTCCCATGATTTTTTCTATGATTTTCCCATGATTTTCCATGATTTTCCTATGGTTTTCCTCATCTCAAAGCTCCCTTTGATGGGCATCCCATCGGACGTGGCTTCAGAAAAGGTTGCGACAGACGATGGAGGCGCGCGACCGTGTGCTTCGACACGTGAAGGCGGCGGGGCAGCGGTGTCAAACGGAACATCTAAAGCATTAATTACTGGTATATATACCCATATGCTCCATGTATGGTATATTTACCTACATTTGGGTATGGAAATATGATGAAATATGCCCATTTTCCATAGAAATCTATGGTATTTCCATAGTTGGTTGGTGGTTTCAAACATGAATTTTATGTTCCATTTCATATATGGGATGTCATCCTTCCCATTGACGAACTCATATTTTTCAAGATGGTTTAATAAACCATAATTACTGGTTCTTTATGGTTATTTATTGTTAGTTAAGTTATTGGGATATGATTGAACTTATCAATATGTATCAATGGGATATTAACTGGTTGTTACAATACTGAATAGTAATAGCAATAGTACTATAAACAGTAATAAGTATAAAAACCCACAATAACACCCATTATAGCATGTATATATAATATGACTGGTTGGTGCTTTGGAACCATGGAATTTTATGACTTTCCATTCAGTTGGGAATTTCAGAAAATCCCAACTGACTTTCGCTCACTCACTCCATGATTTTTCAGAGTGGTTGGTAGGTATACCACCAAGCAGATTAATATTCATGAATTCAATCATTAAATCCTATCCCAAAATATGATGAATCCATATAAATCACCATTTTCCTATGGTTTTCCCATGGTTTTCCAACCAGGACAATGTTGATGAGTGGATCCAACCAATGGATCCTATGTAGATGGGTTTCAATGGGTTTTCATAGGATTTAGCCATGAAGAAATAGGTGGTTTTTATTGGATTTTGATGGATTTGGGGAAGAATCAAATGGGGAAATATCTTGGAAATATCATGGGAATATTTTTTTTTTTTATATATAATTTATGTTAATTATGTGGTTTATTGAATTTTTGATGATATATGATATATCATGAGAACTGTATGGGAATAAACCACATATATATTCCATCATATATTTCCAATGATATCCCATGATATAAAAATGGTTTATGGAAATATATGGGAATATCATGGGATAATCAAACCTGGATGGCAAATCCCCGAACCAAATGGAGGCTTCGTTCGCTGGGAAAATCATCGCACGAAATGGAAAGTTTCACTGGCCATGTTCGAGTATCGGAGGGTGTGCCCTGGGGTAAACATCAAACAACATGTGGAAAGCCAATGGTTTCCATCTACAAATGATGGGTTTTCCACATCTATGTCAGTTTACAGGAGGGTAACATGAGATATTAGTCATTTTATGGGGGAATATAACACTTATCTTCACGTTTTATTCTTCAAACACCTGCTTTTGAAGCTCAGGTTTTCCATTTTTTCTTACTAACCTAGCAGAAATCCATGAGAACTTGTTGATTTATTCAAACACAGGGGTATTGTCCACTTGTTTGATTAGTGGTTTCAACTCTTTCTCTGAGTGCTTTCAGTGGTAGACAGAATGCGTTTCTCTGAGTAGGAATTGGCCTTTTTGGGCATCAGAATCGGTTTCAAACACAATTCGGGGGACCCCTAGTTATAAGTTGGTTTATGACCCCATCTACCATCTGGTTATGATTAACATAGCCATGGAAAAACCCTTGTATATGGAGGTATTAATGGGAACATCATCTATAAATGGGCCATGTTCCATGGCTATGTTAAATAACCAGAGGGTAAATCGATTTCCAAGTATCATACACTATTGTCATTATACTTATAGACTTATAGACCAACTTGGCTACCTAACTGGGGCCTCATCCTGTATTCTGATGCCCAAAAAAGTCAATTTCCTGGTGGTGAAAGCGCGAAGCGTGTTGGTTGTATATCCCATAACAGATCTCCCAACATGGTTATCTCAAGTGTCTCCATCTTTCCTGTGATTTTCTCATGGAAAAATATTTCCTCATTCTCCCAAACCATTACACAATGGTCAGCAACAGATATGTCAAAAAAATCTATACTAAAAAATATTACCCAAGATATCAAAAGTTGTATCACATAAATCAAACCACTATTTTACTTATGGATTTCATGGTGATATCAAACTTTTCTCCATCTCCTGGCATCGGATGAAAAAAATCACATATTTTTCCCATGCATCCCAATGCTTTTCCCGTATTTTTTCCAGGATTTTCCCCAAATCTTCCTATGATTTCATCATTTCCAAGATCTTCCCTCATATCTTCTGCATATTTTTCGGGCTTAAACTCCCCGTGATTTTCACATCATTTCCCAGATCTTCGCATGATTTCCCCAGGATTTTCACAAAGAATCCTATGATTTCTTGCTCCGATTTTTCCATGATTTTCCCATGGTTTTCCCCATGATTTCCATATGGGTATGGGTCAATACCTATAGATACATTTTTAGTGGGATGAACATCCATTTACCAGCTATTTTGGGGTTCACGGCACGGTACCAGGGTTTTGACCCATCCCCTCTTTTCCAAAATCCCACATGTTTGGATGTTTTCCCACATATTCACATGATTTTTCCATGATTTTTCCCATGGTTTTCCCCATGATTTCCATATTGATTTCCCTCATATCTAAGGATGTCCCGTGAGGCTGAGTTCAAGCAGCAGGAGGAGGTGAAAGCTGCCAGCGAGATGCAGTGCCTGCGAAAGAATGGGCGATTTCTGTGGTGTTTCATGGATTTTGTAGGATTTATATATGATTTATATGGATTTTGTAGACTTAATATATGTTTTTTTATATGATTTATTATGGATTTATATGGATTTATATGGATATATATATATATATATAATGTTTTTTTACATGGATTTATAAGGGATTTATACCGAAGATAGTTCATAAACTGATTAAAGATGGTTAATAGTGAACTACATGCATGGATTTACATGTTTTTTTTTCCAGAAGTGTCGACTTTGTACCCTGCAAAACCGCTACCCATCATGGGTTAATGGTGATTTTTAGCAGAAAAGCAGGATTAAATTTCGATTGATCGTAAATTTCTATGGCCCAAAGCAGGCTGCAAAAACGTGGTCAAAAAAACGGACTTTTTTGCCTTTCACGACGCTTCCGACTCGGTCTTGGCCCCCTTTAAGCGGCGTCCAAAAAGTCGGGGTTCAGAGGTGATGGCTTTGAGAGCCTCAGGTCACAACAATTGGAGCGATTTTTCTCCAACGTTGTTGGAATTAAGCAAGAAAAATGGGGATAAAAAATCGCTAAACCTGGTTGATTTAATTTGCAAAAAATAGGGATCGGAATTATGACATAGATTGATAGTTGATTTGTGATAGCTAAGTCGAAACAAAGCCCCCTAGTTGGGGTTGCATGACAGGAATCGTACCTGGTTAATTAGTAGCCCAAGTTAAGAACTGTGGTAGTTGTTACCTTAGATATAACTAGCTTATAATATGGTTAGTAGCCACTGAGTAACTTTTTCATCGCTCCAATAACTACGGTGTGTATATATATATAGTAGATATATGTAGATATATTGAGCTAGTTCATGGGGTTTTGAAACCACACACATAACTGGTCGGGCCCATCTTGTATGGTTGCGGCTGATGGGGGTGTATGGATGTTTATATGCTGGAAATACATGAAACAATATGCTAACTTGTGAAGGTAGCAACAACTTCTATCTTTTTTCTGCAATCACACAATTTACACTATGGTGGACACGATGGGTTTATCCAACAGCTGACATTAAATATTAACAGATTCCATACTATTTTTTAAATCTTGGACGATGTTTTATGACCTGTGATAGCTAAGAGATTCTCAGTAGGGATCCTCTGAATTGTTTGTAGGGTATGGTTACTATTTTTTGCCCTATCAACGTTGCGAGGTCGTTTATCTAGTGCTTGAGGTTGCCAAATTCCCATATTCTTCGGGTCGATTTATGACAACATGCAACGTGTTTTGCCTTTCCACCTGAGCTTACAGTTTATAGCAATCCCCAAAAAGACAGAAACGTGAAAACCTACTAAAATAGTGTCAACTTCTATCTTTTAGGGTTACTACAATGGTTTCCTGTGTTGTTCACCCTGTTCCCCCTTCATACTTCTGATGCACAGTTGTGGTAAACCATACAGTAGTTTTGCATCCAAATACATCCTTCCTGGTGAAATTGGTATCAACCATCATAGTTGATAAATCACATTTGATCTCAACATGGTGGGGTCATGTTTTTACTGGAACATATACCCTCCAGTGAACCAACATAGATATCGAAATCCTTTGGTTAGTGCACGAAATATATACAAATAATGGCTTCTCTATATCACTGTTAATGTTAGTTTATATCATGATCGGGGGATGAGATTCTCTAAGAATTACCCTCTGGTAAACACACAAACAACTATTGAAAATCACCATGCTATTAATGGGTAAATCAACTATTTCGACTGGGCCATTTTCAAGTTCGCAAACTGTAACAAATTCCCAGAGGCTATTTCCTATTCATAGCCCCATTTTGGCTGGTGAATTCCCATTGAAATCACCATGAAAAATCCCATGGGAAAATCCCCATGATGTCCTCCTGGCGCGTCCACTCCAAAGCTTCGAGGCTGAACATGCAGAAGCAGCAAATCGAGCATTTGCGCACGGTAGAGGCGGCTCCAATGTGATCCTAAGTACGAACCATTTTTGGTATCAGTATAAGCCAGTTGTTTTTGGTGGTTTACACATGGGCTACATATTATTACATATTTCGGTAGTAAAACAATTGTATTTTTATTTGCGGTTTACACATGGGCTATATATTATCATATATTCAGGGTTTAACAACTTGCTAACTGGGAAGCTGGGTGTTTGGGATGCGCATTCCACTTGGCAAGTGGTTCCAATCTATAGAAAATATACAAGTGGAGTTTATGTATGTATAAATATATAATATAATGTATATACACTTGTATGTGTACATATATATATATATATACGTACATACAAGAATACATATATATATATATATACTGGTTGGTGGTTTGGAGGATTTTTTATTTTTCCACATATTGGGAATAATAATCCCAACTGACTAATATTTTTCAGAGGGGTAGGTATACCACCAACCAGTGGAGTTTATGGCGATGCACTACCTGCGCCACTTGATTTGGAGCGATCACTACCACGAAGCACATGAATCGTGGGCCACGAAACACAGAGGGTTTGGCCCTTGATGACTGGGAAAAGACGTGGGCCACCAACGATGTGAATCGAAAAAACACTTTCTGAAAGGATGTACTGTAAATGACAAAATGAATGTGATAAGATATGAATGATATAACTTTAATCGAATCAACTTTCTGAAATGAAAAAATGAATGTCATATGAATGATATCACTTTGATATAACTTTTTTCCTGTCACCCTGAAAACTGGACGGTTTAAGCAAGAATTATGGGACCATGTGGTCGGTGTCGTCGTCGTTGAGTCCTGGAAAAGTGATCCCATAAAGCATGCTTTCCTACCAGGTTGGGGGTTTTTGCGATAGCTAAGTTGGTGCATTTATCATTCCAATTTCACTATCAGATTATGAGGCCAACGGGAACAGAGAAATTGATTTTAGCAATAAAACCACACACAACAGATATAGAATTTTCAAAAAACCTACATTCTCTGTGCTGGACTCTAGTCACACTATAGTCACTATAGTTCATGGGCCTTATGAATTTTATAAACCAACGTCTCCCCGGCCCAAGCTGGAACATCCCAACGTCAACTTTGCCTGAGATCCCCATGATGAAGCCCGAGTGGGCTTCAAATCCCATTTTTCTTGGTTGGAACTTGAAACTCCACGATTTTCTGGTGGTTAAATGATTTAAATCCCATTCTTGGTGGTTAACTGCTCATTTTTCTCCCATTCTTGTTGGTTAACTGGGTTAACTGCACATTGCTGGTGCTGAAATCCCATTTTTGTTGGTGAACTCCACAAATCTTTGACCGTGAAGCCTCCTCCTTTTCTGGTGACGACGCTTTCAAGGCCAACTGGCAGCGTCAGATCGGCGACTTGAAGCGGCAGAAGCAGGCGATTTTTTGGGCCGGCGGCTGCCCATCAATTCCGGCTTCAACGGGATTTTCATGGGGATATCATGGGATATATGGTGAATTGTGAGTGGTTTTTAAACTAATCTTCCAAACCCTACCTGGCAGAGTCTATGTTAATTTACTGAAGGGTATAGTACATATATGTATATACATATTTGGGCAAATTATAACGACCTCACTGCGACCGAAGCCTGGAATCATGGTTAATAAGGGGAATCACCCCCAAATGGCCTTAATTCAGATGAGTGAACTATTATATTTTGCCCAGATATATGATTAATTGTGGTTTATGGTTAAATATGGTAAACATGTTAGGATATTGTTGATGAGGTTAATTGATGGTTAATCATATTCATCCTCATCAACCACTATGAACCATGTTGACGGTTTCGTGAAATATGGCTTATATGGTTAATAGATGTTAATAGTGGTTGATGATTCATGATGGTAAATTGGGGTTGATGAATGTTGCAAAGTCAGGAGGGTACCCCCAGTTATCATCCATCTATAGATTGGATTTTCCACTATTAAGCTATTACAGTATCCCGATTTATGAACCCCCCATAATATGGATATGTATATATATATGACATCATATAACCAGTATCCAGGTACAATCAAAAAATGATATGCCATTTGGATGAATTATACATCCATCACGGCACCCCCCAAGCGATTGCTTTGGCGATTTTCATAGAGCTCAGCAGCTCAGCAGTGAAAAATGGCCGGAGTTCCTGTACAATTTTCCTGAGATCAATCTGTGAAAGTATGGTTTTCACCATTGAACTCACATTTTCATTTTATAGAATTTCCACTATGACCAACATGAAAGGATTTCCAAGAATGCCTATGATAGATGCCTATGAGTGATAGAATGCCTATGATTTTCCAGTATAACTCACATGAAGTGGATAGAATGCCTATGCCTGCCTATGATTTCCAAGAAGACATTTGCACATTGTGGCTTCCCCAATGTTAACTTGCTGGAACGCAAATTTCTAACATGTTTACCACTGATGCATCATTCTTGCAATTGCACCATTTTCTTGAAAAAAATCGAGCCATCATTCTTATTGGATAAATTCATATGAATACATCATTTAGTATCAAACAAAATGCACAAATCCACATTTGCCATGGTCAATACATCGTTTATATTCCCATAAAAGGAGTGGTAATCATCCCAAATCATCAATTTTAATAGCATTTTCCATTGTAATATACTGACATACTATATGAATCTGGGCAAATTTCATCACGACCGGTTCGCCGCTCGCCTGTTCTCCCGGTTTCTGCTGGTTCATCATGGTTTAGATATAGGGGAACCATAGGGTTTTTATCTAGCCATGATGGTTGGAATCATGGTTAGTAGGGGGAATTATCCCTAATATGGTCGAAAATTTCAGGTTAGTGACTTAGTATAATTTGCCCAGATTAATATAGTAATTTCCATGTATAATCTTCCATTGATACTTAGGATTTTCCATGAATTGTTTACCATCCAGCTAGTGGGGTACCACCATGACTATGGAAACCACCATTTTCTGATTGGTGGTTTGGAACATTTTTATTTTTATTTTTTCCATATATTGGGAATTATCATCCCAACTGACTAATATTTTTCAGAGGGGTTGAAACCACCAATCAGTTTTAATACGATGATGTGTTAGTGGTTTTATCTGCCCATGATGTTTGGAACATTCTGGGATGAGCAGAAAGCAAAAAAAACTGTGTTTTGACCATGGCACGTATGATGTATATATATATATATATGGATATACCACAGAAAACCAATGGCAATGGGGATTTAATGGGAATAGAATGGATATGTAATTAACCCATACAATTTGCATGTAGATTTTTCTATGGAGAGGGACTTAAGCAACATCTATCGGGACATTTGATAGGGAGAACTATGAAACTAGGGAACCACATCATATATATAATATATTAACAAGGAATTGAATTTCATGTTGATTTCATCCAGAGTTAAAATCCATATAAACATATATATATACCCTCTGGTGATTTGTTACATAGCTATTGAACATGACACCTTTATAGTTGATTTAGCTATTAAAGATGGTTATTTTCCATGTTTTTTTTTTCTATGTTTACCAGAGGGTAACTATAGTTGTAATGACCATTGTATAACTATAAATCAACTTTCTAGTTAGGACCCTTAGATTCACTATAGATTCACTATAGACAACTATTACTGTAGACCATTGAACATGACCATGAAAACTATTAGATTCACTATAGTTATAATAGGTTATGGTCTGACCCTTCGCGATGGATTTTCAGCCACCGTTTTCCCTTATGGGTTCTGGGCTCACTTTTTTCTCCGTCCCAGGAAGGCAGCGATGCCAAGAAGAGACTCATCGAGGCGGACGTTTTTTCTTTCGGGAAGCCCCGTGCGGTTTTTCAACGTTTTTCATGATAGCTATAAAACGGAAGGGGGATGTAAATGGCTATATTAGTAATGATTATAGTAGTGGCTGTCATATTAAACATGATTATATCCATTTGTAATGGTATACTGAGTGATAGCCATTAAATAGTAAATTATTGGGTATATTAGTGATTAATGCTATGAATGGAGATTCTGCACAGATTCCCCAACGATCTGGTTAAATGGTGATTGATGGGATTTAATGGTGATAAATGGAGATGGGTGAACAATTAGCTTCAGAAGCGACCACAGATTTTAGGATGGGATGATCAATACAGTAGTTAATATACTGGGTTCAGATCACTATTATTGAGCATAGTATACACAACAATATAAAGTATATCCCACAAGAATATAATAGTGATAATACATCATAGGATGAATGTTTAGTATAAACACCATCTAAATGACTGGAGCCATCTAAATGACGCAAACCCGAACGGTGATTCATGGCGATTCATGGCGCTGATTTTCATGGGGATTCCCCAATTGATCTGGTTGATGATGAATGGTGATTTTTTGCATGGTGACTAAAAAAGGGATCATGTGTGATCATATCTGGGTAAATTATAACGACCTCACTGCGACCTCACTGGAAATCATGATTAGTAAGGGAAATCATCCCCAAATGGCCTTAATTCAGGTGAGGGCTCTCAATGAAGGTGAAAGGCCTTAATTCAGGTTAGTGAAATATTATATATAATTTACCCAGATCATATAGTCTGGTTGGTGGTTTGAAAAATGAGTATTATTTTCCATTTCATATATGGGATGTCATCCTTCCCATTGACGAACTCATATTTTTCAAGATGGTTGAAGCCACCAACCAGTAGTGGCTTTTGATGGCTATGGGATATAATGGATATTCATGGGAGCTTTTTCCAGCGGGCCTTTCCAGCACTTCGTTTTCCCGGATGATGCAAGTTGGGAAAATCGTCGGCTCACCCCAGATGAAATGTGCTCGATGTGATGGGAGATCATCAGTAAACCGAGCTGGCTACTGACAAAATTACTTGGAAAATCATGTTTTAATCATGTTTTTTTTTTTTGTATTCTTTGGATGACTCATAATTATGACCTCACTGCGACGTTACGAGAATGATAGTTTATAGATGGGGAATCATCCCCAACTTGCGGAACTTTCAGGCATTTTCATGTTAGTGAACTATCATACATCGTTCTAATTTCGCCAGAGATCTTGCCATTTTCATGGGAACATACACTAGGCAGCTAATTTTTTTTGGCAGTTTCTAGCTGGTTGGTGGTTTGGAACCATGGGATTTTATGACTTTCCATTCAGTTGGGAATTTCATCATCCCAATCTGACTTTAAAATTTTTCAGAGGGGTAGGTCAACCACCAACCAGACTTATATATAGCCATTAACCAGCAGATAGGGGTTGGAAGATTAGTTTCCATTAAAACTAGGCTATTTTCAGGGTCTATGCTAATTTACCAGAGGGTAACCATTAACCATTAACCATTAATAATGGCTGGTTTAATGGCTGGTTTAATAACCATCAACCACCAACCAGCTAAGAATGATGATCAGCCAGAAGGTTTTAAGGGGTGTTTACCTCTGGTAAACATACAACAAACCGATGGGACATCACCATGTTTAAGTTCGGTAAATCAACTATTTCTATGGCCATGGCTGAAAAATAGCAAACCTGGTTGGTGGTTTCAAACATGTTTTATTTTACATTTCATATATGGGATGTCATCCTTCACATTGACGAACTCATATTTTTCAAGATGGTTAAAACCACCAACCAGATATGGTTTTATATATGGTTTATATATATATGGTTTCATATATGACTGGGGTATACTTAATAATTACCATCATTACCGGCTTATTTTCAGATGGTTTCATGAATGCCACAGAAAAAATCACGCCGCTGCACAATAAGCATGGTAGAACTTATCCGGAGAGATCGATTCCCCCTTGGTTTACTACCCATGTACCCTCCGGTGTCAGCATGGCTAGCTGGGAAATCCCTGAACTAAATGGAGGTTTTCAGGGGAACATCGTCTATAGCAGATTTTCCATTGCAGTGTTTGGTGATCGGAGGGTAACTGTGGGAATCACCATCTGCCCCAGGTATTCTAGTGGCAAACCAGCTTAAGACTTAGCTCACTGGGGGTGCCATTTTCTACATACTGTCCTATGCTGTTGAAATTGTGATCCAATACTGGTTGGTGGTTTGGAACATTTTTTATTTTTCCATAATATATGGGAATAGTCCTTCCCATTGACTTTCATATTTTTCAAGATGGTTGAAACCACCAACCAGTAATATATTTTGCGGGGTGTTGCGAGCATCCCGAGCATCCAGGATGTTTTTTTTTTAACCAGCCAGGCTACCGGGTAAACATTTGTTTGACCCAGGGGATCAAAATTAGGTACCCCAATCATTGGATGGTTAATACTAAACCAGACTAACATCTGTGGTCCCCTAGGTCTTCCATTTTGACCCACATCCATAAATGGATGATGAATTTCCATTCAGTTGGGAATTTCATAACTCCAACTGACTTTCACCCAAAAAAAATCAGAGGGGTTGGTAGGTCAACCACCAACCAGACTTATATATAGCCATTAACCATTAACCATTCCCCTCTGGTAAACTAACATAACTATGGAAAATCACCATTTTTAATGGGTAAATCCACTATAAATGGCCATTTTCAATAGCTTTTTGTATGTTTACCAGAGGGTAACCATTAATAGTGGCTGGTTTAATGATTTTAGTATATTGACCCATAGCAACATATGAAATCTCAGGACTCCATGGAGTGGCCAAGATCTTTTTTCGGCTGCCAGGGGCATAGTGACGGGTGATCACAGGAACATTTGCTACCATGTTTTGACATTAGTTCATGTGTTTTGACATTGGTACCCATAGCTAGGTAACCCAATGTAACCTATAGTTTCTTGTGATGTTATATAAACCAACTATATATTCTGATTGGTGGTTTGGAACCATGGAATTTTATGACCTTCCATTCAGTTGGGAATGTCATCATCCCAACTGACTTCATATTTTTCAGAGGGGTAGGATTCCCCATTTCAAGAAAGCCCGAGCAAGCCTCATTTCTCCACCCATCATTGGGCCCCCATCGCCGCGTCAGGAAAACCATCAGTTGGACAAAGAACTGAAGGAGAAGCATGAGGACGGTGTCTGGATGCTGCGATTTGCCATGGTGAGAACCACCTATATGTACATATACATGTTACATTTATATATATATATACATATTATATGATATTTTTGAATTATATACATATATATATATATATGTGATATGTATGTATGTATATATATATTATATATATATATATATATTATATAATGATATATCTGGGTAAATTTGATCACGACCGAACCCTGTTCTCCCGAAGCCTGGTTCATCATGGTTTTATAGGGAAATCATCCCCAAATGGCCGAACTATTCAGGTTAATGAATTACTATAATTTACCCATGTGTTGATCTCGTTTAAGGGTCTAGATCCGTGGGGTTTACATCAACTACCTTTTTCAGCCAAAGTAAGATGTCTCAAAGCAGCCTTAATTGAGACATTTTGAACACTGTCCAAGGTTGACAATGCCATATCGTGTTTCCAAAAGTTGTTCAGAATTGCTCCACATGACCCAAACTGGCCCGAAAACTCTGCCCAATATACAATATATGATCTTATATAGATGTACACTTTATATATGTATATTATTTAATGACTACATGCATGCATGCATGCATGCATGCATACATACATACATACGTACGTACGTACGTACGCACACATACACAGATGCATGCATGCATGCAGAACATAACATAGCATAGGATTGCATTACATTACATTACAATACATACGTAACATAGCATTATATTATAATTATATTTGTTTACATTACATTACATTACACTACACTACATTACATTACAATACATACATACCACAACATAACATTAGATTAGAATAGATTACATTACAATACATTACATTACAGTACATACATAATATAACATCACATAACATTAGATTAGATTACATTACAATACATTACAAGACATTACATTACAATACATACACAACGTAACATGACATAACATTAGATTACATTCTATTCCATTACACGCATACATATGTATAAATACATATGTACGCACATTGGGGAAATCCTTATCCATCAATTCTTGGTGAACCCCAATTTGCCAGTTGATTCCTCATCCAGCACGCCATGTTTGAAAACACGGGAGGCTACCAGCAAACATGGTATGAGTAGTCGTCACATGGGGTGGAGCCTGGAGAAACTACTATGAAACATGCATTTTTTGGGGGGGCACATACTGGGATATAGTGTTAATAATATGGTAATTAGCCTAGTTGGTTTAGCTATTTTACAACTGTTAACTATTATAAATGATAGGCAATGATAGCATAGATGTCCTTTTCCCATTGGTTGGTTGATGAAAATAGAGGGGTCTGAACGTTTACCCCTAAAACAACCAGGTTTGTTTGATGATAGATGGGATTAACCAGCAACCGGCCCCTCTATTTTTACCAAAATGACATTATTGAATATACCCTCTGGTTATTTAACATAGCTATGGACAATCACCATTTTTAATAGGTAAACCATCTATAAAGGGCCATGTTCCATAGCTATGTCAGTCATAACCAGAGGGTAACCAACAACATCCAAGGCGGTGTGTTGTCGAAATTGCGGGAATTGATGGTTATAGACGCATCCTAAAATCGCACTTAACCGGAAAATCAAAGGGAATGACTCAGGATCCAATTGATGGAGGTACGTAAACGTACCATATTTTGGGCCATAGTTTGCGGGGATATTCCCTTACATAGCCCTTACATAGGCCTTATATATGGTAGGTACCTCCAATTTATGCCATTGAAATGATGAACAACGCATCAATTTGGGGTAGCACATTTTCAGAGAATACTCAGGGCCCCTCAAGAGGTGATCTTGCCGGAGTTCCATGCTCCTATAGGAATAGCACCATTATTTTGTGACCTTAAAGTGAATGAATCTATTGGTATTTCAGAGGGAATGGGATTCACCAGCTTAGAGTCGCTGCACATGAAAAAAAACAAATCTGGGAGATTGAGAAGTGATTACGATTCGTGGCTCATCCCAGGAATCGTAGTTTATATCCCTGGGAAAAAGTGGGATAAGTAGGGTTCATCCACTTATCACTATAGGTAAACTAAGCTATTTACGATTCGTGGGAGGATCCTCCAGTGATTCGTGATATCTTCTTGGGGGTTTCCCGGGATAGTTGGATAGTGATTTCTGACGCCACCGCCGCAGATTGGGAGTAGTGTGAAGGCACAGATGGGTTTTACATCATTCATATCCCATGGAAATACCCTCTGGTTATGACTAACAGTTCGCCATGGAAGCCATGGCCCATTTTTAAGAACGGTAAACCATCTATTTCGATTAGGGCCATGGCTTCCATGGCAAACTGTAAACGTCATAACCAGGCCGGGTCCCACGAAAATCTCAGAAAAGTTATATCCTGGGATCATGCCACGAATCGAAAGGGAAGCTGCGTAGCTCAGCTAAAACCCCCCCTAGTTTTTTTTGTGGAGAGAAACCATGATTAACCCAGGGATAAAAAAACCCTATATATATACTATTATATATTAATATATATATATATATCCCACTTTGATGTGGATTTAACCCTAGTTATATGTGATTAACCCTACATATCCCTTTTTTTTTTCAGGGACGTGGGCGATTCGTGGGTGGTCAGCTCTGTATTTTCGCCATTTTTGATCAAACGAGATGCATGGCTGGTGTGGCATAACCTTTTGTCGCAGCTTTCGAGGTACGCGGATGGCGGAGGGTTTGAGCTGGGATGGATGTCACGTGGATGGAGCGAATTCTCAACATATTTTCTAGATCTAATATGGACATATGGGGGTTTCCATACATGGGGGATCCCCAATAGCTGGATGGTTTATAATGGAACATCCTATATTTAAATAGATGATTTAGGGGGTCTCCAATTTCAGGAAACCTCCATATATGGAAATTCTATATACTGATAGAGACTGATAGGCTAAGAAAAGTAGCAGCTCATACGGAACTTCCAGCATTGCGTTGTTGATGATTTTCCCAGCGAACGAAAGCTCCATTTGTATGAGGCCTCATGATTTTTTGATATACCCAGTTACCTGGCTGGATTTTGAGTTTCCCCTCTGTCATCACACATGGCAAGCTGGGAACTCCACGAACAAAGTAGGGAGGTTTTCTGGGGAAATTCAACGTCGCCATGTTTGATTACTGGAGGGTACCACTATTTATAATCTTCAATGGGAACTCCCACCCAATGCTTGGTAGGACAACATTATAATTCTTTAACATATCTGATTCGTGAACTTGGCCATTTATAGTGATTCACCTATTGGACATAGTGATTTTCCATAGCTTTGTGTATGTTTACCAGAGGGCAATCTCTAAGAACCGGGTTTTCCATCCGTTGCAGGAAGCTCCCAAGTCTTGTTTACAGACCCATCGAAGACTACATAGAATAGCTGGTTGGTGGTTTGGAACCTGATTTTTATGACTTTCCCTGACGAACTCATATTTTTCAGAGGGGTAGGTATACCACCAACCAGATAGATATATCCATGAACTAAATCCCCACTTACCCTTCTGAAACTTTCCAACATGACCTCAAATTATTTTCGAAGAACCTCCACCCACTTCCCAGTGATTTCAATAATGGGCTCTGTCAATGGGGTATACCCCAAAATTTGGCATGCTTTTGATCGGATATAAACCAATGAATTTAGGACTACTCCATGGTCAGACACGCTCTAAAATGGCAGTAAAGAAATGACGCAAAAAGTCTCAGGTTCCGCGTGTTTCGATGGCAGCGTTGCAGTTTCGGAACAGCTTCATTGCCGCGCCTGGCTTCGTTTTGTGCAAGGGTGGACTGGGGAAGTTCTTGAGAGCCGTACATGATGGGAATGGGTATGAATTGGTGGGAAACTATCCCAAAATGGTGAAACTTTTGAGGCGAGTGAAGTTAGACAATGTATTTTTGTCCTTTTTTTAATATTTTTATCCCGCTTCATGAGTTCAGTTGGAGCTTTCTAGTGACATTGGCATGAAAGAGGTGTTTGTTTACATCAGCAAATTGGTTTGTCTGAAAATGTTGGGTTAATCTTCCCAATGAAATAGCCATTTTTCATAGGGATAATGATCAGCAAAACCATAGGGTTTAGTAGGATGAACATCCATAAATCCCAGCTATTTTGGGGTGAACAAAAGGTACCAGGGTTTTGACCCATCCCCAAATCAAAAATCAGGATTCATCATGATCATACAATGTGAGGCCCCCCAGTGATGTTTGTTGGTTTATAAGCCCCATGAATACTATAGTTATAAGTACCATAAACCATAGCAAATGAAGTGATTGGTCACGGTGGGTCACGTGAGCCATGGGCAGAACGGGAGGAAAAAGGAAACTCAGTACGGGATGACAGTGTGATGTGTATCAGATATCTCCCATCATACATCCCATTACATATCCTACTACATGTACACATATATAATAATATATATATATATATATAATCATATATATATATACACAATCATATATATAT
>Ga0126342_10007505_pt1 | contig 19478 bp, 17 predicted proteins | sample Cyp1metagenome_FD_92528 | JGI IMG/M metagenome (GOLD analysis project Ga0126342, IMG submission 92528) | Coral microbial communities from Lord Howe Island, Old Settlement Bay, Australia - Cyphastrea 1 metagenome | ecosystem: Host-associated > Invertebrates > Cnidaria > Coral ... | reverse complement strand
TAGATCAGCCGCGCTAGCATCCGCTTTGGCATTGAGCATGCGGCAACGCAAAACATCAAGCCACCCTTCGGGTGGACGCCATCGAGGAACTTTATCATGCGAGGGAATCCAAGCACAAGAAGAGCCATCATATCCTCATTTCAATGGCCCCTTCAGGTACCTCAAACTGAGGTACAGTACCATATCAGGCCATATTTTGTGGGGATATTCCCATATATACATAGGCTGTACATAGACCTTATATATCCTTATATATATATATATGGATCATATATATATATATATGGATCATATATATATATATATATATGTATGTAGGTACCTCCAATTTAGGTACCTGAAATGGCCATTGATCATTTTCGTATGTTTGAACTACATCCTCGATGTTCGATTCTCCCTTTGCAGGTCACCCCAAGAGTCAGATTCCTTTGGATAGGCCGTTGCTGCCACTGAATCCTCGGTAATTAGTGACCTAAAAGGAATCCAGCAGCTGTGTATTCGGGTTGTAGCCCCACATGATTTACTCGTCAACCACCCCATTTTTGAGGGTAACATATATTAAGATATGGTAAACTCCTCATTTTGCTGCTTAAATCCCTGTTTCTTCATGGCTGAAGCAGCATTTTGGATCGTTCAACACCATTTATTGCTGATTGAAACCCTGTCGTTGCTTGAACCTGTCATTCTTGCTCCTTGAATGACCATAAAATCTGCTAGTTGAATCCCAGTCATTGTTGGTTACATTCTTAAATTGCTGCGTAAAATCCTCAAATTTGATGATTCACAGCCCGTCAATCCCCTAGTCGCAGCTAAAATCCACCATCACTTGCTGCTTAGATCCTAAAATGTGCCAGTTACCCTCCGGCAGCTCCATGGCTTGCTGGAAAATCCCCCATTAGTTCGATGATCAACTCCCATCGAACTCAATTTTCGCGGGATTTCCTAGCTTGACATTTTTTCAGACACCAGAGGTTATATTACATTATATATATATATATCAAAATAATGATCCACCAATCAATGATCCTCTAATTGTCCATGAGTCATCCATTCTGGATACTTAAATTATAGTAATATGGACAATTATAGTAGTATACATCTATACAACTATAGTAATATATATATAAAATAATAATAATGATAATAATAATAATACCATCTGGTTATTTAACATAGCCATGGAAAATGACCCATTTATAGATGGTTTACCTAGCTATAAAATGGTGATTTTCCATGGCTATGTTAAATAACCAGAGGGTATTATAAATGTTAACTAGCATAACATTTTCCCTGAAATCTCTTCGGCTTCAAGGCTCCAGGAGGCCTGTCTGGTCCACGCGCAGATGCCGTGCCTCACTGCCGCGGGGCTCTTGCGCGCACCGATGCAGCCGCCGCGGCCGGAGGCTGGGCCGGCCATGGCAGGTGGACTTAACATATGTGTATATATACATATATATATATATATGTATACATATATATATAGAATATAAATTATTCATTACTATTAAAAACATACAATATCTATTCTATACATCTATATAGGTATATTTAATTATAGTAGTAATACATCTATAGTTACATTATAGTCTATAGTAATTGGCCTTATATCATATTGCTGACCTATGTATTGGCCAAAAATCGGCAATGTTGACGAATAATATGAATAATATCATTATGGCCTTTGCTTTACTTAGTAACATTACAGTCAGCAATATGCTTTAATCTATAGGCATACTCATGTCTCATGGGAATACGGCATATAGTAACCCTCAAAAAGATAGTTTTTATATGTATATATATATATGGAAAAATACCATCATTACACGATGTTGTTCATGACCAAATTTTTCCATTTTTGGGTTACACTACAGAATACCGGAGATCGAATGTGGAATATAGGACATATAACCAACCATATGGAGTGTTTGGGCGTATCTGAAAATTGGGTATCTTAAAAACGGACATGATGATAAAATTATAAACCTCAGAATTTTGGTGCCCTATTTTCAGACAATCCCATGTATAGCATTTGGATGTATTTGGATAAGTCATAGCAACACGCTTGACATCGCTGGAATGATGTGCCTTATTTCAGGTTCATTAATATTAATCCACAATGTTTCATAATGATGTGGTAAACCCAATACTAAACCATCCGAAATTGTGATATATGAAATGTGATATGCCCCTGATAGTCAGATGGTGCTAAAACAACCCCCATTAGTTGCTGGGAATGATCTATCACAATTTGGGGGGCAACCCAACTATTTACGGGGAGCTGGGCAACTGGAGTAATGTGAGATCGCGCTAGAATGAGAGAATACTCAAACATCATATGGGATTTAATGATTATAAGATGTTGTAAGTAACCCCCAACAATTAGAAAAGTAATTTACAACTAATTCTTATAGTAGGATGTTGTTTCTCTATCTTTTTCGTGGGTTTGCAGTGACCATTGCAGAGTGGTTGAATCCACACCGCCATACTAGAAGAAAAAGGTATGGGATGCTGTACTGGGATGGGTATTGAGGCGATACCCTCCAGTAAACTAACATAGCTATGGAAAATGACAATGTCTTTGTATATATATATATATATGGGGATGTAGATTATCTGTAGATTTTTCATATTTAACTACTAAAAATTGTAATTTTCCACAGCTATGTTACGTTGCCAGAGGGGTCCACAGTGCCATAAACTATCCCCATCCATGGCTGTTTAATCATCCTGTTTGTTTCCGGGTACCTTTCGGTTTTCAAACGTGGCTGGGAAACCGCGAACTTAATGGAGGTTTATAGCTGGGAGAATTATCTATAAAAGGTATTGCCTTTTTTGGGGAAGACGATGACCCCAGTAGATTTTGGGCTACCGTATTTTTGAACAAGTCCATAAGGGTGAACCTATGAATGCGAGCCGCAGGGTAAGCGGCACCGAGTTTTTGACCCATACTGTATACCTGTCTTGACAATGTGGTTAAGGTGACGTTTATAGACTCCATGGCCAGGAAGGACTGCAGTGATCTGTTGTTTCACCAGAAAACCATAGAACACCTCCTCTTGCAGCATAGCAAGGCTATTTGAAAGACGCGGACCAACTGCAGGTGATCATTTTATAGCCTTGGAGCTCTGACTTTCAATAGCGGCCAAACAGCTATATGAACTTTTCTCGCAGCACAGTTATTCAATAGTCTCATTCATCATCGTTAGCCTATCAACTAAACCCTTCCCCAAACCACTGACATCCAAACATCCATTGATCCCAGAGGCCACCTCCAGTGCCAGCCACGGCGTGTTACGCTCCCTCCCCGCGCCCCCCCGGCGCGTTGCCCCACGGCTCCGCTGCGCCGTGGCGGACCCGGACGCCCGATCGCTGGCGCAAGCGCGGCAGATGGCGACGGCCGCCGCGCTACGCCTGGTGCGGCGCGCCGCCAGCGATGCGGCTGACGCAGCCAGCGGCCGGCGCCCGGCGCGGCGAACCACGGCACCGGGGTCGCAGCTGTTGGAGGCTGTGCTGGAGGTGCTGCCGCCAGCGAGACATGCACATCGAGAGGAAGTGCCGAAAGGTGCCGGGAATGATGATGATCATGATGATGATGATGATGATGATGATGATATTTTTGTTTTCATCATTATGTTTAACAAAACATATTCTGATCATTTATATTCTCTGGTTATTATATTAATTATTCACATTCTTTTCCGTTGTCTATATATTGTAATTGTGTTTTCTGTTACTACTGGTATTATTAAACTTATTAACATTATATTATTATTAATTATGATTATTAAATAATTACCATGGGGCAGAGAAGGGCGGGAGTGAGGGATATGAAGGCTAACCGTTTAACCATCGCAACTTCAACGCCAACAAGAAAATATGTGGATCTGAACGAAGCAATTTCGGCAGTCTGTGCGTCTTTGCATCGGTTGTGGTCAGTCATGGACAGCGGTTTTTGGTCAGTATGGGTCAGTGAAAAAGGTTGAAAAGTAAACGCATTGTCAGGACAGTTTTTGGGGATTTGAGGGTTCACTACGCATTTTGAGCGGATGGCTCACGACTGAGTTTTACTGCACCAGCTCCAAAGGGATTCTGGCTGCTAGTTCAAAGAACAACAACTAGATTCCTCATTGGAACAAAGGATCTTACTTCTCGTGAGATTCACTGCTATGTAGACCTGCGTGGATTCAAACATATTTTTCTAAAATCTTCACATGGGACAAATGTCGCGAGTGGCAAACTGAAACCACTATAGTGCCACTATACATGGTTTTTGCTTCAGCCTACCACAGCTTAGACAGGTCTAGACCCTCCATACTGTTTCGTTTATTTGCAAACCAATTGAAAGGAATCTCTATTTCTATACAGCCTTAATTTATTGTGGCTTCATAACTACTGCTACGACACTCGCGGTTGCTTTTCCCAGCTCAGTGGCTTGTTGCGGCTTGTCGTTCTGCCAGGTGAGCATTGTGCAATTTGCCACGGCAAGCTCTTCAAAAGAACTCGCAAGATTCGGTCCTTGCCCTGCGGATCCATGGCAGATACTTTCGTGGTGGTTTTGGTAGTCGCCAGAGGATGATGTGGTAGACTTCCTCACTGGCACCCATTGCCATCCCCGGTATTATTCCTCTCCCTAACCTTATATATTCCGTTAAGCCATGCTAAGCGTTATTATGAAGTCTTATGTCCCATATAATCCCATACTGTATATTATCCCATGTATTATCCCATATTTATCAAATGATAATATATATTATATATGATATCACGCAAAAATTCCGTATCAGAAACCATCGAGTCGGATCAGCGACACAGAGCAGCGTCCTGAATCAACATCCAAAGGTTCGGATCAGCGTTGCAAAATCAGCGTCAGAGACGATCCTGGATCAACATCGTGCATAAATGATCGGGATGGTCGGGATGGTCGGGGGTAGTCCGGAAGGTTGCCATCTAATTATACCGTCCCGATCCAAGCCATGTAGATTCCAATCCAACGACCCCGATCCGACCCACACGCATATTATCACTAGCACATCATCCATATTATCCCATTATTATCTCATTTTTATTTCATATTATCATATATATATATATCCATGTATTATCCCGCCCACATATTATCCCGCATATTATCCCATACCATCCCCTAACCTTCCAGTTACCTTTGGGACAGGTAATCACTTCAGTTACCTATGAGACAGGTAACCAAACATGGTTTCCGGAACCAAGGTTTGATGTAGCGATTGGAACCGTGACAAAACAGGTCGGAACCATGACAAAACGCATTGAAAGCGTGAACATATACCTTGGAACCGTAAGAACATGAGTGGAACTGTGATAAAGCAGTTGCTCCTATTTGTGGTTCCTCGCTGGCAGCCTGGTTCCTGGAAAAACCGTCGCCGAGGCCTAGCTAAATATGGGAAAGGTTACCAGGAAGACTAGGGATCCATACATAATCCCATTATTATCACATGACGCAACCCCAAAAATGATTCAAATATCAGTCTCGCAAGGTCTTATCAATCGGTTATCAGACCCTTATTTGCAGAAATTAATAAAATTGTATTAATCTGCTCATAGCGCAATACTAAGCTCTTATTGTCAGTTTCTACCTGTGCACATGCCTTATTTATCTGGGGGGCGAAGGTCAAGGAGGGGGTGGTCGATGGCTCATGACCCATTATTATCGCACAGGATCCCATTTTTATCCGACATACTATCCATATATTATCCCACATGTTATCCCCCACATGATCCCATATTGTCCATATATAATCCCATGATTATCCCATGATTATCCCGTTCTTCCCCATATTAACCCCACGTCTGTTGCTTGAACTTCTGAGGACATACCTTTCACGACGCCTGCATCCTGCCGTGGCTGTCGAAACGTGCGACCTGCCCGTTGGATCGCAGCGACTTCACCGATTTGCTGAAGCAAAACCAAGGGATTGCAGGGCGGCCTTCAGGGTCCATGAAGATCCCCCAGCTCGATGGAGGTTTACTGAAGGGTAACCAACAATATAAGCGGGATAAGCAAGAATCGACAAGAAATCGTTGGGATAGAACATCAGACTGTCAGACGTTGGGATAGCGTGGTTCCAGCAAGAAAGAACAGAATCGCGAATCCGAATAGGTTGTGGGGCAAAAGAGTAATACCTACGCAACGTCCCCCTTAAAGTGGTTGGTGGTATACCATGCACATCCCAATTTCCATGCCAGGCGCAAAACATCAACAAGAGCTTGCTGGCTCTGGGGGATGTCCGAAATCTCAAGGGAGTCGCCAGGGAGCCGACAACATGTTGATTAATAGAAGGTTCCCATAGGTTCCCTATATTCAACAACCAAGAGGTAGATTATAGATAAGGAACGATTTGCCACACCGGCCCCTCTATTTTTCCCAAAAGAAGTGATATTGGCCACCGAGTTTATTGAGTTTCTGACAGTGTTTTTGGAAGGAGAAACCGACTGCATTGTTTGACTGCACGTGCCATCAAATACCCTCTGGTAATTTAACATAGCTATGGAAAATCCCCATTTTTAATGGGTAAATCCACTATAAATGGCAATTTTCAATAGCTATTTTGACATAACCAGAGGGTACATTGTGGGTTCCTAAAATGGGGACCCCCAAATCATCCGACATCGTCTCAATCTGGAGACTTGAGAGCAAGTTCATTGGTTTTTTCCATCATTCGAAAGAAAAACAGATGACAGTTTTGCATAGTTTTGCTATGTTCAATGGCAAAGCCAATGGTTTTGTGGCACTGCCAATTTTGAGAAGCAGCAACATATTACATTATGTTGGTTGTATATCCCCAAAATTTGTTGTTTTCAGCACTCATAAACGCAGTGCACAACTTTGACCGAACATGTACAGAGACAGGTAGAAATGGTGCATATCAGCCAAGACTTAGCTCAGAGTTTAACGTAGTTTAACAAAAATCAATCTACAGCCATTATTTATTCCTAATGCTACTACTCATTTTTACTACGATTATGACGCATTAGTACTAACCAAGCATGAATACGACAATTCATGGCATTGCCGGGAGATTCCTCGAAATCAGGACCGGTGACTACATTGGGTCCTCACACATTTGGGAGGTCATTCTTCCATTCCCCTGCAATACTCCCTCAAAAAGATAGGAGTTGGTTAAATCCGAAGCTTCTGCATCTTTTTCAGGATTACAATAATATTTTAAACACTCCTTCCAGAAACCAAGGTCTTTCTTGGGGATTTATTTACGCATACATATTTTGGACTATTTTGGAACTATGAACCATGGGAGGGAGTGTAAGTGTATGGGGGGTTCCTAAAATAGGGGTACCGCAAATCAGCCAAAATTCGACCATTTATTTCGCACTAGAATACTAAAACCATGGTTTTGGGGATCCCCATTTTAGGAAACTCCTATATATGTAAATATGTATATATATGTAACGTATATATGAAGTAGTTGGAATGGGGGATGGGATTACAAGATCAAACGCCCGTGACTTTGAGGCGGTCGATCTGAGTCCTGGACATTTTTCCAGGGGAAGGCTAGGAAAATGATCATCTGTACTTTTTTTGTTGGTGGACTGTACACTTTTATGATGGATTTTCCTAGAATCTATGTTACATATGTATACATATTGTAGTCTACCAGAGGCTAAATTCTATGGCTTTTGGCAGGAGAGTCATCTGCGGTAGCCGCCCACTGAGGTGGTCGCTTCCTTGCAGTCGAAAAGTGGACATGTGAGCTACAGGAGCCATGGCGGGTTCCACATGGTGGGTATAGCCATAGCTTTAAAAAATATCTGGGGATAAAATGAGAAATGTCATGAGAATTATGGGAAGATCAATGATTGGGAGTCCATTGGGAATATCGAGGATAATATGTCTATATATATGTACATATATATATATATATATTATACACATTTAACGGAGTTATAATGTTATTTCGTTCATGGGGATTATGACTATGATAATATCATGTGGAAGATTGCACATATACTTTATCAATCGTAGGATATCATATATAACTAAACCTCAACCCCAATAGATAAAACTCATGTGAAACTTACTGCTGTTTTAGCATGTTTTAATATGATTTGACTTTCTTCTTTTTTGGGGTTGCTATATAGTGGGCAGATGACGGGGGGGGGGTATGGTTACGTATGGTTCGGCTACAATCGGACGACCTGACCAGAAAAGATGGGTTTATTGAGAATCATAGAAGAGTCGACATGATCACCCTCATCCTCACCCTCATCCTCACCCTCCTCCTCCTCATCCTCATCCTCATCCTCATCCTCATCCTCATCCTCATCCTCATCCTCATCATCATCATCATCATCATAATCATCTTCATCTTCATCTTCATCATCAGCATCAGCATCAGCATTAGTATCAGTATCAGCATTATCATCTTTTTGGAGCTGTTGCCCTTCATGCTTGTAGTTGTGTTGCTTCAAATGGTCAATTTGGTTGGCTGCCTCTCCAATTCTTTCAGGTTGGATCTCCATTTCTGTTCATTCCTGCTGATCTTTATAGGTTTCATCAGTTGATTCCCATGTTTTGGCAGACGGAAGCTGGTCCAAATTGACACTTTTCCGGTCCAGGAATTCGAAGCTGACCATGATGTTGAAGGATGGGCAGCTGTGACGGGCTTTCGGTGCTGTAGTGGTCGAACATGTGTAGCGCCCCCACAAGGGGTAGAGGAACTATAGGCAAGTCTATAATCAGGAATATTATATCCAAACATACATATATATATACATAGATGAAACATGAAAGTTCCTCACAGCAGCAAACTGTTGGGTTTCAATCTCTAGAAACGCGGCTGGTATCACGATTTCTCCTTCCTTGCCCATGGGGACGCAGGGTTCCGGGAACCTTGTCTCCCGATTGTCTCCCTGTTGTTTCTCCATTGTCTCCCACTTCTCTCCCAGTTGTCTCCCACCAGTCTCCTGCTTGGTCCACAGTCCACACTTTGTTTCCCACTTTGTTTCCCATTGTGCTTCGCCTAGTGTCTCCCGCTGTGACTCCCACTTTCCTTGTCTCCCACTATGTCTCTGACTTTGTCTCCCAGCTTGTGTCCCACTTTGTCTTCCAGCTTGTGTCCCACTTTGTCTTCCAGCTTGTGTCCCACTTTGTCTCCCACCTTGTCTTCCACTTTGTCTCCAACATCGCCTCCTGCTTCGTCTCCCATTGTAATTCCCACTTTGTCTCCTACTTAGTCCCCCACTTGTTTCCCACTGTGTCCCTCGCTTTGTCTCAAACTTTCTGTCCCACAGTGAAGCCTACTTTGTCTGTCATTTTGTTTCCACGCTGAATGCTGAGGTTGGAATCTTCACTGCTGTTGGGTTGCAAAGCTGGGTTGATTTATTATATACAAGTATACAGTTTTCCCTCTGGTAGTCAAACGTGGCAATGGAAAACCACCATAAATTACCAATTTAAAATCATTTTAATATAATTTAATAGATTTTAATCCATTTAATTATATAGTTAGATTTTTTTAAAAAGGCATTTCCCAGCTACATCCAGCTCTGGTGTTCTTCAAGGCCATTTCTCGGTTGCGGTCTGCGGTCACCACCAACTCGTGACCTGGGTAAGGAAGGGGAAATGATCCTCAAATGTCATTGAAATGATTGTTGAATCACCAATCAATCACCAATGTTAGTGAAATCACTATTCAAATGCTGAATCAACTTAAATCAGATTCAGCAATTACAGAATCACCAGAGCCACCCTTTACGCAGACTAGACACCAGGTGACTCGACAAGATGAAAAAAAACATATTCTTTGCAAGTGTGTTTTTGAGGTCTTTCAACCCATCGTTGAGATTTGGATTCTCCTTATCCTAGAGACCTTGCAGGACTCGCTGGGTGGTGATTCCAAGACCATGATGATCGTTCAGTGCTCGCCGGCGGGAGAACCTAGGATTCCCAAAATCTCAGGATGGATCCAAAAATATCTGGAGATCTTGCTTAATTGCCATCATCAATCAACTGATCAACTGAAACCATGAAATTCTGATCCGAACCACCATAGTAACTACGCTCCGGTAATTTAACATAGCTATTGAAAATGACAAATTTATAGTGGATTTTCCCATTGAAAATGGGGATTTTCCATAGTATTTTGTATGTTTACCATAGTAACTACGACAATTTCAGGATCCGAATCTGGACTGACTTCGGTGTGTTTGGCGAAGCCGGACGGCTTTCGGTTGACCTCGGTTATTCCAAGGAATTCATGGGGTTTTTAACATGTTTAACACGTCTAAACCAACATAAACCGAAGATGTTGAATGGATGTTGGGGTTTTAACACGTTTAATGTTTTTTTTTTTTTTTTAAAAACATGTTTAAACCCAGATGTTGGGGTTTTAAAGCAACAACTTAGGGGGTGAACAACGGGCACCATCCAGGGCACATTGTTCCAGGCCCAGAGCAATGTCACCGAGACAACGAGCTCCTTGACCTTCGCTTCCAAGGTGGGCCGTTGGTCGGAACTGTGGGGGGTTCCCCATGCACAACGTTGTGGCGCATGGGGGAGGAAGAAAATCCACTGAATCTTGGAGTTTTTTTTTTAAGAATACGGGATGATGGGAAGAAATGAGAAGATGGGAGAATGACCGAAATGAAAAGTAGGCGGAGATAAGAACACAGTACATGGGGATGATTCAGGATCAAAAAAGGGAGGAGAGATCTCCTTCTGGGAATTCGCCTGCTCACATGGACATCTGATTTTTTTAGGCAAAAAACGGCAGTCCATCTTGAACTACTGAAATCACATCTAAAAAATCACTACCTAGGATGCCCGAGGGTCTTACACCCTCTAAAAAATCATGACCCAGGCAACCAATTACAAAAAACTCAAATAAATGCAAATACAAAAACAATTCTTTAAAGAATCAGGGGTCCGTGTTAGCCACGGATGCCACAAAACATTTGAAACTTGTTATCAATCTTGTAGTTTGTTTGACTCATTTGTGATACAAGCGATGGCCGGCGCACAACAGCAGTTTTTGCAAATTTCAATAAAAAGCAAAGGCATGTCAATTGGCCCTCAAAATACCATCTAAAAAATAATGACCCAGGATGCCCCTACGAAAAAACGGTAGAGTCCAGTTAGTCATGTGGCCAAAAAATACGCTTTTCTACCCCCCAAAACAAACAGCTTTTGGGATGATTCTTGAGAATAGGATGACAGTAGATGAACCATGATCATAACTTAATAACATATCAAAACGATGATTCTTTATTACAGTACAGTTCATTGTATTATGTATCATTAATATATCATCAATTAATTTTTATGATTAGAAGACTAATTATTGACTGTAGACCATACACTAGAATCATCTATAATGAACTATAGCTTTATCACTTTGATTATAGTCATAAATTAGTATAAAAACCACTGGTTAACATACATATATAGTCATTATCATGAAGTATCACACTATAATCCATCATCAATATATATATATATACATATAATCCATTATAATCCATTATAATCGATTGTAATCCATTGTAATCCATTATAATCCATTATAATCCATTATAATCCATCATAATCCGTTATAATCGATTGTAATCCATTATAATCCATTATAATCCATTATAATCCATTATAATTCATTATAATCCATGATAATTCATTATAATCCATTATAATCCATTATAATCCATTATAATTCATTATAATCCATTATAATCCATTATATTCCATTGTAATCCATTATTATGCCATTATAATCATCCACATATGTATATATATATATAGATAGATAGATTAGATATAGTCACAATGAACACCATGATTTTTTCACCATTTCGGAGTTCTCCATATTGCGGTCCCCTTGCCACAGGCCAGGAACGTGGAGCAGGGGAAGCCCAGAGATTTCTTGACATTTGGAGCGGTGGGCGGTGAAAACATGGTGGTCTTAGGTGATCTTCAGCAGTGAGTTAACCAATGAATCATGGATACTCACTTTGGTGGTTTCACATTTTTTGAAACCTATAAAAGTGAATTTATAGAAGCAGAGTTTGAGCATGAAATACGGTTTCACATTTTGTCATCTTGAAATAGGAGACAAATATCAAGGATATCTACATGAATATGACAATTAGGATATTATGGGATTAATCCATATTTGATGGGGATACGAACGGATCTCGCAAAATAGTCATGGCGTATCGAGAATCTAGTGCTGTACCAATCATTATCAATATATTGATATGTCATAAAATTGGGGTCATAGATGTCCTTTTCCCATTGGTTGGTTGATTAATAGAGGGTTTGAACAACCCCCTTTAACAACAGCTTTGATTGATGATAGATTGCTTTTCCCAGCTCGCGGCCCCTCTATTTTTACCAAAAGAACATGATTGTCATAATAGTTATATAATTCATCCCATTATTGATGATTATCCCATTATATAAATATATATACCAGGGATATATCCCATTATGATATACCAGGGAATCATTGATGATATATCCAGATATATCCCATTATAATCCCATTATTATATACCCAGATATACATTATTGATGTATTATCCCATTATGATATACCAGGACCTCAGGATATATCTGCCATAGTTGCCATCGTGAAATTGGCGATGTTTGGATCATCCCAGGCTGGGCAAAGCCACGCGGAACGCTGCTCGGTTTTTGTCCACGGCTGCGAGGGGAATAAGGGAGTCGAATGGGAAGTGATCGGTAAATGGAGGTATAACCAGCACAAATCCTGGAATCATATGGAACTATGATGAAGAATGGGGATATTTTTGTAGTTATAAGTAGTTACAACAGTAGTGTCGTCATAACCATTCCATTTATAAATTATAATGATCTATTACTGTCGATAGGTATGGCCAATCTCTTGTGGATGTTATACACCAACAGTAGTGTCATCATCCATGAGAATAATTAAATGGATTAGTGGCATGTGTTTGATGGGTGTACAAAATGATAACAACCATGAATAATCATTTGATCAATATTGGTTTACATATCATGTGTAGATGGTGAATCAGGATTAAAATTGTGGGATTTCAACAATGATGGGATAGTTCATGATTTATGGAATTGTATGGCTACCCTCTGGTAAACTAACACAACTATGGAAAATCATCATTTTTAATGGGCAAATCAACTATTTCTATGGCCCATTTTCAAGTTCGCAAACTGTAAACGTTTACCAGAGGCTAACTATTCGCAAATCTGATGGTTTACCATGGTTTACCACCTCTGGGGACTTGGTGTTTCTATAGATGATGAACACATTAAAGCATCCATCGGGGCTTCCTCAGCTGCTACCTTTGATTACCGGAGGGTAACCCCACAGTTCACCAGGTGAGGCTATTGAAAAATCACCACTTGGGATGGCTTGAAAGCTCCAAGATGGTGGCTAGGAATGGCACCCTGCAACAACTTCACCAGAACCTCAACACACACACACAATAATATGTAATATATATATATATACACATGTCTATACACATTAGTATGATATATTGTATATATATATATGTATTATGATTATTATGTCTTGACATATATATATATATACAGACTGATGCAATTATATACATATATTATATATATACATATTATAGACACACATTGATGCATACACATTACCTTTCATGATGATTTGGCCATCAGGTGAAGGCTGGCGAAGCTGGGTGAAGTTGCCATTGCCGTTCCCACATCGTTAGCTTACCCTAGGGCCCAGGGCCTAGGGTACGTAATTACCAACAGATGTCACCAAAATCTGGCTGTGGATTTACACAACAAACATTGAGAATTTTATGGCACAAAAATGGTTCTAAACAACCAAAATGGGGATTTTATGGGGTATAACGAATCAGAACCAATGAACCCATTTTGAATATCTGGGGATTAAAGGTAATAATCGGCAATTTAAGCAACGATAGGAATGGGAGAGTGGATGTAGTCGATGGAATGGGACCCAACTTCGCAATTTCACCATCAAAAATGCGGGAGAGTATCAACAAATGGGATTGATGATAAACTGGATGAAGTAGAACGATCTCAGGACCTCACTGTAATGATTAGTAAGGGACGGCGTCCCCAGAAAGGATTCCACTTTGGGGATTCTGTCGGGGATTCCGTCGGTGGTTTGGAATCCCCGGATTTCATCATCAGAATTCGCACCCAAACCACCAACAACACCATTGATTGTGATATTTCCAAAATTATTAATATATATCACTGGGGTTATATATATAAATCACTGTATATAAATAGATTTACACACCAACTACTCAACAGATCGTGGAGAAGCCGTGCCCTGGCAACGCTGGCAACTTTGAAGCGTCGGAACCCAAAGGCGGAGTCGGCCAAAACACGGAGTGTGCTGCAGAGCCTTGCGGAGCGCATGGCAGTGAGATGGAACCTGGTAGTCCATCCATGTTCATCCCACTTAGTGAGTTACCCCAACTATAAGTAGGGTATGCATAGGGCCTATGGCTTGGGGTGAACTAAGCCGCAAACACTGTGAACTCCTAACCGGGGACCCTTAACATCCCGGATACACAAGCCAAACGCGGACTTAAAAAGCACCAGTTACGTTAGTTTAACTTTGAAACCTATACCTGGGAAATTCTCAAATCGTCTAGAAGAAACGCTTGGAACCCAGACCCAGATATGGACGGCCATTTATTCAGCAAGGGATTTCAGAAAACTCCTCAAAGCGTGGTGCTTTTTGAGTGTGTTTTAAACAAGGGCGCTTGGACACACCCAAATTTGATTTGATTTGAGTTCCCTCAGGAACTGGGGTTCCTACACAGACACAGGCACCGATATTTCATCACAACGATAGTTTCATTGATTGGTTTCCATGTACGATAGCCAGAGAGTCAATCTTCGATGCCAAAGTTTCTCTTGGGAATGCTGAATCCGACGATTGGTCGGATAGATTAGAAACCGATCCCTTGGTCAAATACGTTGTGGTGGGTGTGTTTGGCGTTCATTTCTTTGGGTGTAACAATCCTTTCAGCGTAAAATCATATGCACATATGTAATCATATACAATCATATAGCGAGAGAGAGAGAGAGAGACAGAGAAAGAACGCATGAACACACGTTTGGATTCAGTGTTGTTTTTTTTAACAATATAATACAACTGGTTGGGTGGTTTGGAACATTTTTTATTTTCCATAATATATGGGATAATCCTTCCCATTGACTTTCATATTTTTCAAGATGGTTAAAACCACCAACCAGATCATTATTAACCATCATTAACCATAGAATAACAATTCACCATATATTAACCATTATTAACCATTATTAACCATTATTAACCATACACTACCCATTAAATTCTGGACTGGTCCATTGTCTGGACCTGGATCCATGGGACAACCATGATGTCGCCCCTTCGGCCCAAGTCCATGCATCATGAGAAAAAATGGTGCTTAACAAAATTCCAACATTGGTTCAACATATTTGTACATCTCGGAATGAAGAAACACATGTTAATACCCGAAAGAAATTGCACAGCTGTTATTTGTGTGTTGTCATGAGCAACTCCTGGACCACTTTGGCCAGCCCAAGTCGTTTTTCCGAAAGGCTTTGTCCACGCTTGGTCGTCATTATCTTGTTTGCGGAAACCCAATCCACGGACCCCGATTCAAATTTCTTGCGGTAGTTTGAAGCCAACAACCAGCCAAAATTTCCAAAACTGTCAACTGTCAACTGGAGCCAACCGCAACTATGGAACAATGAACCATGGGTTGTGGCAGCAGTGCAACAGCCGGAGACCCAGCAGAAAGACCTCGGGTGTTGCATCTACCATGAGGGTTTGATTGATAATTGGGTACCCAAAAGGTACACCACAGAAATTGATGACTTTTTATGACTTTCCATCATTTTCACCATTCCAAAAGCATTGTATTCAGGGTAGCATTTTGAGCCCCAATGAAGGCCACCTGACCCTGACCTTGGTCACACAGCCTTAGATTTGTTCATTGCTGTTGTTATATGTCATCCCTACAAATTGCTTCTGCATACCAGATAACGTCTTACTGGTATCTAGCCTTATTTTGTTTGCTTGAACTCTTCGTGATGTTGTCCTAGTGATCTTTTGTTTATACCATTTTATACCCAATGTTTATTGATTTTAAAATCCTTGTGTACATCCCGTGTTGTTTGGCACCGCATCAATTTTCGCAGGTGATCTGTGCTTGTTTTTGTAGGATCATGAAGCATCCCTTTTTACCACTTCAGAATACCCTCCGGATATTTTCCATGACATAGCTGTGGAAACTCACCATTCTTAAAAGGTAAAAGTCATCACAAATCATCTATAGAACTCTATACACGGGCCATTTTCAATATAGGTATGTATAATTAGCAGAGGGTATCTCTGAAAGATAGTTTCCAGGTCCAGTCCCTAAATGTTTGGTCCCATTTTTGCGTATGAGATTTCAGGCTGCCGGCGGAACAGAGAGGTGTGGAGCTTCAGACTACTGACCGTTTCGGGTTCTGAATTATTGTGACCTGGTTTGATGCTATGGGAAATTCTAAAATGAAAAGTTACTGTACCCCTTAATTGATCAAATACGGTGATGGAAAATCTGGAGAACCGATTCATTTGATTTCATTGTAAACATGGCTGGCTGGGAATGTTCCAGTTGTTCAATCGGAATGCATCCACATCAACGCTCTAATTAATCACCAATCACCAGCTGTACGCAGCAATGAAACTTACTTTTGCAAGCCATTGTATAGAATATGATGTATGAATATGTTATTTGATTAAAAAAATCCCAGGCTAAATCATGGTATGCTTTGTGCTAACGCCAGGAAAGACGTTGGCCCCAACAACGACCACGATGTGGCCGACAAGTAGCGTATCAGCACGATGTGTCAGGGGTTCTCCCAAAGTGTTGTTCTACTTGGGGGTGATAGCACTGGGAAAAATGGCATTTATGGAAGTAATAATCATGTTCAGATAGTAAATAACCATAAACATGTTATTGTTATTATTCCATAACCATGATGATTGAAGTTTGTATAAGTTTTCCATCTTGGATCATTTTGGACTACAGCAACCACCTAGTTCAGAGAGTTATTAGATGTTATTAGATGTTATTAGTGGTGGTTGCAAGGGCAGATTACGACCTGGTCGGCCATTTGACGGAGCGACGACCCCAATACGTTCGGTGGTGCCCCTGCTTACGGAATCGCTCACAACTCCAAAAACTGTTGGGTTTATGATACATACATCATCAGATATCAAACTAGTGAGTGGGGGTTATTTGCACCAACAAACATCACCCTTTGGCACCATGGGGCACCACATTGTAACTGGTTCGTTATATCCCCCATAAACATCCATTGGCACCCCATGCAGCTATTGGAGTTCTTCGCACCAACTTAGCTATCGCAAGATAATCGAAGGGACATGAACTGACCTGCTGTATCTTGTACAAGGGAACATGACCTGCTGCATTGTGTAGGGATGCACTGAAACTTAAAGATATACACAACTTGATTGGCAAATTGTATCTATGATTATATTAGATATATGTATGTATATGTATATGTACATGTATATGTATATGTACATGTATATGTACATGTATATGTATATGTATGTATATATATATATATATGTGCATAAATCCCATGAAATACCCATCATATCCACTGTTGCTGAAGCTCAGCCCCTTTTTGTTTCACTTCCGCGGCCCCACAGCTCCAGACATTCGGCCCCCAGCGGCCCTGATCTTCAGGGAGCAGCGGCGCAGGGGGCACTCAGATTTTTGGGAAATCTGGTGGGAAAAAATGGGTATGGGTCAATACCTATAGATACATTTTAGTGGGATGAACATCCATTTACCAGCTATTTTGGGGTTCACTAGGTACCAGGGTTTTGACCCATCCCCAAATCACTGGAGACAAATGGTGAAATCTGCACAGAAGTTGGAATATCAGAAGACACATAGAACACCACCGGCAAAAAATGATGATTTCACCAATACACACAGGACTTTCCACAGTCAGAAGATGTCAAGAAAAATATGACTTAACAACCAGAGGCAGATTTTGGACTTGGAGTATCAACCATCACAGAGGTTGGACTTGAAGTATCAACCATATAATTTGTTGCGTTTCCAAACGTTAATGCTCACCCTGGCCCAAACAAAGGCCATGCCCAAATCCACAGAGCAGGGCTGCGACGACCATGTTACTCAAGTTGAATCCCACATGAAAACATGATCACAGTATCTTCATAATTTATTGGTGCACAATCTTAACTTTTGCTGGCTATATCCCCAAGTCTGCTTGTAAAATCACAAGTTCTGTTGGCTTCAATCCACACTTTGCCCTTTGGACCTGCTTCGGGACCTCTGCAGGTCCAAGTCTGAAAATGCCGAGGATGGGAGCGGACACAGGGAACCAGTTGGGTTTCCCTGTTGAGGCAGACCTCATTCGTTGCTGGGAAACTCCCTTTCGTTGCTGCTGAAATCCAGTATGTTTATCAGATGACTATCCCGCTTGCTATCAGCTAACTCCCTTTTTTTGTGCTTCAACGACCATTGTTGGTGAAGTGATGTCCAGATTTTATGGGTAAAAAACATGGAAAGATATGGGTATGGATCAATACCTATACATACCATTTTTAGGGGGATGAACATCCATTTACCAGCTATTTTGATGTTCACCAGGGGGATAGGGTTTTGACCCATCCCTATATGAACAAGTCACATTCTTTTTTTGCCCAGGAGCCTTCGGTTGAACCTATAGGTGTCATCGAAGCCCCCGGCCACGAGGGCAAGGTGCCGTGGATCGGCGGTGCCGATGGCGGTGCACCATGCTGTGGCTTCAGATCAAAAGAATGTAGGAAACCATTGGATTTTGAGTTTGTTTTTCATGAATTTATCTTGGTTTTCGATTGCTATTCTAATGGTTTTGAACCATTTTCACCATCGAAATCATGGTTTTATATGATTGTTCTTGATGTTGAATGGAACAAAACCTGGTTATTTTCAGGCTTGTTTCTTGGTCCTAAACATTTTCTTGGACGAAGATCTATGTTTGTTGCGACCCAGAAGCCTTGACACCTTGGTGACACCACACCACAATGGCAGATCCTGGATGTTCATGCCATAATCGCAACTCCATGGTCCCAAATGATACAGTATCGGTTGGTAATAACAATACCAACTACCAATGTATACATGGGATGTATCAAATGTATCATTGGGACCATGGTAATTGAAATGTCATAAGTCACAAGTATTAATTGGGTGACTGGCTCCAAATGTTGTTGTTTCGGAAATTCGATGGTTACCATATTCTAAAACACCACCAACTTTGTCAGTCCATTCGCAGTTTCACAACGCCAGTGTGGATTCTTAGATGAATTTAAGGGTGATTGTCGACGTGACTCCCACTTTCAATCGTGGAATGTATATATATTATATATATATAT